>LNFM01000208.1_pt1 | contig 149780 bp, 159 predicted proteins | sample 596031 | NCBI WGS metagenome assembly LNFM01 (sample SAMN04254537, study PRJNA301005) | activated carbon metagenome | isolation source: dual media filters at the Ann Arbor, Michigan drinking water treatment plant | place: USA: Ann Arbor
TCGGCACTCAACCCTCGGCTATGACTCCCCGGCCGAGTACGAAGCGAGGGCCGCAGTCGCCTAACCTGGTGTCCATCAAATCGGGGGAAGGTCAGAAATATGTTTAGAGCCGTGAAGTGCTCCTCCAGTTAACACGTAGCCCCATAGTGAGCTAATGCAAACCATCACCAGGAGAGGCGTCCACATTAGAAAGGGCGCATTTGAGAAATATGGCATAGCCTCGACCGCGAGGATCAAAGTATGTCAGCTCAAATTCTCGTACAGCGATAAGTGTAGCAAAAAGTGACTGTGCTCGGCGTTCATGAATTCCCGAAAGCGCTATGAAAGTTGATTTTTCGATATCTGAGAAATCAAGATCCTCTCGTCTACCAATTGATAGAATAATTACGGCATCGAACAATTCTACATGAAGTCTGTTACGAATTACCGAAAGAGATTCGCCGCTTCTGTAAACCATTACAGGTGTGAGGCTATTGTCCACATTGGCAGAGGATGTCTGTTCCGGACATTCACTTGCAATTACGATATTTCGACTATACGGACTTTTAGCCGCTATACTCAGCAGCCTGTTGGCATCTGATGCCTCTCCGATGATCAGCGTAGTCCCGAATTCACTACTTTGCCATAAACGCATGACGGTACTTGTAAAGTCCAAGTACTCCGGTCGCCGATTTGTGAGTAGCTCAGCAAGCTTGGTCTTCAGGAAGAACAAGCTTCTTGATTTTCGTGAAGAACAAGCTTCTTCGTGAAGCTCAGCAAACTTGCTCTTCACGAAGAAGCATCTCCTGCCAGCAAACTGGAAAGCACGCATGCTCCACGATTGTCTAGACATGGCAGGTGTGCGGCGGTATTTCTTGCGTCCTGAAAGGTTTGCGGTCTTAGTAACCGTTCCTGTCGTTGTAACCGAGTTATCTAGATACATTAACTCGCCATAGATTGATTGAACCTTCTCCGCCAATCTGAATTGGCGGCTTGCATGTAATGAATCCAAAACTTGCGCTATCCATACCTCAAGCGACAGACTTGCCTGATTATGCACGCTAGGTCTCACGGGACACGAAATAAATGAAGGTTGAGCTTCGTTAGACGGATACAGAAGGTGTATCAGAATCCGTGCACGATCAAGTAGTGGATGGCGCAAAGAAGGATACTCTGCGGCGAGCCGCACTGCCTCTTTCTGATTCTTAGATACGATCAGAGAGAGTATCAAGTAGCTCCACTCAACTGGGTCAGGGTCTGCAGCGTGATGTCTATCCAAAGACGCACTCAATACCCTGTTGATCCACTTTTGCGCGGCCCACGGTTTACCCATTAGGAGGCTGCATAATGCCAGGCCAAGCAGAGGTTCGGGCATGAAGTGATAATTTAAGCACGATCGGTACTCGCCCTCAGCATCATCAAGCCTCCTTTCTCCTAACAATGCATCGGCTCGGCGAAGGATTGCCCGGTCTATACTTCCTGAAACGACGTGACCATTACGAATTGAGGCATCCGTCTTGGCCGTTACAAGGGGCCCAAAGGGACTCACCTGAATGATCTTGTATCCCTTTGGAAGATCCTTATTGAGCCAATACCACTGCCATATCTGGTCACGACTTCGACTGGTATGTCGAGAATGAGCAAGTTCATATCCACGTCGACTGATAGTCGTGGCTACATCCGGATTCCGGAAAACATAGTCTAGTTTGTCGACTATTGTTCCAGGGTCGGCGAAGACGCAATTCTCCAAATCAACGAATCCAGCAGCCTCCAAGGCGACAGTTCGCTCCGTCACAAGGATAGTTGCGCATGCCGGAATTTCGAAGTGCTTTCGCACAACCTCTTTCGCGATCGTCCCGCACGTCGGTGCAACGATCGCTGAGTTAATTATACGAGCATACTGCTCCCCGAAAAGCATGCGCTGTGTGTGACTTGCGCTGAACCAACCAAAATGCGGCATAACGAGGGTAGGAAAATGTTGCGCCACAATTCGACTCACCTGATTTCTCCAGGGATAGTGCGTTGCCTGGCTACCTGTGACCAACACCGGAATAGACTTATACAAGCCGTAGTCACGATACACAGTTTCGTCTACGAAGTTTGGCCAGGTGAACAAATTCTCAGCCATACCGGGCATGTACTCGGCAAGGGAGACAGAGATAGAAAAATAGGTATCAATTCCCCATTCGGCCATGTCGGATATAAATGTACTTCGCGTTATGCAGTACGCATCCGAATTGAATAAACCGATCCTTGGTACGTTGAGATTTGTCTCCAAGCCGCTAATTCGACGAGGTCCTGAATACACACTTGTTTCAAATAGTGCCAAGTCCGGTTCATGGATATCGCACATCTCCCGAAAATCACAGTCGGGTTCAACTGTAACTACATCAAAAAACAACTGGAGGCAATCCACCTGCTGTTGCAGATGCTGCTTAATATAATTAGGGAGGTCGGTTTGAATCGAACGAAAAAAAACAAGTTTCGGCCGAATCGCTGATCCCTCTATATTGACCAACGCCAAAGCTGATCTCTCCTAACAATACTCTACGGGCTTCACGTTTAGTGAATTGCGGGCTAGATACACCGTTAGTTGGCAATAAGGACTTCTTGGCCCCTTTCTACAGACGCAATGGGCTTTATAAACAATTCTTTCCTTCGAGCATATTTGCTAGTGGTGACACGCATCCCTCTCAAGCTAACGGTTGCAATCCATGTGTTTCATTGGCAATGCAAGAGTCCTATGGCCTGCGAATAGACTTCTAATTAATATTATTCTCCCTCCCCTCTAACCTCTCCTACCATGGGAAAAGGAACGCTCCCAGAGTTACACACTTGGTTTGCCGTTCGGATCTGTCAAGCAGAACCACAAAAGCGTGCGCTAAAAAGCGTTCGGATGCGAGCGGAAGATACAAGATGGAGCAATCCCCAAATTGAGTACAGGACACTGAGAACGACAATACCGGCCCCTATTTTCGTCGCCCAGATCGCTGGTAAGGCGTAGAACGCCGAGAACACGACTGTAATCACGAATGTGAATATCAAGCCAGTATGTACGTTTGCAGTAGACCAGCGAAAGTCACTGATAGTACGCGCAATTACGTAGTTAAGAAAGCAGTGAAATGCGTAAGAAGCACAAAATGCGATGCCGATTCCGTTTAGGCCAAACGCGTCCACACATAGCCACGCGAGCCCTAAATACACTACCGTCCATGCGAGGTCGCTTATAATAAATGCCTTCTTGGCGCCCTTTGCCAACATGATAAAGCCCATCGGCCACGAAATAATGCGTAGCGCTGTCCCAAGACATAACCAACGCAGAACTTCCACGGCAGGTTGGAACTGCGTCGAGTAAAACAGTGCGATCACTAGCGGGGCGAAGACCAAGGTGACGATCACGCCCGGCCACGCCAGCAGTAGGCTGATTTGTGTCTGTTCGTTCACCATGCGATTGCATAAGGTATTGTCGTGGGCTACAGCGGTCAGACGTGGATAGAAGTCGGCCCCCATTGCTTCTAAAATGAACCCCACGTACAGACCGCCCAAGGTCCAGGCAACTTGGTAATATCCGGCTGCTTCCAGACCGACCAGACGAATGACCATCAATCGCACTGCATAGGCAGCGCCCATTATCAGAAACCCGCTCATCATGAACGCAAAACCCAGTTTCAAGAGTGCGGCCGTCTCCTCTTTTATTTCTGACGCCGTCATCACGAGAGTTTGAATCTTCACCTTCCGGCTGTACCACCATGAGGTGACCATGAACATTGCGGCGACGGCGACAAGAGCAAGCACTACTCCATCTTCGTGCCAGAAATATACAAGAACGATGCTCGCAATCGCGCCGAAGGCAGCACCCAGTATGTTAATCTTGGCAAGATCGGAGATGTGCCTCATCCCCTGCAGCAGAGCGCCCCGACCATCGGAGACTAATCGAAACAATACAGCGAGCGAGAGTAGCGCCACCCCAGCCGCACGCTCATGACTGCCAAACGTGAGGTCAGAAACTTGCCACGATAAGGCAGCTAGCAGAACAGCACCCACTATTCCCAATACGAGGGACGTTCGCCGCAGAACGACCACCGTTCGCGCGATACGCTTCGTATCTCCCGAGCCGGTTGCTGCGGCGATCTGACGCACACCACTACTGTTGATCCCCATGCCGGCAATACTCTGCGCCAGATCGATGATTGAGCCATAGACGCCCATCAATCCGAATCCGGCTGGTCCCAACAGCACCGCCATTGCTTTGGTTCGCACGATTCCAATGACGATATTGATGGCCGATGAACCGCCGATTAATGCCGACGACTTCAGAATCTGGCCGTAACTATCTTTGTTAGTGGTGGCCGTTTCTTTCATCCTGTCAGAACATTTCGATGGAGATCTAACCTGTTTCGTACAAAACTGGGTCAAGGTTGAAACACGACATCCACCCAATAGTTGGCCGCATTATAGGTCTGAGTGGGAAAGACGCTGGTAGCGCCATAGGCATAGACGCCGTTCCCGCCGGAGACGCCATTGGCCAGGGCATGGAGCGGTGGGCTGTCCACCCCCGTCGCAAAGTAGTTCGAGTTGAAGCTGAAATGGCCGTTGAGTACATGGTAGGACGCCACATAGACCTGGTTGGCCGTGATGGGCACCGGGCTCGAGAAGGACACCTGCTGCCAACCGGAAGCAGTCTCTCCTGTGAACGTAGCTGTGGCCAGCAAGGTACCGGTACCCGACCAGAGATTGGCTACGTGAGTCCCCGTATTGGTACTCCCCTTGTAGAAACGGATGCCGGTAATGCTCCCGTTCGCGTCTGAGCGGAATTTCACCCCCAACTCCACCGCGCTATCAGGTCCCGCGTCCACCACGCTAGGGACTGTCGTGCCAGGCCAGAGCGTGACAAACGGGTTACCAATAGTGCTCAAGAGCGTGCTGGCGGAAAATGTCCCCAGCGTAGCCGAGATCGTGGTGTTGCCGGCATTGAGGGCGAAGGCGAGGCCGGAGTTATCAATCGTGGCCACACTCGGGCTCGAAGAGGTCCACGTGACTTGGCTCGTCAGATTTTGCGTGCTGCCATTTGAGTAAGTGCCGGTAGCAGCGAATGACTGCGTGGTCCCCGTCGAAATCGTGGGAGTGGCCGGGGTCACCGCAATAGATGATAGTTCTGCAGGATTGAATACGACATCCACCCAGTAGTTAGCCGCATTATAGGTCTGAGATGGAAAGACACCGCTAGCTCCATACCCATAAACCCCGTTCCCGCCAGAGACACCGTTGGCCAAGGCATGGAGCGGTAGGCTGTTCACCCCCGTCGTCGCGAAGTAGTTCGAGTTGAAGCTGTAGTGCCCAGTGAGTGCATGGTAGGACGCGACGTAGACCGTGTCGCCCGTGATAGGCACCGGGCTTGAGAACAGTACCTGCTGCCAGCCCGAAGTCGTCTCTCCTGTAAACGTGGCCGAAGCGAGCAGTGTGCCGGTGCTCGACCAGAGGTGGGCAACGTGGGTGCCGGTATTGGTGCTCGCCTTGTAGAAACGGATGCCGGCAATGTTCCCATTCACGTCAGAGCGGAATTTCACTCCCAGCTCCACTGGGTTATCAGGTCCCGAGTCCACCACGCCAGGGACTGTCGTGCCGGGCCAGAGCGTAACAACGCGGCTCACAATAATGCTCAAGGGCTTGGTGACCGATTGCCCATTCGCAGCTGTCACCCTTGCGGTGAAGTTGAACGTACCGGTCGTCGTGGGTGTTCCAGAGATAACCCCTGTGCTGTTGGTAAGTGACAGGCCCGTCGGTAGTGCCCCACTGGCGATCGACCAGGTATAAGGAGTCATTTGGCCGCTGGCTGCCAGCGTAGCCGTGTAGGCCGCATTCAAGACTCCACCGGGCAAGGAGGTTGTGGTAATTGTCAGCGGGGTCGCCTGCACAGTAAGGATCGTGCTGCCGGTAACTGTCCCCAGTGTGGCAGAGATGGTGGTACTGCCGGCATTAATAGCAGTCGCGAGGCCGGCACCATTGATCGTGGCCACACTCGGACTCAAGGACGTCCATGTGACTTGACCTGTCAGGTTCTGCATGGAGCCATTGGCGTAATTCCCGGTGGCGATGAATAGCTGCGTGGTCCCTGTCGGAATCATGGGATTGGCCGGGGTCACCGCAATTGACGAAAGCGATGCGGGGCTAAACAGCATATCCACCCAGTAATTTGTTCCATTATATGTTTGGGTGGGAAGGACACTGGTAGCTCCATACCCATAGACGCTGCCCTCGATGTGGAGCGATCCGTTACTCAAGCCAGATGGTGAGAAGTAGTTCGGGTCTGCACTATAGTGGCCGCCAAGGGTGTGATAGGAGACCGTATAGACCGTATTGGCCGTGATGGACACCGGACTCGAGAACAGCACCTGCTGCCAACCTGAAGCGGTCTCTCCCGTAAACGTCGCCGTCGCTAGCAAGGTGCCGTTGCTTGACCAGAGGTTGGCGACGTGGGCACCAGTGTTGTTATTTGCCTTATAGAATTGGACGCCGGTAATGCTCCCGTTCACGGAAGAGCGGAATTTCACTCCCAACTCCACCGGACTGTCTGGTCCTGCATCCACCACCGTAGGAACCGTCGAATCACTCCAGAAACCACATGTCGTACATGCAATGACCGTCACGCCCCTTCCAGCTGAAGGATTTTCCAAATTGCCGCTGTCGTCAACGGCTCGGCTCTTGATGACCGTGGGACCCACGGTTGCCGACCGCCAACTATAGCTCCAACTCTCGCGGCCTGTGGCCGGATGCCATGTCGTTCCTCCGTCCGTCGAGACTTCGACTCCGCCCACGACTCCACTCCCGCTGTCCACGGCCGTACCGGCAATTGTGACGCTTGCACCCTCTGTGAACGATGCACCTGCCGATGGAGCAGTGATATTCGAGTTTGGAGCAGCAGAATCAGTGGAGGCAGTCGTTGCTACAAGTCCCGCCTTCAGGGTCACGGGCTGCACACCCATGTCGGCAAAGAGGTTGACGGTGGCCTGCTGCATACGGATGTCAGTAATGTTGCCCTGGTTATCGAGATCGTGGTTGGCGTCCAGTCCCCAAGACCAACGGTAGGTGCCAGCGCTGAATACCAAGGATCCGCTCGAGTGGCGGTACAATGTCAGGTGGTGGACCATGGTGCCAGACCCAACGGTAGTCCCGTAATCGAGTAGTATGCTTGACGAGATGATCCCGGTATTGGTGGAGAGGTGGAACAGGCCGGCCGGGCGAAAACCGTTGTCCTCATCGGCATCCAACTCTGCTCCAAGGGACCCTGGAGCTAAGGTGTCGGTCTGCCCAGGATTCAGCGTCGCGATGTCAGTATTGCGCCAAAAGCGCATCCTGCCGTCGGACTGAGGGACCGTTATGGTACCACTATAGGGTCCCACAACTCGGCTCCAAGTACCCATCAACGCATTTTCCGGACGACCACCATCGGCTGGAGGGCTAAAGCGAGGATCGCGCCAGGTTCCAGTCCAGATTGGTGGATCTTCGGGATCGATCGCGGCATTTTCCCAGGTTTCCTTGTAGCAGACGAGCGTCCGGTAGGGCACGCCGGCGCCATCGATGCTACTCTCCCACCTCGTCTTCCAGTAAACCGTATTCCCGCTAAAGAATGCCAGATGGACCCCGGCGTTGCGCGCTGCCTCTACGTTAGCCCGCTGATTTCCCGACCAGTATTCGTCGTGGCCGTTTGACATAAATAACTTGTGATTACGGATCAACGAGCCGCGGCGGTCTGCGTCCACGTCGGTAAAATAGGTGACATCATAGCCATTCGCTTCCAGCCATCGCACCATCGGATACTCGGCGCCGAAGACCCAGGTTTCTGGCTCAAACGATCGGGTGTAGACAGGGCGGTTATAGCTGATCTTGAAGGCTCGACAATTGGAGCTGAATGTCTCATTGCACCCGTAAAAGTTCTGCGAATAGGTGTTGTACGCCTGCCAGGTGGCATCTGCAGTTTTGAAGAGAATGTCGGAATGACTGGCATCGTTACGAACGACGAAAAAGATATGGCTGGCACCGCCTGTGTCATTCCGAATGGCCTTCGCGAAATAGATCCCCGACGTCGCATTCGCCGGTACATCCCATTGTGCTGTTTCCGCCCAGTTGCCGCAATCGGTCAATCCCGTAGTTGCTTGATAGATGCAGGGCGGTTGCTGAGGGAACGCAATAGGATTGACGGTCGTAACTTTGCGAGCCCCCATCCCGCCGTAGTACCCCATCCGGTAGATATCAAGCTTGTAGTTGGAAGTATTCGCGTTGACCTTGAAGTGGACGGTGCCTCCCACGTTCACACTCATTTCTGTTGCGAAACCCTGGATAGTGGTGTCTCCGATCGCGGTGGAGATATCCCACGTGCTGCTTGGAGTACCAGGCAAGCAGTTCTCTGCCTCGATTGCATTCGCGGGTGAGGCACATGAGCTCGCGGCCTCTCTGACAGAGAATACTGATAGCAACAATGTGATAAACGACACAGTCAGCAGCCATCCTGTTCCGCCACCAAGTTGTTGTTTCATGCTGACACTTTCCTTTTTAATAGATGGTGTTAAGGATTTGAACTCTCTACCCGCCCTTCGGCAGGCTTCCCAGTCCTTACCGGGATGGGCCGATGCATGCCGGCAAGTTGATCTTCGCTCAAGAGAATGGAGTACGCACTGGTGATCACGTGTGGGTACCGGCGGAAAATCATGTTAAGAGCCGGATCTGGATTGCGGTGGCTGTGCATCCGGGTGGCCCTCGTTTGCAAACGGTTGGACCTGAACCTGTCTTTACATGCGAAGTTACAGATCCTAAGCATTACGTCATTCGAAAAAGTGCCGCTCCTTCCAGGGCTTAGTGAAATGGCTTCAGATGAAAGATGAAATGTCCCCACAGGAACCGAGCCGACGATTTATTCTGATAAGGTGTCGGACACTACTGCATCCACTTCTGTCGTTACTCGAACCTTCGGATACCGGCCTAACACCCGAAGCCAATCCCACAATGCGTTTATCGCAGACAACCACCTCTAGGAGTTGCGAGTACATTCTTAGGGGCGATTGTCCCCGGGTAGCCATCAATTCGTCATTGAGAAAAATGTATCTGCCGGAATAGACACAGTGAACTTACCCCTGACAACCGAAATATTCGCTGCCTGCTGCAAGTGCAACGAAGCGTTCGTTTGGTAGAGGGCAAGCGAATTTACGATGGGAAGATTCTGCAGCAGACCATTAATGGTGACCGGCAAAGCGCTCGCATTATGACCGACGATCGACACTTGCCCGCTGATTGGATGGAAGAACGCCACAATGGTCACCCCAGCTATGGAATGGTTCACACCGATCCGCACAGCCCCAGGACGGATAAACCGATTCAGCTGCGCGTTGGCATAGAATCGAGCACGGGGTGTGTAGATTCCGGTCTGCTGATTAAAGGCGAGAAGACCCCAGAAGCCAAAATTGTTGTGGTGGAAATAAAAGCTGTCGTAGGCGTCATACACCAGAATGCCAGAGTAGCCGTTTGCCACGTCGGTGAGAAAGTATTCAGTGGTGGCCCTGGCAAAATTCCACTCACCACCGCTTACCGTGCCCCCCGAGTCGCAACTTCCACATGCTTCCGCCGATTCCGTCAGCCAATAGCTCTTGGACGGGAACGGTGCGCCTGGGCTGGCTGAAGTGCCATAGGTATGCTCACCGAAATGATCGACTCGTCCGGCCACGAGACTATCCGCCATCATCAGAGAGAGATATCCCCTGCCGGCGCTGATGTTCGCAGTATCCGGCCCCACAAGACGCATGTCGCTGAGTCCCATCGTATCCAGTTCTGCGATCAGCGTCTTGAGGATTGTGACATATTGGCTGGCATCGACACAGGGTCCCTCCTGACAGCCGTGGTCGGACTCATTCAAGGGAGTCAGCAACAGGAAGTCGAGGTTCCTGACCTTGCGACCGTAGTAGATCAGCGAGGCGACCATCGTGGCGAATTGTGGTTCCTTTCCCGCGGTAATATAACTCGGTCCGCCAAAGGCACCGCTGCCACCCATCCAAGTCGGCGTCCACCCCATGAAATTGAGAATGATCTGATTGCCGCGAACTCCGAGCTGGTTCAGCGCGCTAATCGTGTTCCAAATATCTTGCATCTTAGGGGCTTCATACACCTGCCGTAACGTGACGGGATCCAGGTTGTGCAGATCCGGAATCAGGGACTCGCTCGTGACCCAATCCATCGGGTCGCGGATGACCCGTATCAAAGAAGCACCATTCGCTGTGACCAACAGGTTGAGGGCAGGGGCGAGTTGCCCCCCATTCCAGCTATTGACATTGAGGTTGACGCCCATCCCATCCATGGTCTGGAACATGTGGGCGCCATCGACTGTGAGATTGGTGGCCCCGGTGTTCGTCGGGATCGGAGTTTCTGCTTCCGGCGGTACATCTTGCTGACGCAATCCGGTGCATCCCAGACACACCGAGAGAATGAAGGCCAGTACAACGAAGCCGGAATTTTCCTTGCGCACGCGATTCCCTTATTCCTGAAGTCTGCGGCACACGCGCCCGCAGATCACTCCGCCCTCATCCTCGCCGACCAACAACGGAACCCAGAACAACATAGTGAGGGATGGTGACAGGAGACCTTACTCAGCAGCCCACAAACTGCTGTGTCTGACACTGCTGTATTAGTCGCTGGCCCTCTGCGATCTGCCCAGGAGTCATTCGGCGTGCAACCTTATCTAGGATGGATTCTTCCGATTTCTCTCCTTTACCAGTTGAATGGGCAGCTGCAAGCTTCCACCACATGTATGCCCGCACATAGTCCTGCGGAATACCCCGCCCGTTGGCATACAGCCATCCAAGGTTGGACTGCGCTTCCGCATGCTTCTGAGCAGCGGCTTTCTCGTACCACTCCTTGGCCTTTTCATAGTCGCCCTGTTCCTTTTCATACATGAACCCGAGGTTGTTCTGTGCGTCCGCATTGCCCTGGGCTGCAGATTTCTCGAACCATTCCCTCGCTGTTGTAGAGTCTTGCGGGACGTTTCGACCCAGAAAATATAGCTTCCCCAGTTTGTTCTGCGCGTCCGCGTTGCCCCGAACTGCCTCTATTTGTAGCAATTGCAGGTCTTCCACTGAAATGGTAATCGGTGATGAAGCTGTTGCAGGCCCAGAGAGGAAAAAGAGTAAAGCCGGGAGTGTCATGACGAAGTGGTTACGCATAAGTGTGATAAGACGTGGCCCCTCCGACCGTCAAGGCTGTTGAATGAGGCGGGCGCGAGCTCAGCAAAGCCAACTAAGGCTCAAGCGTAACAACAGGCCTTTCATCATTTTCACTTGATGGCTGTGGAGAGCAACGCGACACGCTTGCTCCCAAGTGAGGTCGGTCCGAATGCTTCTAGGAAGCACACTTCCTGATTGCTCTCGAGGGGTTTCCGACCGCAACAGTCCCCTCTTCAATATCCGAAATCACGTTTGAACCCAACCCGATAAGGGTTCGTTCACCAATCCGAATGTTTTCGCGTATCTTGACGCCCGACCCGATATAACACTCGGACCCAATGGTGACTGAACCAGAAAGCGATACATTGGAGCCGATGCAACCATAATCCCCGATGCTGCTATCGTGCGCGAGAACCGTATTCGGCAGGACGATGCAATGATTTCCAATCCGACTCCCGCAACTAACAACGACGTTGGACATCAGCAGTGTGTTATAGCCGATAATAGCATCAGGCGCTTGCACGACTGAGGGATGAATAATGGTTGCAAAGCGAGACTTGTCGAGACATAAGCCGTCGATGATGGTCTTACGCCTCAAGTACCCTTTCGGACTACCAGGGACTGCGAGCACGTACGCACTATCATACGCGTCCAGCAATTCCCTGCCACCCAATACCTTTATGCCGCAACATTCTTTTCCGTGGACGGAGTGGTCATCGTCAACAAATCCTACAATGTCCCATTCAGGTCGAATGCTGTTGATCGCAAAGATGGATATGAGGCCTTCCCTTGCGTTGCCGCCGAATGGAAAGAGCAGCAGCTGCTTAGACATCTCTGAGTCGTTGGATAACGGATTCCACTTCTATCTGAGTCATGCCCGTATAGAGCGGAAGAAGGACCACCGAGTTTCTCGCCTCTTCGGATTGCTTCAATGCAGGATGTCGGCTGTACGGAGGTTCTTGATGCGCGTTCATAATCCCACGGCGTGATGAGATGCCAGAATCGAGGAGGCGCTGCATCAGCTCGTCGCGACTCACCGGTGCGTGCTCCAGCACCTTAACGGCATAGCTCTGCCAATTGCTTCTGCAGTAGGACGGTTCATGAGGCGGCTCCAGCCAGGATATATGTTTCAATTGTTCACGATAGAGAGCCGCAAGCTGTTTCCGTTGTTCCAGGAATCCTGGCAACCTCTTGAGTTGTTCAATCCCGATGGCAGCCTGCACATCGGTCATTCTGTAGTTAAATCCCGTCGTGACATAGTCTTCAAAAATGATCTTGCTGGCACTATGCCTGACGGTATCCGGCACACTCATGGCGTGTTGCCGCAAGAGACGAAACTGGGCGTCATATTGGGGGTTGGATGTAGTGATCATTCCTCCGTCCCCGGTCGCGACAATCTTCCGCGGGTGAAACGAGAAGCAGGCGATGGCACCGTGCGGTTTACCGATTCTTTCCCACCGGCCCTCAATCTGGATTTCACTCCCTATTGCACAGGCGGCATCTTCGATCACAGGCAGCTGGAATTGATCGGCGATGGACAGGATGGATGGTAAATCGCAGGGCATTCCTATTTGATGCACCGGCAGGATGGCTGCGACTCGCCCCATCTTCCCTTTTCTCACACCCTGTGTCTCGGCAACAAGATGGCATAGAGGCGACTCGCCGCCGGTAAGTCGCGCGACATCGCGATAGTAGAGTTTCCCATCGACCGCATCACATTCCTCGCGCAAACAACGCTCCAACCATTCCGGAGACATGTTATAGGTCCGCGGGTCGATGTCGACAAAAACCGGCTCAGCGCCGCAATATCGGATTGCGTTGGCTGTGGCGATAAAGGAGTGGCTGACCGTCAACACCACATCTCCCGGCTTTACGCCCACGGCAAGAAGTGCGAGGTGCAGGCCCGTCGTACAGCTGGAAACGGCACAGGCGTACGGCGTGCCTACGTACGAAGCGAAGGCTTCCTCGAATTGCTTCACCTTCGGACCCTGGGTAAGCCATCCCGAGAGAATAACCTCTCGTACCGCCGCAGCTTCTTCTTCTCCAAGGAATGGTTTAGCAATTGGAATCATTTGTTACTCGCCTCTATGAGACAGTTTCCGCTCATTCCCACAGGCGCTGCCTATACCACGCTACTCTGGGCTGCCAAGACCTCGGTTCGCCAGGCGATCAGGCGCTTCAACCCCTCTTCTACGCCGACCTTTGCCTTGAAGCCAAGAAGGTCCTCTGCTTTCCTGGTGTCGGCCAGCCGACGGGGAACCGGATTGACCGCGCGCGCGGGGAGAAACTCCGGCTTCAGGACCGACCCCATGACGCTGAGGACCGCCGTAAGGAGTCCCAGGAGGCTTGTTTCGGTCCCGCTCGCGACGTTGAAGACCTCGTCGGTAATCTCGGATTCCATTGCGGTGATATTGGCGTCGGTCACGTCATCGATATACACAAGATCCATGGTTTGAAGGCCGTCTCCGTAAATCACGGGAGGCTCACCGGCAGCAATCTTATCCAGCCATCGAATGAGGACTTCCGTATACTTCCCGTGAATGTCCATGCGAGGTCCGTACACATTGAAGTAGCGTAGTGCGACATACCGTAAACCGTACATGTCCGCAAACGAACGGGCCATCCCCTCGCCTGCCATCTTGGCCGTTCCATAGAGGGTCCGATTGTTGAACGCATGATGATCTTCGCTGGTGGGGAACACATCGGCCAATCCATACACTGAGGCCGAGGAAGCATAGACGAGTCTGCCGACTTTCTGCTCCGCCACCGTTTGGAGCACATTATGGGTGCCGACCAGCATTACCTCCATCGCCTCCCGCGGGTTGTCGGCACAGGCGGTAATCCTCAATGCGGCCATGTGAAAGACTCCGTCGATGCCGACCGCGAGTTCCCTCAAGAGATCGAGGTCACGGATGTCTCCCTTCACCAACCTGACCCGTCCATCCTTCAGCGCAGATTCGATATTATGCACACTTCCCCGGACGAAATTATCGAGCAAGATGATCTCCGAAGCCCCTTTTGCCAGGAGCCGATCGGTGATATGAGACCCCATCAATCCCGCGCCGCCCGTGATCAAAAACCTATTGCCTTTGATTTGCATGGTTGTTCCTCAAATCTATTCGCGACAGAGCACCGCTCACACCGATCTCATTCGAATGACGAATCATGATGACGCTTGGGTGGTCCTATGTCAGTTCACTGCTGGTCACAGAAAGAGACTTCAGCACTTCCGTCACCACTCTCTCCTGCTGATCCGCGGTAAGCCCAGGGAACATCGGAAGCGATAGGATATGCGCCACTGACTTCTCGGCGATCGGAAAGTCCCCGATCCTGAAACCGAGCTCTTCATAGGCCTTTGTCAGGTGCAGCGCTATCGGATAGTGGATCGCCGTCCCGATGCCCACGTCGTTCAGCTGCTGCTGAAGCCGAGCACGGTCCTCGACCTGCACCACATAGAGGTGATAGACCGACCGCGCCCAGCTCGGCTGATGCGGTATGGTGACTAGCCCCTCTGCTCCGGCGAATAATTTATCATAACGTTCTGCCGCCTGTCGGCGCTGTTCATTCCATTTCGTCAAATGGTGGAGTTTGACGCGCAGAAATCCGGCCTGAATCGCATCAAGGCGACCGTTGTAGCCTTCGATATCGTGGAAGTACTTCTTTGATTGCCCATGGTCTCGCAAGAGCCGGCACGTATGGGCGAGCTGTTCGTCATTGGTAGTCATCGCGCCCGCTTCGCCGCAGGCCCCCAGATTCTTGCCAGGATAAAAGCTGAACGCGGCGGCGTGCCCCATCGAACCGGCCTTGTGCCAGCGATTGTCCTTCTGTGAGAAGTACTCAGCTCCCTGCGCTTGGCAGGCATCCTCGACTACTTTGAGGTTGTATTGAGTCGCCAAATCCAGAATGGGATCCATATCAGCCATCTGGCCATAAAGATGGACGGGAACAATGGCCGTGACCAGCTTACCAGTCGCGTTGTGTGTGACTTGCCGCGTCTTCGGATCCCACCTGCAAGTGTGTTCCAGATATTCGCGTAATTTTCCAGAATCCATGGCATAGGTTGTGGGATCGATGTCGACAAAATCAGGACGGGCACCCGCCTGAGATATCGCCTCGGTTGTGGCAATGAATGTGTTGGGGACCGTGATGACGATATTACCGGATTTCACACCGGCAGCAATGAGGGCGAACCGAAGGGCGTCCGTCCCGCTTCCCAGACCAACGCAGAGTCGGGACTCGCAGAACCCGGCAAAGTCCTCTTCGAACCCTTGGACCATTGGGCCGCCGATGAACCCGGCGCTTTTCAGAGCGGTCTTCAACACCTCGACTAATTCGTCTTGCAACTCTCGATGAACAGTGACGAGATCCAGAAACGGGATCTTCTCGGTACTCATTGCTGCCCCCTTGATTTTTCCCCCACATTATTCGTGAACGCTTCTCCTGCAACCGCCGATACGCCGCTCCGACCAGCTTGGCCGCGAAGTCGAAGGCAAAGAACCTCTCCGCCGCGATGTGATCGAACGCGGCGGCACGAGCAAGCTCAGTTTAGCGGACAGGCTCGCCCTACGTGGCATCAACCTACTGCTTCAAGTATGCCTCCACCCCTCAAGGCTCTGCGTGCCCGTCTCGCAAGGCGTCCTGGCTGTTTCGTCGCGAACCGTCATGATCAATGCGGGCATTCCGCACCACTCTGCCCGGATTCCCGACAACGATCGCGTTGGCCGGCACATCTCTCGTGACGACCGCGCCGGCCCCGATCAGCGCCTGTTCCCCAATCACTACGTTGGCAAGAATCGTCGCGCCGGACCCGATAGACGCTCCCCGCTTCACCAATGTTGTTTCGACCTTCCAGTCCGCCTCGGTCTGTAGAGAGCCGTGCGCAGTTGCTGCACGGGGGAACGAATCGTTCACGAAGGTCACGTTGTGTCCGATAAAGACTTCGTCTTCGATTGTGACCCCCTCACAGATGAACGTGTGGCTCGATATTTTGCACCGCTTGCCGACTTTGGCATTCTTCTGAATCTCAACAAACGCCCCGATTTTGGTATCGTCGCCCACCTCACATCCATACAGGTTGACGAACTTGGAGAACTTCACATTGCTTCCAACTTTGACGTCTGGCGCAATGCAGAGATATCCGTTGATCGGTGCCGCATTCGTCTCCGATTCCTTGGTCGGAATCCGCACATGAAGGGTCAGCTTACTGTCGTGATCGGTAACACTGTCCGGATATCCGAGCGCCTGCTCCGTTGTGTGTTCCATACGATACTCCCTCAAGATGATATCGCCCGCTATGAGCTGCACTCCTGGCGAACGTCGCACGTGATGTCGGAATAGAACGCGAGAACTATTGATGGTAATACTTGATGAGTTCTGGGGGCGGTTCGTATTCCCTACGACCTCACGCTCTCGACTGAGCGATCCGGTCCATAAGGCATGGCATATCCATACAAGTGGTGCGACATGCTTTGCGCATCGACCCAGTTGAGAATCACTTTCCGTTGCGCCGTCACGCCCAGCATCGTGAACGCCTTCTGTACCAGAAGTTTGGGCGAATAGCCTGCACGGATCACCCACACAATTTCATCAGCCAGGCTCGCCAAGATGCCCACGGTCGCGCTGGACAAGACGGGCGGTGTATTGATGATGAGATACTGAAAGCGCTCACGAAGCACCGGCACAATCGCTTTCAGCTGTTGAATCCTCCAAAGCTCGTTACAGTCTCCGCCCACTCCACCGACTGCCAGGATTGAACAAGGAGACTCATCGATCACCGACAAACAGTCATCGAGCAACGCCTGACCATCCAAGAACTCCATCAACCCTGCTCGAGCAGGCACCATGGCATAATGATGAAGAGCCGGCCGTTGAAAGTCACAATCGATGAGCAGTGTTGTTTTCCCAAGATCTCGCGCAATGGTGTAACCGAGATTTACCACCGTGGTCGTCTTCCCCTCACCCATCAACGCACTGGTGATTTCGACAACCGTGGAACGGCGTCCCTCGGCGGAGAGGACCAGTTTCGTGGCAGCCATCCGATATTGCTCGGCAGCAATCGAACGAGGCTGCCACTTGGCGACCAAGTTGATATTTTCCGCAGTGAACCCGTCCCTATGACCGTTCACTGCTATCTTCCCCACAGGCACACGGAGGCTGTCACCGCCGGTTATCCGAAGGCCAATCTTCGGCATCGTGCTGAGCTGAGGGCTCAATGTGAAGAACTCAGGTATGGTCGCCAACACTTGGATGCCGGGCAAGACCTCCACCTCTTCACGCCGTTTGAACGTGGGATTCAATTGATCGATTCCCAGCGCCAGGGATACACCAAGGCCGCCGCCTCCCATCAGGCCCAAAAACATAATCAGCATTCGATTCGGCTTCTCGGGCTTCTGAGGAAGATTAGCTGGATCCAGCACACGGATTTGTTCTCCTTGTTGACTCTTCTCAAGGCTCTCCGCCACACGGGCATTCAATCGTTTGTCCAGCAATGTTTGATAGTTCTTCTGCATATTGTCGTAGTCGCGGGTCAGGATCATCAATTGTTGTTCACGCGCCGGCGTCTGTTCGACTCTGCCCTCAATTCCCTTCATTTCCCGAATGATTCTGGATTCCTTTGCCTTCAGGTTCGTAATGTCCAGTCTGGACTCGTCCATCTGATCCAAAAGCTTCTGTAGCTGTGGGTCGAGCACTCTCCCTGACCGCTCGTTGTGATCCGGTTGAGGTTCTAACTGGAACAGCTTCTTATTCTCGGCTCTCTGAGATCGTTCAGCTATCTGAGCTTGCAGTTCCTTAATTTCGTCTTTGAGGATGGCGACATCCGGGTATGCGTCCTTGTAGGTCGCCATCAAGGTCGCAAGTTGTTTTTGAAGTTCACTCAAGCGAGCGCTCAGAGGATCTTGAACAGCCTGATTCCTCATATGAGACATCGGCTGACTTGAAATACTGCCTTTCATTTCATACTGCTCATACTGGGCCACAGCCTTTTCAAAAAGGCTGTGGCGTGCAGTGAGACTATGGATGGCCTCCACCGTCGTGTTCAGTTCCGTTTGTAATCGATCCAACGTCCTGAGATTCGCCTCCTTCTGTTCCGGAAGCTCGGTGACATAGCGTGCCTTGAATTCGCTGATCGCGCGTTCTTTCGCCTCCAACAGCTTTTTTGCATCATGCAGTTCTTGCTCAAGAAAGACCGAAACACTGGTCACGAGCTGTTCGCGAGATCTGGAGTTTTCCTCGACAAACAATGACGCGAGCTTGGCCGTCACATTCATGGCCGTCGCCGGATCTTCGTGAGAAAATGAAATAGTGATCGCCTCGACACTCTTGCCCCATGAACCGGGGGTGCCTACCGTCTCCACCTTGATCATTTTTCGCAATGTCTCAATGGCCGACTCGAGGCCTTCCCGCCTCACCTGGCTCTCATAGGGTTTGTATTCGTCTACAATCTGACTGAGGAACGTCCGGCTCATCACCTGCTGATGAATCGTCGTGAGACGTTGTTCGATGCTGGCCCCCCCGATGCCCTTGACGTAGTCCTCGGGGATCTTCTGATTTTCAATGAGAATCAGGGTGTTGGAGCGATAACTTTTCGGCAGAACTACACACAAAATCGCGGCAATGGCGCCCCCTGCCAGAATAGAGCCCAGCACCACCCATTTCCGGCGGACGATGTTGCCCCAATATCCCCGGATCAGCGCGGGCAACGGCTCTGACGGTACATTGGGCTCAACCTGCGTTTCGATTTCGTTCACGCTCATCTTCTCTTTGCCACTACGTTTAATTGCATGCGAGCGATCTTACTATTTTTCAGTAGAAGGCCTGGGTTAGACTCAGCTGGGCGACATGCTTGTCGAACGCAAAACGGGTGCCTCCGAATGAATTATCAATGTTTTGGTAGTTATAGGTCAGTGTGAGAAACAGCTTCTGGGTGGCCCGATACCGCCAACCAGCTGTTCCCCCCACTGTGGTCCAGGAGATGGCACTTCCGGAATTCGACCCGTACTCGTTGGCGACGCTGTAGTTTGCTCCAAGCAGCCCGACCAAATCACGGATCGGGGTCTTCTGAGTTATGTTGCACGACACCATGTGATTGAGCAGAGCCGCGCCTTGGAACTGGAATGACGGAGTGATACCGGAGCGATATGCGAGGGTCATAAACGTCGTGTCATCCTTCCAGGCGATGGCGAGACCACCGACTGGTGCAATCGTCGAGGAGACGGACATCCCATTCAATTCTCCCGACAGCACCTGCGCACCACCGGTCGCATTGAGGCTCATGGTGGGGGTAAACCTGTGAGTCCAGCCTAGAGTCCCGCCCCTTGCGCTAAACGCCCCAAGGCTGCCTTGGTCAAATTCGTTACCGGTGAAGTCTACTCTCACGGAATCGTAAAGAGAGAGCTGCGTGATGAGACCAGCGGTGTAGGCGTGAGCCTGTTGGCTGATCAGGGGAGCGGCCTGCTGAACTTGCGATGCCCCATAGTGGATAAAACTGTTTGTATAGCTTGCGCTCAACTTGACAGTCTTGTTGAGCGGAAGTTCAAACTGAGTGTTGACGCTATTGGACCTTGTATTGGTACGAAATGCTTGGAAACCTGTGATCAATGGATTCGCCTGTTCCCCTGATAGGCCTCCTACAAGAAACGCGGGAGGCTGAGGGCTGTAAAAAAATGTGTCAGATACCGTCCACCTTGATCCAGGCCTCCATCGACTTAAAAGATCACTCATGTCAAGAACTGCACCGGCATTGGCCCCCACATAACTGAGTCCTGTATTGTTCGCGTAATAACTGCCGACCGCTCCCGCTACTACACTCACCTTCACCAGATTTTCATGATCGGTATATAACCCTCTGACTTGGGGCACGACTGTCGTGACAAAATCTTCCGGGGTGAGTCCCTGAAGCAGGCTCTTCGGTGCAAAAAATACATTGCTGTCGTATCGCTCGGAAACTTGAACCGAGGGAACCACGTGCAACCCCGTTCCTACTCGAATCGAACTGGGGTCGGTCGCCCCGCCAAATTCTGTTCCAGGAATAGTGGGCATCCCTCCGCCCATTCCACCCATCTGCGCTTGACTAAGCGAACACCATCCCAAACCCATCCCAAGAATGATGCTTGCCATATGCGCAAGCAGCCACCTTCGACTCACCTACGGCACCACGATGACATCGCCGCTCTGCAGAATGAAATTTCCCGGGATGGCGATGCCTTTTAGAATATCGTCATAATGCACGGGAATTTCGATCTGACGTTTCTCTTCATGCCCTTCGGAACCAGTATTCACATTGCGCAACACCTTGATCTTGTTCTTGCTCGCAAAGGGTGCGAAGCCGCCGGCCAGCGCAATGCCCTGCATCACGTTGGCATAAGACTTCAACGGATACTTCCCGGGCTTCACGACTTCTCCCAACACGTAGATAAAATAGCTGTTCACTTCTTTTACTTGAACCGTGACAATTGGCGATGAGACATATTCAGTGAGCCGCTCGGCGATGCGCTTCGCCAAGACATTGGCAGTCAGACCGGCTGCCGGCACATCCCCGATCAGCGGCAGGGTGATCGTGCCATCAGGACGAATCGTCACCTCACCCGACAGATCCGGACTCTTCCAGACCGTCACTTTCAGCACGTCCTCCGGCCCGAGGAAAAACTCAGACGGCGCGATCAGGTCGCTTTTGTAATGCACCTTCTCTTTGCCGCATCCCACCACCCCGAGCGCTACCGAGACGACAAGAATCCAGCTGAGAAAGGTGCGCATCCTATGCCTACCCATGGCGATAGCCATCATCGATTCTCGCTAACAGTCTCCCCTCACATCTCTGATCAAGGCCGCCCGGAGCGTCGCGTAATCAAGTGTGAGCTCAGCAAATTGTTTTTTGAGCCGCCGATGTTCATCTTCCAATGAATGTAACCGCTCTTTCTCATCCGGTTGTTGTGCATTCTTATCCACATCGGCAAACTTCGCCCGCCACCGGTAGAGGGTGCTGATGGAAATCCCATGCCGACGAGAGACCTCTCCGGCCACCTGACCGGCGTCTAGTTCTGAGACTATGGCTTCTATCTGGTCTCGAGTAAAGTGGGGCTTGGGCATAACTGCCAGTCCCCCCTTGTCATCGTCCTACAAATGTTCCGTAGAAAGAGTGGAAGGGGAAAAGGAAGGTTCACTGCACGGGCGCAACTTCGTCGGTATCTATGCGGATGAGCGCAGCTCGCTGAAGGAGGGAGGCGCGGATCACTAGCCCATGGTGACTCGCCCGTCGTACGAGTTGGCCGCGGAGGCCGACCAGCGGACCCCTCATCACTTCTACCCAGGCGCCTTCAGTCAGGTAATCGCAGGGTTCCATCATAGGGTTAGCCGACGACACTTGCTGGAATATGGCGATTTCTTCAGCCGGAATAGGTTCAGGTCTCAACGTGCCGACAATACGAACGACACCCGGTGTTTGTAGAACGGCAAGGCTTCCGGTTAACGCAAAGTTGGCAAAGCAATACCCGCTAAAGAGTGGAAGCGTCGTCCATACTTTGCGGTCGGACCATTGGCGGCATTGCTTACCCAATGGAAGCAGAGGCTCGATCCCCACTGCCAGCAGCCGGTCGCGAACCTGTTTCTCGTGACGAGAATAGGTCTGAATGGCATACCATCGGCGATCGGTCTTCGATCCTGCGACCTCGTCTACCTCCGGTACAGTTACTGGCTTGTACTGTACAACCTGCTCTTGAGTATAGGTAGTGATCATAGCTTCGCCCCGTAAGTCCCAGGCTCTTTTCAAAAACAATACGGCTGTTTGACTGCGTAGAACAGGAACAAACGGCCCTATTTGTAACAGGGGGCATCGCCACTAAACCATAAGATAAATGTCGAGTTCTGGTGTAGGCTGCACCAGCACCTTTATCCGAACGATTGGCCGCTAAACCCATCACGACTGATCCAATGGTTCAAATAGGACCCTGCCAGGCTTACCGTCTCTGGCACCCTAGCAGGATGCGGAAAAAGTCCGCCAGCGGCGTTCTCGCCTCGCTCAGAGGCTCAACGTACGGCCTGGGCAAACGCCTGTTCACACAGGCGATGGGTCGGCGGGTGAATAAAGTCTACGTTCGCCACTTTGCTCGCTGCGGCCTCGCTGGACGGCGTTTTTGCGCATCCTGCATGGCTGTTCAGCGTCGTCCCAAACCTCGATATCTGCGACGGCTACAGAGGTCAAAATTAGTTTTTCCGCAGCCTGCTAGATGACTCATGATAAGTAGATTTGGCTTCTGTGCCAGTAAGAGCCCTATCAATATTCATCCCTTACTAATAGGTCTCACGAGAGCCTGGCTGCCAGGAATAGAAATGAGAAAATGCTAGCACGATCAATGAATTGAATACGTGCACCAGTCCGATTCTACATACCCTACCAATAGGTAGTACCGTTTGTACCTATCATGAGAGTAGAAACGCCCTCGCTTGTGAGCTACATGCCAATGGGAGATTCGCGTGAAAACCGCTAATCCAGAGATCGATCCCTTCCCATGTGAACACTAGCCTCTGAAACTCCATGAAAAGAAGTTCACTAGCACCCCGTTTTCCGTCTTGAACCAGGAGACAGTATGTCCAGCGCCACAATCCCACCTCTCACGATCGCGATTCTGAGTCGTCAATGCCTTGTATGGCTTGGCTTACAGAAAATTCTCGAGAATAGCGCAACCATTCCGATGGTCGTGCACCCGCACCCGTGGAAGATAGCGGACCAGTTCCCCCCAGAGACACGACCCGACGTGGTCATCCTGGACCTGGAGACCGAACGCGGGGTCACCCGCACGCTCGCACAGATTCGGGAGTCCACCCCAACCAGTAAGATCGTGGTTTTGTGCGGGCTCGAAGACCAGGACCGCACCCGCGAGGCATTTGCCTCCGGTGTCGACGGCATCATCCTCAAGATTCAACCGCCCGCCGTCATGCTTGCGGTGATTGAGTCGCTCTATGCCCCCCCCGCCCAGGTTCAGATGGAACAAGATGGTATGGTGGGAAGGAGCCTCGGGATCCCATTCACAAAGACGGTCAACGCCGCCACACTGCCGTCGGCTTGGCCCGATGCCTTGACGGAGCGGGAACGTGAGATTATCCGATTGGTAGGACAAGGCCTTTCTAACAAAGACATCGCCTACAAGTTGTCGATCAGTGACAGCACGGTCCGTCATCACATGACGAGCATTTTCGACAAGGTCGGTGTGCCCAATCGGCAGAAGCTCCTGATCCACACCCATCAGTTCCGCGCCACGCCAGTCTAACAGGATGTTGAAAAATTCTGCCCGCGGCCTTCCCTACCTTCTCCGGAGCGGCTTCGCGCAGGCAGATCACGGCGCTCGTCCTTCGTGAAGGATATCTCGCCACCCAGGGAAATGGTTTCAAGTTGCAAGATTGAATTAAACAGTAAGCATTCAACATTCTTCTCCTCCCAAACACGCTTCACGAGATCCGACGCCCAGGCAATTTCGTCCCTCGACTAAACTCCAGACCCTGAGCAAGTCGAAGGATCATGAATCGTCATGAATCAGGTGGACCAGAAGAAACGCCACATACGCGCGAAAGATGTGGAAGTCAGATGTGCGACCTTGGTAAGATGCGCGGGCGTTGGCTGGTCTCGCGCGTGTGGGAACAATCAGCGCTGAACGATCGAATCCCTTCTGTGCCGAGGTAGCTCAGTTGGTAGAGCACAGCCCTGAAAAGGCTGGTGTCGACAGTTCGATTCTGTCCCTCGGCACCACATTCCGCATACTTAGAGATTCTGAATCACTGGCAAGTGGCACCCAAGTGGCAGTACTGGCACCTGAACATCGTTTTCCCCGCTTAGAACCGCCTTTGTAAACGCTTCCAGCCTGGTCACTGCATCCCGCAATCGCGCGTTCTATATTGTGAATGTAATACTTTGCCGAACCAGGCAGCGGTTCACCTTTTAACTTCTGGATCACAGCGTAATCCACGCCACATTGTGTGAGCCAGGTCGTGAAGGTATGACGAAGATCGTGGAAGTTATGAGTGGGTTCAGAATTTTTGACCATACCGAAAAGATAGGGGTAGTTGTGGGCCTGATACGTCCTGATCCCGAGGGGGGACTCACCTGGATCCGCAGCAAGGCAGTGTGTCGAAGGAGGTTCGGTTGAGACGATGCTGGCTGGGCTAGGTATCCCTCTCGCTCTCCCCATCAAGGGTGTCTCAAGAGTCGTCATTTGGCATTGAGGGGAATTGGGGCCAATTTTTCTCTCAAGAGAACACGCCGTGAACACATAGGGTTTTTATCTAGATATGTCTGATGGCCAGGATGCCTCCCGACCCGTCGTGAGACGTGCTCGTCTTTCTGTCCACGTCGTAGTCACGCTTTTCCCCTGCTTGGCAGACTTCCGCCAGGGTTCATCGTGGCTCTCCTGAAGAGGTCGGTGATCTCCGCACCGCGGCCTTTACGGTCTTGCGCCTCCCCCACGCCGCCCAAGGTTTCCCATACGGGATTTCAGCACCTATCTGTTCAACATTTGAGATGGGTCCTTTGAAGACATTTGCCACATCTTCGCCAGCCACCTGTCCGCAGCTTGGGGCGTCATGGCTCCCAATGCATTCATCAGCGAGAGCGCTCCTACTGCATTGCCCTGTGCATCCACTACCGGAATGTGGCGAGCGCGATGGTCAAGCATCGCCCTGACGGCATCGGCAAGGATGGCGTCCTCGTGACATCTGACCGCTTCGCGCTTTTTGACGATCTCATGAACGGTAGCCACTGGAGAATGGTTATCGGACTCCATCATGATGAGTGCGACCTCGTATTCAGTGACTGCCAACACCGGTTCGTTGTCTAGGCAGATGATCAGTATGGAGCATCGGTGATCTTGGATTATCTGAATCGCCTCCTTGAGACGAGTGGAGGCATCGATGGTTGCGACCTCCCGTATCATGATGTCTTTTACAGGCCGGTCTTCACCTTGAAGTACTCCATAGGCTTCGTCACGGGTCGACTCCAAATAGATTCCAGAAGGCTGTCTAGGAACTATAGTGACCATAGGATGACCAACAGCTGCTACATCCACCAAACATAACTTAGCATTCAACTCTCGACAGTCACCATCCGTGCTCATCATGCCTCAAGGACCACTTCAGTGCGACCCAAGGCTTAAGCATTATTTGATCGAACGGATGGACGTCGCATGATCCTTATCGTTGACAGTGGCCTCGATCTGATCGCCCTTCGCAATTTTCCCCTCCATCTTGGTGGTCTTATCGGCATGCAAGCGGACTTCACCACCTTCCTTCAGCTTGATAAAATAATGCCCGTCTTTTATGCGGAACAGCTCACCGTTAATTGTCTTGGTGGCCTTTGCCGCGCCTTCCTTTCCAGCATCCACATTCTGAAGTTTGTCATCATCCGATTGAAAACCTTGCCGATTGGTCACGGAGTCGGTTTTCATGACGTCTGAAGGACCAGGAGCATGTTCAGCGTGTGCCGGATTCATCGACCCCAAGCACAGGAAGGCACTACCGAATAGAAGACCGACGATCTTGTGGACTGCTATCATGGAAGCCTCCTTGGGAAGACATAAATCATGAGGAGCATTCACGCGCTCCCACCTGCAGTCCCCCTGTTAATTGGTTTGAATGCATCTGCCCATGAGTACGCCATCCGCCTAGCAATCAATCCCCTTGGTCGGATACTTCTGCATCTCGCAAGCGGATCGCAAACGCTAAGACGTCAATGAGCAATTGGTTGATCAGTCAAAAACGAAATGGCATGACCTTGGCCGTCCACTTTTGCTTCAACATTATCTCCAGGTTTCGCTTTCATGGACGACTTTGTATTCGTCGTGCGATCAACATGCATGCGCACTACTTTCCCGTCCTCTTGCTTAACGAAATAATTGTCCCCATCCACGCGCACCACCTCTCCCTTGATGGTTGTTCCGGGCTTCGATTCTCCAATCGCATCGCTGATCAGCATGGCTGATGGAGCGATAGTGAGCTGGTCCGAAGACCACGCCACATTGGACGGCGAAAGGCCCATCCACAACAGGACCCCGCACGAAAGATAACCGAAAACCTTTTGGGATACTGTCATCATAACTGTCTCCTTTCACCTGATGAGTGATGAGCGAATGGCATCCTGTTACCTCTGCTCATATATTGATGTATCAGCGCAATATCTTGACCTAGGAAATGCCCTGGTTCGCTAATCAGGCAAGGTCACGGACCTTTGATTCACGATTCCAGGAGCGCTTCGCGGCTGCATCGACGAATGTTGGATCAAGATCCGTGATTCCATTATCATAGATAACACCAGCCTTATCGAGTAACGGTCGGGCTGCACTAGTATGGCCAATGGCTTTCAAGTGAGCAAAGGCATCAGCTATAAACTGGACAGCAGCACTTTCCTTCAAAAGGCTCTTCGTGCCCTGCTCGTTCAATACCACCGCCACCGCATCAAACAGCACAGAAGGAGAGCCAGACAATTGTCCATCGGCCTTTAAGACTTTGCCGTCAGCCAATTTGGTGCCATCGACCTTTGGGGCCACGAGAAAGACAGTCCCGCCTTCACTGTTGATCTTCGCGCGAATGTCTTGGATCTGTGCACCATCAGACCCTTCGGCAAACAAGATCCCGATTTTGCGTCCCTTGAGCGTTGGCTTTAGGTTCTTCTGAATGGACAGCGCCGGACTGGGGTCCATATCAATTGCATCTTTGGCAGCTTGGAGCTTCGGCGGCAGTACAAGACCGAGCCCGCTCGAAACCCGCTTCGCCAGCTCTTCATCGACGTTTCGCAACCGTCCAATCATGCGGGCGGGCACATCCGTTAACTTGACCTTCGACAGCTCAAACACAAATGCCGATACCAGATGTGATTGCTCATTCGGAGTCTGCGATTTCCAGAACTGGCGGGCTTGGCTATAGTGATCTGCGAACAGTTCAGGTCTCACCCGGCTCTTTTCACCCTGTTCATCCCGGGCTGAGCGATCAGGAACGCTGGTGAACCCACTCGATACCTCCCGAGGTCCAGCGGCTTCCCCATGCTCAGCAAGAGAATTCGGTTCGTAGTTTGCCCGTCCCTTGGGAATTTGCGTTTGCATCATTCCGTCGCGATGGAAATTCGCAAATGGGCATTTGGGTGCGTTAATAGGCAATTGATGAAAGTTCGCAGTACCCAGCCGTGACTTCTGTGTGTCCAAGTAAGAGAACAAACGTCCCTGGAGCAGAGGATCGTTGGAGAAGTCGATACCCGGAATAATGTTCGCCGGGCAAAAGGCGACCTGTTCCGTCTCGCTGAAGAAATTGTCGGGATTCCGATTCAACACCATGCGCCCGATGAATCGAACCGGCAACACTTCTTCCGGAATCAGTTTGGTGGGATCCAAGACGTCATAGGGCAAACTGTCTGCAAAGTGTTGATCGAAAGTTTGAATCCCCAACTCCCATTCCGGATAATTTCCGGCATCGATAGCCTCCCACAGATCCCGTCGATGAAAATCATTGTCAGCGGCCTGGAGTTTCAGTGCTTCATCCCAAAGGGTGGATTGCAAGCCCAAGGCAGGTCTCCAATGAAACTTGACGAAGGTGACGTCGCCCTTAGCATTGACGAAGTGAAACGTGTGAACGCCGAACCCTTGTATCATCCGTAATGAGCGGGGTAGTGCATGATCGGACATAGCCCACATCAGCATGTGCGTGGCTTCCGGCATGAGTGACGCCCAGTCCCAAAACGTATCGTGGGCAGCTGCGGCCTGCGGATATCCTCGATCCGCCTCCATTTTGACGGCATGGACGAGGTCTGGAAATTTCATCGCGTCCTGAATAAAAAATACCGGAATGTTGTTCCCCACTAGGTCCCAGTTACCGGTCTGGGTGTAAAACTTCACCGCAAACCCCCGCACGTCGCGTACAGTGTCGACTGACCCGGATCCACCGGCAACCGTGGAAAACCGCGCAAACACCGGAGTCCTCCCTCCCTTATGTTGGAAGAGATCGGCGGTCGTGATGGCAGAAAGGGACTCGTACAGTTCGAAGTATCCATGGGCTGCGGAACCACGCGCGTGGACGATGCGTTCGGGAATGCGTTCATGATCAAAGTGAAAGATTTTCTCGCGGAGCACGAAGTCCTCAAGAAGTGTCGGTCCGCGGGCGCCACTTTTCAGGCTATTCTGGTTATCCGAGACTGGAATGCCCTGATCAGTCGTGAGCCATTCCCCGCGTGAGCCAATCTCGGTACGCTGGTGTATTTCTCCCCCCGCACCTTGGGAGGTCTCATGCGACACTTCTTTGGCCATATTGACTCCTTGTCTGAACGGCCTGAGGAATATGAGACTTATATGTCATGAACCGCCACCGCCCATGTTGTGAATGCCAGCTGACATAATGGAATAGTCGTATCCCTACGACCGAAACAGAACTAGGCAAATCCCCAGACGGAACGTCCTGTCTCCACGAATCATTTGGTTTTCTAGACGAGCACATTGCGATGAACGCCCGCCTCCGATGAGGATAGCTGCGCTCATCAAGCGTCAGTTACAACACATGCTTGGAATACTCTGGAAAGGAGAACCACAAACGAGGTATTTCACTAGGTTGATTTGAGCTGGAAAGTGGTGATGATAGAAAGGCCCACATGAATCTAGATCATTGGAGCAGCGATCGGGATCCAATATAGAGCATAGGGTGGCATTCTTAGCACCACTGAAAGGAGGCAGCCATGATTAAATTGTCCTCATTTGTGGCGGGAGCGATTGTCGGAGGTGGAGTCGCCTTGCTTTTTGCTCAACAAGGCGGCGTTCCGATCCCCTGGGCCAGTCAGGAGTTCGAGTCGCAGGTCCAGGATGGGCTCACCGCGCTCCAAGAGAGGGACTCGACAGAGTCGGGCGCCGAGGTTGATCTAGCGCAAGGACACATCGTACACAAGGTCGAGATGATTCGCGATGGTTCGCGCAACGCTCTGTGAACAGAAGCGAGCACTCCCACGATTTCCCAACCGGCTGGTGTGGCGTAATGTGTCTGAGCATACCCACCGGTTGGGAGCTCAGCACATCAGGTTGTCCTTCAACCTTCTATTGTCTTTCGTCGTAATCGTTGTTCATGTGTTCCCCGACGATGGGTGAGGGCTTTTCTCTGTGGTCTTCTATCATCACTAATCGCGAGAGGCGAATTGGCACTCATGCGTTGATCCTTTCGAATAGAGTTTTTAAGCTCAGGCGTAAGAGCTTTATTGAGACCCACAAGATAGCACGGCTGGGAAAGGCTCTGATTCAGCAGCGTAATCCTGGCTTGTATCGTTACAGCGGAAGCGTTAGTCTGATTGTTACTGGGAGGAGGAGGTGGAACGTTCAAATGGTACCTAAATCAAAGATCCTGCTCGCGGATGATCATGTGCTGGTGGCAGAAGGCCTACAGAAGCTTCTTGAATCCGAATTCCAATTAACCGGAATCGTGGCCGATGGGCGTGCGCTGCTGAAAGCCGTACAGGAAGCCCCCCCTGATGTGGCTATCGTCGATATATCGCTCCCACTTCTCAATGGGTTAGACGCTTCCCGTCAAATTCTCAAGCTGAACCCATCTGTCAAGATTATCATCTTGACGATGCACGCTGAACCCACGTTCGTCACAGAAGCATTCCGTATTGGGGTTTCAGGGTATGTTTTGAAACAATCTGTCGGATCAGAATTGGTATTGGCCATTAAAGAGGTGCTGAAGGGCAACACGTACGTGTCCCCCACTGTGGCTGAAAGTCTCGTCGAACAAGCCGTTCATCCTTCGAAGCCCGGTGTGTCTCAGGAACCGGGGGGCTTTGCACAGGATTTGAGCTCACGTCAGCGAGAAGTCCTGCAACTTGTCGCTGAGGGCAAATCCATGAAGGAGGTGGCGGCCGTGCTGAATGTATCCATCAAAACCGTGGAATTTCACAAGACAAGAATCATGCGGCAACTCGGTCTGCGCACCACCGCAGAATTAACAAAATATGCGATAGCGAATGGACTCATTTCGATTCAGTAGGTGCTCAGTATGGGGTCAATCAATTAAAGGGAGGTCATCCCCTCCGTCAGTGCAAACCGGATTAGGTCGGATGTCGTTCGAATGCCCAGTTTATGGGTAATATTGGCTTTGTGGAATTCCACCGTTTTCGTCGAAATGTTGAGTTCCTCCGCAATGTGCTTCGTGGAGCGACCATTGGCGAGCATAATCAAGACCTGCCGTTGACGACCAGTCAGATTGCTCGAATATCCCTCCGGTCGTGACCATTCACATTCAATGGCCTCGCGAACTTGAGCGTCAATTCCGCTCGAGAGAAAACGTCGATTTGACAGGACGCTTTGGACAGCTGAATACAGTTCATCAGATACCGATTGCTTCAAGACATAGCCCGATGCTCCGGAACGAAACCCTTCACTCACCGCAATAGCATCCGTCAGCATGGTCAGAAAGACAATTTTTACACTTGGAAGTTTGAGATGAAGTTGCCGAGCTGCTGCGAAGCCACTCATTCCTGGCATATTGACATCCAACAACACCACTTCAGGTCGAAGGGCCTGGGCCGCCGCCAGCAATTCTTCCCCCGTTCCGACCGTGCCGACAACGCTGAACGTCGGCTCTAACAGTTGGCGGATGCTCTCCACGACGAGTGGGTGGTCATCTGCGATGAGAATGCGCGCACTGTGCATAGGACGAATCTACCCCACAAAAAGGATGATGGCAGTTTGTCATCATAGGCAGTTGCATTGAGCGTCTTATCATGATCTCCATCGTGTCGTATATTCAATAGTGGCGAAGGTTGAAGGAAACAAGCCCGTGGACCCAGATGAAACCATCTAACCCAGCCTATCGTAAATCGGTCATATTGTGCAGGATACTAGGCAGATCCCTAGATCAGAAGCTGCCAGACGGTCACGATCCCATGTTCTACTCCAGGCAATAATCCTTTCTTCAGCCCTCACGCTCCCCCTTATCAGCAGCCAATCAATCTTAGCCTAAGTGACCGGCACTCCCCCCGTAGACAATGTTCCGCTACTGGATGAATCCCTTGAGGCATGTCTTGACGAGCAGTCCATCCAAAACTAGGGAACAAGCTAGTCCTTGTGCATGCTAAAGCAGGTTAAAAAGGAACAGGCAGTGCGATGGCCATCACTGGCTAGCAAGGTGGATTCATGAGCTCAGCCGCGTGCAGGAGACATTGAAAGCAATTTAAGAGCGCGCTCAAGTGGAAATGGGAAGAGATTCACGGATGATGAGTTGTTACACACCGAAGGCAAGTCCGACAAGTTCAAAGGCCATGGACAAAAGCGCTAACGCCAACGCAGAAGAGTTCCACCGAAAATCACAAGGGAGGTGTCATGCGTAAAACATTACATATGTGCGCGATCACGGTGATACTGAGCCTTCTGGTTGGAGCCCCTGCCTTCGCCTTACCCGACACGAAGATAGAGCTCATCAAATATACCGAATTTACGATGGTGGAGGCCGTCAGAAGCGCAGTCACATTTGTTCCAGGAAGAGCCGTTGAGGCGGGCCTTGGAAATAGAGAAGGACGCACGGTGTGGAAGATCGAAATCATCGATGCCAGGAATAAAAGTCAAACCGTCTATATCGACGCCCAGACCGGTGAAGCTCATTGCGATAAGTCATCTTCAGTCATGCAGTGGCCTGGAGATGAGAAAGCGAGAAGAGATTGAAAGCAGTTTCAAGAAAGGAGCCGTCGATGCATTCACTCATTCGTGTTGTTGTAGGCGTATTTGTGACTCCTGTACTGCTAATAGCACTCGTGGGTCCCCTGTATTTTCCTGTGCAAGCCGATGCGGCCGATACCAATTGGGCAGGGATACCACAGGTCGAGATTCCGTTCTTCTCCCTCGGTGGAAGAGCCACCTATTTTGACCCAAAAGAGGGCGAAGACCGATGGTTCGGAGGTGCACAGGTTCGTGTCCACCCGTCTCATTACTTTGCCGTTGAGGGATCGGCAGATTATCGACGCGAAGAGTTTGATGGAGGCACCAAAACCCATACCTTTCCGGTGCAGGGGTCGCTGTTGATTTATCCCATCGGCACTACCAGGCTGGCGCCTTTCATTTTAGGAGGTGGAGGCTGGTACTTCACCTCGATCGATGGCCCGGGCGGATTTTCCGACACCCAACACCGTTTCGGCGGCCATGTGGGTGGTGGTTTGCAGCTCTTTATTACCAACCATATCTCCATCGACAGCACCTATCGACACATCTGGCTTGAAAGGGTTGAGTCAAAAAATGTGAGCTTGGATGATAAGAAATTCAATGACAACGGACACATGGTCACAATCGGGATGAATGTGCATTTTTAGGCGCATGGCCTTCGGAGAGGTTCAATCGCAAGGCGTTGAGTCGTTTGCACGTGGTACACATTAAAGGGAGGGTTCACACATGTTAAGTTGGGCAGTCACATTCTTTGTTGTCGCTATTATTGCCGGCGTATTGGGTCTTTCCGGCGTGGCAGGGACCGCCACCAATATCGCTTACATTCTGTTCGTCGTATTCTTGATCGTGGCCGTCGTGAGTTTTGCGACTGGTCGACGTCCCCCTGTGGCATAGTCAATATTATGAGCGGGCGGGGCAAGCTTACTTGCCCGCCTGTTCATCTTCTTTCCACCGGCAGGGGTATCACACCTCCTTCGTCTTCATTCGCATGGCTTGCTCAATGGCCTTATAGAGTTCTTCCGTCACCGATCCCTTGGACACAAACCCGACGGCCCCAGCCTTCATAAGGGCTTCTTTCCAATGTGAGCTTTCGTGGACGGAGAGTCCAATCACACGCACCTCGGGACACTGTTTGGTGATCTCACCTGTTGCTGCTATTCCATCCAGGATCGGAAGATTTACATCCATGATTACGATGTCCGGTCGGAGCTGTGTAGCCAAGGATACCGCCTCTTGGCCGTCAGACGCTTCTCCAATGACCGTAATGCTTTCATGATTATCGAGTATGCTCTTGATCCCCTTTCGGACCATGACATGGTCATCGACAAGCATGATCCGTATACCGGCCCTATCGGCCTCATCGTGTTTGGTCCATGGCCGGCCTGACACCTCATTCCTGTTCCGTTCCCCATCAACCAGATCGGAGCGACGATCGGACTGAGCCGTAGCCATAAAGCCGGCAACTTCCCTAACTCTGTTAGATTTCCCACTGACATGAGAAACAGGGGCCGACGAGTTCTTCTCACCACTGGGCCAATAGGGCAAAATCACCGATGCGCGAGTTCCATGGCTCGGTGAAGACTCCAGCTCGATTCGCCCGCCTATTGCCTGCATACGTTCGCTCACGCTAAAGAGCCCGAAGCGAGTCGTCGTGCAGTCCCGTGCGAGCAGTCCCGCCGCATCGAAGCCCACGCCCGAGTCTTCTACTATTATTCGAAGTTCCCCAGTCGGGGTGGTGTCCAATTGGACGAGAGCGACGTCCGTTTGTGCATGCTTGATGACATTGAACAGCAGCTCCCGCACCGATTGGAAGAGGAGGATAGCCTGGTCTTCTGGGAGGTTGATATGTTGAAGGTCTGTCTTAAGGGTCACAGAAAGCCGATGGCTCCGCATCTGTTCTTTGAGCCAATTGAGCGCCTCTACCAGACCGAATTCTTGAAGACTCGGTGGAGCGAGATCGGTGATCAGCGTCCGGGTATAGGTCAAGGAATCGTCGAAGATCTTGTCTAGTTGCTCCAAGTACGTCACCGTGCTTGGATCCTTCGCTTGATTATGGGCTTGCCGTAGCTTCATGCGACCCACAACTAAGAGTTGTGCGAGATAGTCATGCAGATCGGTGGCGAGCTTTCTCCGCTCTCGTTGTTCAGTCAATGTCAGGTCACTGGCTAACGCGCGGAGTCGTTCTTGAGACCGAAGCAAGTCTTGCGTTCTCGCTTGCAGGGCGCGATGCGCGGCACGATTATCGTCCCGCAGTCGCTTCTGCTCCAGAGCTTGTGTCACCGCTGCACCTAGACGATCCGGCCTATCCTTCATGAGATAGTCCGCTGCGCCATGGCGCAACAGTGAGACCGCCTGTTCTTCACCGATGGACCCAGACACAATGATGAAGGGAAGATCCATTTCACGGTGGCGCAGATGATGCAACGCATCGATCGCGCTAAATCCCGGCATGGAATTATCCGACAAAATGACATCATAAGAGTGCTCGAGCTGTGCAAGGTACGCATCCTCGGAGTCGACCCGCCGCCAGTCGGGGTCGTATCCTGCTCGCCTGAGCTCACGCACCATCAATTCAGCGTCATGCTCCTCGTCTTCCAGTAACAAGACGCGTAGCGGTTTACTCATTGTCCCCTCCACAGAAGCGCTTCAGGCGCTGGTTGGTATTCACGGGAGACCCTGGTTCAAGACCAACCAATACACATTAAGTTGCCGCACAGCCTCCACAAATTGATGAAAATCCACGGGTTTGACGATGTAGCTATTCACACCCAACTTGTAACTCTCTACCACATCCCGCTCTTCGCGCGACGAGGTCAGAATGACGACCGGAATCGACTTGGTGCGGGGGTCGGCTTTGCATCGGCGCAAGACCTCCAGTCCGTCGACTTTCGGTAATTTCAGATCGAGGAGAATGAGTTTTGTCTGATGACACACATCACGATTCTCATAGGTGCCGGTGCTGAAAAGACAATCTAACGCCTCGGCGCCATCCCGAACGACATGGATATGATTCGCCAAATGATACTGATCAAAGACCCGAAGGGTCATCTCAACGTCATCTGGATTATCTTCAACCAATAGGACTGAGATGTACTCCGGCTCCTTCGTATTCATTGACCCTCTCAAGCATCATGGAAATAGTTGCGCCTTGATCGACTTGCCCTTCCGCCCATACCCGGCCGCCGTGTCGCTTCACGATACGTTGGACGATTGCCAGACCCACCCCGGTCCCTTCGAAGTCTTCCGCCCGGTGCAGCCGCTGGAACACACCGAACAATTTATGGACGTATCGTTGGTCGAATCCGACCCCGTTGTCGCAAATCCAATACACGATCTCCTTGGAATGCTGGGCGTCTTCGCTCCAGCCGATCTCGATTCGCGCACTGTCTCGGGGACGGGTGTATTTCAATGCATTGGATAGCAGATTGCTCCACACCTGCTTGAGCAGACGACGGTCGGCCCGACAGCGCGGCAGATCGTTCACGATGAACTCAATTGTACGCCCTTCTCGATCCTGCTGAAGCTCGAGCCAGGCTTCTTTGATGATATCCTTGGGGTCGATGGCACGAAGCTCGATGGAAGAACGCGACAAGCGCGAGAAGGTCAACAGATCATCGATCAATTCTCCCATCCGCTGAGCTCCCTTGTGAATGATGCCCAAGCATCGGCGAGCCTCATCATTCAGCGCCGGACCGTGATCTTCGAGGAGAATCTTGACGAACCCGTTGATTGATCGCAGGGGTGCCCGAAGGTCGTGAGAAACAGTATAACTGAACGCCTCCAGCTCTTTGTTAGCCTCAAGGAGCGCCTCCTCGGTCCGCTTACGCGCGGAAATATCTCGGACGGTTTCAGAGACTCCAATCAACCGTCCTTTTAGTAGCACAGGCGAGACCGTGATAGAAACGTCTACCAGACTTCCATCTTTCCGGAGACGCTGCGTTTCCGTATTCCGGGGAGCCTGCTCTAGCCGCACGGTTTCAAACAGCGCGGTCGATTCCTGAAGCCGGTCATGAGGCACAAAGAGCCATTTGGGTTGCCCGATGGCCTGAGCCTCCGTCCACCCCAACAGTTTCTCGGCACCCTTGTTCCATGTGAGAATGCGCGAGTCGGGCGAAAACGAAATGACGGCGTCATCCGTCGACTTCACGATTGCAGCCAGATGCGCCTGTTGCCATTCCGCTTCCTTGAGGGCCGTGATATCCCGCGTAAAACACCTGGTATGACTAAACTGGCCTCGGTTCCATGAGACATTGGCAACAATGGACACATCGCGAGTAGTTCCGTCTTTACGCAGGAGTTTGGCTTCATGGTTGTACAGCGTGTGCCCGACGGACAAGGCATTCAACATATGTTCTACCACCAGAGGGTCGACATGGAATTCGCGAATGTGGTGGCCGACATACTCTTCTCGGTCGTAACCGAGTAATTCCAACTCCGCTCGGTTAGCCCAGAGAATCGTTCCATCAGGACTTTCTCCGTGCAGGCCGATAGCAGCGCCCTCGACAAAATCTCGCAATTCGGCCTCGCTTCGGTGCAGGACCTCTCGCTGTTCCATCAATTGTTTCACCGACCATGTCGTCACTCCCACGGCCAGCATACCGATCAAGCGATTGATGAATCCAATGCTTGGATCGATCCCGGGAGGCGAGAGCCAGAATCCCAGCAACATCAATCCGGCACATATGCCGCCTATGATAAAGATAAAGGAAGAAGAATGACGCTCCGACATGCCTCCGGCGATCCATAAAGGAAAGAGATAGAGCATCCAGACGACGAATCCCAGCGGAGTCACACTGTCGAGAAGAAATATTGCACCGATACTGAGCACCAATACACCCCAGGTCCAGCGAGGGCCTGGAGTGAAAACCCATAAAGGAGTATTCAAGCGATGGAAGGACTGCGCTATATTCTCGAACAATTGTTGCTTCGATCGCAAGGATCCAATCCTGTCGCCAAAAGGTAAGGTTGTACTGGTTTGCGACGTTAATCAGGAACCGGAAACACAATAGGTGATTCGTACCCGGTAGGCACACTAGGGAGACCCCTAGTGCTGAGGACGAGTCCTCTTTCGTTGGTTGGAGACACTGTTCGGTCGGTTAACGCGAGATGGGCAGAGATTTCGATAGGCAGTTTGGAGGGGTAGTATCCTAGTGACCGCTCTCATATCGAAAGGCTCCATCATCACCTGACACGCGGCAATGCATGCCGCTGTAAGCTGTCTTCGAACAGATCCCGGTTGATCGCTTGGCCCGCAATGGCGCCCTGCCCGGCCGCGATGATCATCTGGCAGTTCGCCGGAGTCACGCATCCCGCCGCGTAGAGTCCCGGCACGGTCGTCTGCAGATAATGATCGACGACGACTTGACCGTCCTCATCCAGCTTCGCGCCGGCGTTTTCTGCCAGATCGTTATGAACGACATCGCCTCGTGTCGTAAACGCTCCCTCTACATTCACGGAACCACCCTGCTCAAAGATGATGGCTCTCAACCGTCCATTATCGTGCCGCACGGAACCGATGCGATCGTGTCGGATCGGAACCGCATATTCTTCGAGCCATCCGGCATGGTCTGCATCCCATCGAGGTCTGTGTCCATTCGTGCAGATCATCACGCTCGACGTGAACAACAGCATAGCAAGCGCATAGTCCGCCGCTTCATTATTCCCTCCGATGATGACGATCTTTTTGCCTTGCATGCGATAGGCGTCGCAATCTTTGCAGAAAAAGAGACTCTGTCCCAAACATTCCTTCACGCCGGGAATCTCCGGTGGAAGATGCGTCAGGCCGGTGGCGAGGAGCACGCGCCGGGCCCGATAGACAGTGTCTGTTCCGCTGAGACAGAATGTGTCACCGTCATGGGTCAACGAACGGATGTCGTCTTCGGTCATCTCGACGTCGAACCGAACGACCTGCTCCACCCCTCGCGCGAGGAGATCCTCGCCGGCGATTCCCTTCGGAAATCCCAGATAGTTCTGGACATCGGATTCCCATTTGGCCATCGATCGATTCGTATGGATGAGCAGCGTCTCGCGCCGGCTTCGACCGAGGTAAATAGCCGCGGACAGTCCCGCCAGTCCTCCTCCGATGATAATGACCTCACGGGTTCCCATCTGCGCGTCGGTCATCGATCAGTTCGCCATTTCCTAGAGAATTCCGGTCTGTGAAAATACGGTCAGCTCACATATCACTCGCTCAAAGCGAGGTCTCCACTCCGACTGTGAGGCAAAATGCGCAGGCGTGTCCATGGCCTGTTGATAGAGGTTCGCTGTCGACAGCGCCCATTGCCTAGCGATATTCAGGCCATCTCGTGCATTCAAGAGCTTGAGCCGGGTTCGCTCATTCATAGGAAGTTGCTCCAGTGATCGACCGACTTCACTTTTGCCAGGCAATGTGGCAAACAACGGATGTGGCGCGCCGGGCGCCGCTGCCTGCTTACAGAGCACCCTCACCACCTGCCAACTATCGCCTCTAAATTAGTCCATCACATGCAATAGTATTGGCAATCCGGTGTCAGTCAATGCGGAAAGGCCCTGGCCGCTCTTACACACTCTGGACAATCAGCACTACAGGTATCGGTTTGATGTGTGGCTGTCGATTCACACATCCCCATTTCTGTGTTTTTTGTGAGCCGCTGCTCATAATGGCATGATGCGGGAATGAAGTGCGGGGCCATTCTGAGGGGTCGCAGGCTGCCCTGGCCCGTGGTTACGTTGACCCCTAGCAAGTGAAGATCATTGGTTTGATGATTCCTTCGTGAGAGTTTAGCCCTCAGGGATCGTCGGTAATTTGTTGTTCCTAGCCTCATGCTCGTCATAACAATCGAACGGACACCTGCCGCTTTTTACACTCACGATCGCTACAGCTTGGGGATCCGGAGGGTTTTGCTGATCATCAGGGTTCCCGAGAAGACGAACATGAGCGACAATGGATGGAGATCCCAGGGCCCGACAGCCCATGCGCCCCAGTACAGATACTCGCCGAGTCGATCTTGCCAGGCCGCGAAGGCAAGGATGCTGGTCAGCAGCACGGTTGTCGGAATGGGGGTGCCTTCAAAATAGGCCACCCTGTCCCTACCCAAAGAGAGGCTTTCTGCAGTTACATTATATCGAGCCAGTCGGCTCACCCCGCAGCAGACGAAGTAGATCAGCGCGATCCAGTCCCACCCTCCCTGAAGGCCAGCAGCAAATCCGAGGGTCGCCGGTGCAACTCCGAAGGAGATAATGTCAGCCAGCGAATCCAATTCACGCCCGAGCACCGACTGCTGATGCAGTCGTCGAGCGACGAGTCCATCGAACCAGTCGAAGAGAAGCGCCGCGGGGGACAACGCTGTGGCGGCGAAGAAATGGAGGGGCAACCGGCTACTCATGTAGCGCATGGCAAAAAACACAGCTGCCAGACCGCATGCAGCATTGGCGAGGCTCAGCACATCGGCCACATGAAACTCGCGGAGCATCGAGAAATATTTCGGAGGTGTAGCGGTCACGGTGGGAACACCTATGCGGGGGAACACACGCACAACATCAGACCCTCCCGAGCCTACCCCTAATGAGCGAGCGCTAATCATGATCTCCCGGTGCAGAATTTTCTTTGCCGCACCACAGACTGGCGTATCAGCTAGTCTTCGGTCAAAAAGCTCGCTCCCACGGAAGTGTTGCGGTCGATCCAACGCTACGCCCACTCAAAAACATAGGCGGGGGCGGTAGGCTTGGAGGCCCACCGCCGTGGGAAGACACTATTTCTCAATCCGCTGCAAGGTGGTCACGTGGCCTTTATCGGTGACGTAGGCTTTGACCATATCGCCATCCACCACCTTGTCGAGCTTCGTGCTCTTATCCACATGCACTCTTACTAATTCCCCGTCTGTATTTCTTATCGAATAATACTCTCCCTCGATGTTCATGAGAGTGCCTTTTATGGCATCCTTGGTTATTCTTTCTCCGATGGTGGGCGTGGCTTCCTTCTCTTTCATGGGATCGGCCGCAAGAGCGAGTCCTCCCCCCCCCGCGACTAGTGTTGCGACGATCAGCATTTCATAATATCTCTTCATCATAATGAATCCTCCCGTTTCATGAGTTGAGTTAAATTCAACTTTAATAGACTAACCCGTAAGAGCAGGAGCATATACTGGGGAAATCCCCATCCACTTAGGGGTGAGTGAGTATCTGGAAACGCATGCTGGATCAACCTGAAACTGGAGTAAAGAATCCGAGTTCGACAGAACGATGAGACGAGTTTGATGTGAGGCGATAGAGGGCCGAGGCTGGGGACGCCGGCGACGCTGAATGCCACCGTCAGCACCTCGCCTTTCTTGCCGTCGGGATAATCGATGGGCGCGGGGTGAATTGCCTCAACCTCGCTGTCTGGGAACGTCTTGGCGTAGAAGCGCGCCGCAGCTTCGAAGGAGCAATCGAGAAATTGACAGCAGAAAAGAGATCGGCTCCTGCCGCATCACTGGTCACGTGTCATTCCGAGACCGTTTTTCAGCTACATTTTCCCCGCACACAATGCAGTTATAATTTCCAGTTTGATATCCTCCCTCACTCCATTCCAATTCTAGGTTCAAATGCTCGCACTCGATGGGATGGGCTTGCCCTTTCCATTTAACCCGCAGTTCAGCGGCTTGCGTCGTAGTCATTGCTCCTCCATGAATATAAGCCCCTTGATCACTACTCTGCGTCTATTGTTAGTCGACCGTACACAGCGAACAGCTGAGTGAGTCCTTCTGGCGCCTTTTTGAGAATGACATGCATGGCAGTCTCGGTGTCGATAAACATCGATTCCCATGCCTGCATGGACGAAAGCCGCCATGAGAAACACGACAGCTTCGCCGAATAGCAGCAATCGAATAGACGAAATTCTCTTGGCACCGTTCATGCGGATGCCCTCTATTCGTTGGAATTCTTGTGCCATGTCCCGTCAGACTGACAACGGGCTACCTCGATGGCATAGACTGTGATCGGCGTCGTCCCCGACAGACTCCATTGTGTATGCATCAAGGCGATATCCACAGTTTCGACCACCCGTTTGGCGTTGAAATCGAATCGAGTCTTCTTCTCCGCAATCGGAGCCAACTCTGCTTTCAAAGCGTACGGACCTCTCGTGACCTCGCCGCCCTGATTGGCAAACACAGCTTCGGCGTCATACAGGCTGAGCACCATTTCCAGATCACCGTTGACCATCGCTCGCTGAAACAGACGACAGATATCCTCTGGAGTGTGTGCCAGGCATACTGTGCCTCCATGCGCATTTCTCGTGCACGTTCCTTGACAATACGGTGCTACGTCGCACTCGCGATCAAAATGTAACAGGCAATGTCATGACGTACCTTCATCTAACTCATGGTCGAATAACAGCCTGCAAATCGATAGCGAAATCCGACAACATTGAGAATTCAGGTGCAACAAGCCCACCAAAGGATCTGTAACGCAGACCTCATGAACAATTCTTGGGCATTCTCTATATTTCCATTACTTGCATCTCTCGCTTCGCACACGCGAAAGCCACAGCAAATAGACAATCTGTTCTGACCCTGGACAGACTGTCCTCCAGAGATCTCGACCGCAATGTTCTGGAAAACGTAATGAGTAGGTGGAGGCTACGCGGCTAAAGATTTGGACCAGTTTGGTTAACCTGATCAACAACTACTTGCGGAATCGACGTGGAACGAGACTTGTAAGGTTCTGCTTCAGACAGTTTATTAACCACACAACCCTTGAGTCTCCTGATCATCGGCGTCGTAGGCGTGATGGGACCCCCGAAACTGTTAATTCAGCAACTGTGACACTCAGAATGACCTGTCACACTTGAGCTGTGAGTGGTTAGAAGAAGTTCTTATGTGGCTCTTGATTCTGATTTTACTGAATGATGTGCATGGGCTCACAAAGACCACGGTGCTTCAGACGTATACCACCGCTCAGGAATGCCAAAGCGAGAGGAACCGCATCGGCTTCGAGATGGCAGCAGCCTACCCTTATGAACGCGATTTTGTGATCGCATGTCAATTGGACACAAAGCACGAGTCATAGAAACATAAGGAGTTCGGACTATCTGACGAGTAGTAGGAGAAGCGAGCTGAGGGGACTGATCCTCACCACGGCTAAAATGAACTGCTTGAGTACACTGTTACGGAGTTCCATACCTCTCAAAAAAAGAGCCATGCACATCGAAGGTCGATAGCCAGCGATCGTCTCTTTGCGGATGCTTTCACGCCATATGAGCAGGACAATTCGTCGTGTGGCGGAACAGTTGTCCGGGAGGACTGTCGTAAAAACTCTCTTACCCATAGGCTGCCTCGATCGGAGCGAATGGCCATAAGAGAGGAATAGAGATTGCATATTGCATTCATATTTTCCCGAGTGATCCGGGATATGCGCGTTCTTCTGGCTGTAGACCAATCTGAAAGCGCCCTGCGTGCGGTGCGATATGTTGGATCAGTCTTGCATCGCACACCGGATGTCACGGTGACGATCTTTCATGTCCTCAGACCGATGCCACGCGTCTTGTTGGAGCACGGCGGATCTGAAAATCCTGATATGGAAGAAGCTCTCGGCGCCCGCTTACGGGAAGAACAGCGGACATGGGTGAAGTTAGAAAGTGCGGCTGAATGCCCCATTCTCGAACAAGCTTGTGAAGCGTTGGTACGGACGGGTTTCGCCAAGGGTCTGGTCACCCTGAAATTTGGACGTGAGGACGACATTGCGAAAACTATTCTCGAAGAAGCGAGATCTGGATGTTACGAGACAATCGTCGTAGGTCGCACCGGCACGTCCGGGATCAAGCGTGTCTTTGGCGGCGGTATCACCGACCATCTGCTGCATGATGCGCGAGGCTTCGCAGTTTGGATCATTGAATAGTATCGGAATATCACGAACTCTTCCCTGTAAAAGGCTTTCCGACCAGGTAGCGCCCGCTCCCCTTCCGCGGATCTCCATCGCTTCTCATCGAGCACTCTTCATAAACAAGTTCGGCACCCGCGCAATGCGGGCAAGCAGTTGATCTGCTGGGTATGAATGCGGTTTACCGCTTCCTCGAGTATGTGATCTCCATCATTAAGATCTCGGTGCCTTTCCCATGCGGCCCGTACATCTCAAGAATTTGCGTGTTAGTGTCTGGAAACTTCCAGACGGCGCGCTGCTTCAAAGGGCCTTCAAATGGATCCGCAAGATAGCCGTGCAAGGTGATGGTTGTATTGTCGGCACCGGCCTTGCCTTCCATGGAAAAGATGCCGGTCCCCAACGAATCGATCCACGTCATCACATACTTTTTAGTGAAATTGTCATAACCCTGCATCCCGATGCCGGTAAAGGGATGTCCCATCATCGTGCCCGTGCAATCCTGTTGTACATAACGGCCATCGAGCAGCGTTTTATATTCGCACGTGCCCGAGGATTCCGACGGTGGCTTACCCGGCTCGATCCATTCTTTCGTATGCGTCGTCCAAGTGCCTGCGAGGCTGGCCAGTCGTTTATGGGGCTCCCCCGGTGTGGCCAATTTCCGGTAGGTATCGAGCATCACCTGCGGGTCAACGGCCTTCTTTGCCTGGCTCTCCTCTGCCAATGCCGGAGCCGAAAGCAGACAGAGGACAAGGAATGTGGGTAACGTGCGATACATAAGCGTCTTCTCCCTGAGGACTGTCGGATTTGGTTCGTGTGAGCGTTTGCATCACATTTAGTATGATTACCACGAGGCTGGCTTTTCTCGTTACCTCCCTATACCGACTCAGTATGCCGGTGACGGTTGTAGCCCTTTAACACGGCGCTACCTCCTACCTGTAATAAAGCAGCGATTTTCAGACGACCCAACTCGCCAAATCCCTAGGGGGGGGTACCAATTGAACCAGACTACTGACCGGTATCGATTGGGACATATCTGCACGCACCGCGAATGTTGGGAAACATTGGTTGATGATACCCAATGCGCGGCGAAGAAAGCCGCACTCACTCATCCGACGTGGCTGGTGCAGCACTGAGCGGCACATAGTTTGCTCATTTTTTGCATGATCATGTCATTTGAGAAAATTCCCCCGAGGGAACCTAGAACAAGGCTGGTCAATGTCATTATTGACACGCCCCGTGGCAGCCGTAACAAGTTCAAGTTCGACGAAACGCTGGGCTGCTTCAAGCTTTCGCGCATCCTGCCTGCCGGACATGTCTTTCCATACGATTTCGGCTCGATACCCGGCACTCGCGGCGAAGACGGTGACGCACTTGATGTGCTGGTGGTCATGGACGAGCCGACTTTCCCGGGCTGCCTCATCACAACGCGCCTGATCGGCGTGATCGTCTCGTGCCAGACCGAGAAGGACCGCACGATCTCCAACGACCGGTTCATCGGCGTACCGCAAACGCTGGTAAATAAGCCTACAATCCAGGAGCTTTCTGATCTGGGAACCGCTCAGCTCGATCAGATCGAGCATTTCTTTATTTCCTACAACGCCGCCCAGAATCGGCGGTTTACACCAGTGCGCCGACTTGGCGCTGCACAAGCGGAGCGTATGCTTCGGCGTGCGATCACTGCTGGCGCACCCAAGGGAGTGCAGAGATGAATCGGCGAAGGGCGAGTAGGACTGTACACGCTACAACGGTGCGCGATGCGCTGCTGCAGCACCTTGAGATGGCGGTCAAGGCAATCCGCGCGCGTCATCCCTCAGACGCACAGATCCATAAGGCCCGCAAGGAACTCAAGCGCGCCCGCGCGAATCTGCGGCTCTTGCGGGACGCAGTCGGCAAACCAGCGTACAGGCGTGAGAATACCGTATTACGCGATGCCGCACGGCCGCTGAGCGGTGTGCGTGACGCCGCGGTTCTTCTTGAGACAGGAGGCAGGTTACTCAACATGGCGCGCCACGGCTCGCGCCGAAGATTCCTCTTGAAAGTACGCCGGGCGCTGAAACAGGCACGGCTTGAGGCTCGTGCCGAACTGTGCAGGATCAACGCCACGAGGGCAAGTGCCGCATCCCTCGTTGCAGCAGCGGCGCGTATGCGCAAATGGAGGCTCGAACGAGTTAATATGAGCTCGGTGTGCAGCGGATTGCAACGAATCTATCGACGGGCGCAGAAGGCGCTTGCGATCGTTTGTGCCGACCCCACACCTGAGAATCTTCACGAGTGGCGCAAGCAAGTGAAATACCTCAGTCAGGCGATGGGGATGTGGGAGGCACAGGGTGCAGATGGCGTGAAGGAGCTTATCAAGTGTGCGGACAAGCTGGCTGACCTGCTTGGGACCGATCACGATCTCGTCGTGTTCGAAGAGCGGTTGGAAGAGCTCGACGCACCCAATCCCATCCGGCTCGCCGTCACCCGCGACATTGCCAAACGACGGCGTATATTCCGGAACGAAGCGCTGAAGAGTGGTCACCGGCTGTTCAAAGCAAAGCCCCGTTTGTTCGTTTTGGCGATGACACCATGAGGTTGAACAATAGCGAGGATAAAGATTGGCGAGGGCACGTCTAGGGAATTGACCAGGTGTCAGAGAGAGAAAAGGTTGATAAATATCTGTGTATGTTCACGATGAAATGGAGCAACATCGCTATTGAACGCCCAGGCCCGGATCCGGATCCTATGCCGCCTGATCCCAATCCTTTTCCCTCACCGCAACCACCTCTACCCGATCCATCACCTATGCCGCCCCTTCCGCGCCCCCCTATCCCACAGTTGTAGGCAGACCAGATATGGAACTGAGTGTTCGACGAAAAGACGTAGTCGAACAATTCTGCGGGATGGGATAAAGGCGTCGCCGAACACTAGAGACAGACCTAGTGCCCTACTAGAGTTGCGATCCCTACAATGTAGATCGTGATTTATGAATGGTCTTGTTATAAACAGAGGGAGCGTCTGGTCATGCTAATATCCAAAACAGTCAAAGACCCGGTATGTTTGATGGAGGTCAATCCTGATGAGGCAGTCGAATCCGAAGATTATCAGGGCCATCGATATTATTTTTGCAATGCAACCTGCCACACTGCCTTTCAGCTGGACCCTGAGCGCTATTCAAAACAGGCGTAAGATCCAGGAAGAGCATAGATTAGGAGTTCTGTCGCTATCACTTGATGGGCCTCGTCTGCAATGAATATTGGACCGAGCGCGCCTTCTCTCGATGAGCCTCCACCAAGGGCAAAATTGAGGAGGCCCATTGCCTGGCATCCAGATCTGGCAGAGTCTTGGCATCCCGCCCGAACTCTTCAACATTATCCGCATGATGTTGGATGATATATGATAGGTAGGCCCGGTCAAAAGCATGTCCGGATAGCAGAGAGAGCTCATTGATGCGCCGCCTCTGTCCCCCACTGAGTCCCGGCGGCAGCGTCACACCCTTCTTGGAGGCCAGCTCCTCAAGTTGTCGACTGGCCTTCATATGATCGGCCGCCATTTGCGCGGCAAACTCCTTGACGCGCTCGTTCTCCCCACGTTGCGTTACAAGAACCCCCATGGCGATCTCGACCAGTTGCGCCTCTGCGGCTTTTATGAGAAAGGACTCTGCGCTCGCCTTGACGTCCCGCTCTGCAGCGTGCACGCCGATGAGCGAGATGGAAACCACAAACAATACGGCGGTAAGACCGATGATCCTGTGAGGCATTAGATCCCTCCGATGGATGAATGTTGCTCAGCTTCTCATGGCACTTCCCATTGGTGCGTGTCTGTAGTAACGGAGTGCCTGAAGAGCCGATGGCGATCGAATATAGGTGCGATACGCATCAGACATCGAGTGTGGCATTCATCGTAATGATGGTATTGAGGAGTTGCGAGATCGGACAGCCGCTTTTGGCCGCCGCGGTGGCTTTGTCCCAGATGGCTTGGTCTCCCCGTGGGATCTTCCCTCGCACATCCAAATGAATGCTCGTGACCGTCCAACTCGTCTCGACCTTTTCGAGATTCACCGTCGCAGTGGTGTTCAGCTGCTCAGCCTGAGACCCTGCCTTCTCAAGCTGCGCAGACAATGCCATCGTGAAACAGCCTGCATGGGCCGCGGCAAGCAATTCTTCCGGGTTCGTCCCGTTGCCGTGCTCAAACCGGGTACTGAAGGAATAGGGGTTGTACGAGAGCACGCCGCTCTCCGTTGAGAGGGCCCCCTTGCCGGTTGTGAGACCTCCTTGCCATTGTGCCGATGCACTTCGTTGCATACGTCCCCGTGGTTAAAAATTGATGACGCGCCCTGCCTGCTGGCCCACTCGCGGCGGCAATCTTCCAGCCGGTTGCGGGTGAGATTCTCAAGAGCGATACCCGTTAGAGTTGGCCCGCTCCGCTCGGGAGTACGAGCGACTGCAATCTGTTTGACAGTCGTAGATTTTCGCCATAATCGACAGGACAATCGATCACCGCGGGCTTGCCGCAAACGAGGGCTTCGCGGAAGACATCACCAAAACTAGTGGGACTATCGACACGAAATCCAGCTGCTCCAAAACTGCGGGCATAATCGACGAGGTTCGGGTTCCCAAACGTAATGCCCGACGTCCGGCCGAACCGCAGTTGTTGCTTCCAACCAATGACCCCGTATCCGTCGTCACGCCACACGAGAACAATGATCGGCAGGTGGTATCGAACAGCCGTTTCCAGCTCTTGGGAATTCATCAGAAATCCCGCATCGCCAGTGACGGCGACCACGCGACGATGGGGGTACAACAGTTGGGCCCCGATAGCACCAGGTAGAGCGATGCCCATCACGGCAAATCCATTGGACACGATGCACCGGTTCGGTTCCTCGCAGGGAAACATTCTCGCCATCCAGAGCTTATGCGCTCCGACATCGCAGATCACCAGGCCGTCGTCGTCGAGCGCATTGCGTAACTCACGTACGACATGCTGTGGACGCATCGGCCACGTATAGAGCTCGGAGCACTCAGTCTCAAATCCGGACACAATGTGCTCTCGGCAGGATCGACTCCATTGCCGATCAACGTCCGTGAGGGATTCTGTCAGGGCCGAGAGTGCAAGCGAGATATCACCCAGCACCTCCACATCCACGACGTAGTGCGCGTCGACTTCCGCGGGAGAAGCATCGACATGTACGATCTGTTTGTCACAATCGGGATTCCAAAAACACGGCGCATATTCGACGAGGTCGTAGCCCACCGCGATGACTAGATCGCACTTCTTGAGGACCGCAGCGACATAGTCCATCATCTGCATCCCCACGGTGAAAAGCGACAAGGGATCGCTATCAGGCATCACACCTTTCGCCATGAACGTGTGGAGCACCGGCATGCCAACCCGACGGGCAAATTGTCGCAGCGCGTCCTGCGCCTGTCCCCGCACCAGGCCATTACCGACCAACACCAGCGGACGCTGGGCTGTGCCGACAGCGGTTCCGGAAGAGTCGAACGCTTGTACGGCAGTGGAGTACACGACGGCGTATCAACGATGGATTGCCCGGCTACATCTTCGGGCAATTCGAGATGCACCGCCCCAGGCTTTTCGGTTTGTGCCACGTGGAATGCTTTGCGTACCGCTTCAGGCACCATCTCCGGCGTAAAGAGTTCGGCGCTCCATTTGGTGATGGGACGCAGCATGGCATGGATATCGATGTATTGATGGGATTCCTTATGCATGCGATTGAGCGAAGCCTGTCCGGTGATGGCCACAAGCGGCGCACGATCGAGATACGCGTCGGCTATACCGGTGACGAGGTTGGTGGCACCGGGACCCAATGTAGAAAGGCAGACCCCGGCTTTCCCGGACAAGCGTCCATAAACATCGGCCATGAACGCCGCGCCTTGCTCATGTCTGGTGGGTATGAACTGTATACTGGAGTCGAGCAATGCATCTGTAATATCTAGGGTCTCCTCCCCCGGCACGCCGAACATAAAGCGCACCTCCTCATGTTCCAAGCAACGGATCAGCAGTTCAGCCGTTGTCATGATCGTGATGTCTCCATCTGCACATCTTAGCGATGATGAGCTGGCACGCAATACTGGAGGATCACCTAGTTCTCTCATCTATAATAGGCCAACAATGGGGCCATGCGGCGTTCCTAGTCACAGTTGAAGGATGAGTACTTAATAGTTGGGTTTTCAAAACTAGGGGTCCCCCTAGTGGGCAAAATACCCTAGCCGTTTTACGGTCATCCCGCCATTCACGTATGCCTACCTGAACCGCGCGCGGATTACCTCGTGCACGACGCGGAAGATGGAGCGTCAGGTGTCGAAGCGGCCGCTCGCCTACAGCCTGATAGCATCCTTCTCGATCTTCGTCTCAGTGGGGAATCGGGCTATGAAGTGTTATTCGCCTTGATGAAGCAAGATCGTTTGCCTAAGATGCCGGTCATCATGTTGACGGGAGCCACCTGGAATGTGCTGGAAAGGGGCGCCCGTTCGTTGGGTGCGAGCGGCTATCTCGTCAAGGGGAAAATTGACGCCCCCGGACTCTACCGCGCAATCCGAGACGCCATTCTACGGGCACTGACTGCTCAGCGACATGAGATCGACCAGATGGAACCTCGATGACCGCGAAGCTGGCTGATACGCCAAGCCGAAGGGAGACTCTTGCCATGCCGGGTGTTAGAAAGACGAACGGGCTGCCGTTGCCCCATCTCGCCAAAACGCCGACCGGCATTCGTGGGCTGGACGAAATCACCGGCGGCGGCTTGCCGAAGGGGCGCCCGACGCTGGTGACCGGCGGGGCCGGCTGCGGCAAGACACTCTTCAGCATGGAGTTCTTGCTCCGCGGCGCAATGGAGTTCCATGAGCCGGGACTCTTCGTCTCGTTCGAAGAACAGGAGCGGGAGCTTCTGGAGAATGTCGCGTCCCTTGGGTTCAACGTGAACCAACTCGTCAAGCGGAAGCGTCTCGCAATCGAATTCGTGCGGGCCGAGCACAGCGAAATCCACGAGACCGGCGATTACGATCTCGAAGGGTTGTTCATCCGCTTGGGCCATGCGATCGACCGGATCAAGGCGAAGCGCGTCGTGCTCGATACGATCGAAGCCCTGTTCTCCGCCTTGCCGAACCAGGCGATCCTCCGCGCCGAACTGCGCCGACTCTTCCGGTGGTTGAAGGACCGTGGCGTCACGGCGATCGTGACGGCCGAGCGAGGAGGCGGCATGCTGACGCGTCACGGGTTGGAGGAATATGTGTCGGACTGCGTCATCCTGCTCGACCATCGGGTGATCGACCAGATGTCGACGAGGCGGTTGCGGGTCGTCAAGTATCGCGGATCTGCCCATGGCACCAACGAGTATCCGTTCCTGATTGACGAGACCGGCTTCTCTGTGATGCCCGTCACCTCCTTGACGCTCGACCACGAGGCGCCGACCAAAAGGATGTCCACCGGCATCGCCCCGCTGGACGCCATGCTCGGCGGCCAGGGCCTGTTTCGGGGCAGCAGCATCCTGATTTCCGGGACGCCTGGCTCCGGGAAAAGCTCGATCTCCGCCCATCTCATCGACGCCGCCTGCGCCCGAGGGGAACGGTGCCTGTACTTTCCCTTCGAGGAGTCACAACAGCAGATTCTCCGCAACATGAGGTCGATCGGGCTCGACCTCAGTCAGTGGGTGGAGCGGGGCCTCTTGCGGTATCACGCGGCGCGCCCGCATTTGCGGGGCCTCGAAATGCATCTCGCCACTATCCATAGGCAGATCGCGGACTTTCAGCCCAGGACGGTCGTGCTCGATCCCGTGTCTAATCTGATGGACATCGGGACGGCAGCGGAGACGAAGGCGATGTTGACCCGGCTCATCGACTTTCTGAAGAGCCATGAGATCACGACCGTCTTCACGAGTTTGACCTCCGAAACGGACAATCCAGAAACCACCGAAGTCGGCATCTCCTCGCTCATGGATACCTGGTTGCTGGTACGGAATCTGGAATACAACGGAGAACGCACCCGCGGGCTGTATATCTTGAAATCCCGCGGGATGGCCCATTCCCACCAAATCCGCGAATTCACCTTGACGGACCATGGCGCGAAACTCCGGGATGTCTACACCGGACCGGCTGGGGTGCTGATGGGCACAGCGCGCACGTTGCAGGAGGCGCGCGACCTCGTCGAGCGGGGCTCGCGGCACAATGAGCTCACCAGAAGGCAGCGCGAACTGGAAAGCAAGCGGCAAGCCATGGAGGCGCAGATCGTGGCGCTCCGTGCGGCCTATGACGCGGAGGCCGTCGAGCTGGAGACGGTGATCGACGAACGCAGACAGGCCGAGACGATATTCGATCAACAGCGCGAGTCTTTGGAGCTCCTGCGCGACGGCGCGACGGGAAATGGAAGCGGCAATACCAGAAAGGGCGTAGGACATGAACGTCTCCGTCAACAATCGAGGGCAAGGAATGAACGCAAAGAACGGCCGCGAGGCGAAGCGCGCTAAACAGTGGAAACTGCGCCTGTACGTGGCCGGTCAGACGCCGAAGTGTCTGACGGCCTTTGCCAATCTCAAGAAGATTTGCGACGAACACCTGGCAGGTGTGTATGACATTGAGATTGTGGATTTACTCAAGCGCCCGCAGCTCGCGAAGGGGGATCAGATTCTCGCCATTCCGACGTTGGTGCGGAAACTGCCGTCGCCCGTGCGCAAAATCATCGGCGATCTATCCAATGTCGAGCGGGTACTGGTCGGGTTGGACCTGCGGCTGACGAAAGGGCTTCCGAAAATCCGCCCAAAGATGGAGCGGACCGTGGAGGGCTGATTCAACGATGCCTGCCAAATCACCAAATAAGACCGCCGAATTCGAGCGGGCATTAGCCGAGCCCGACACGCAACTCTATGTCCTCCGGCTCTGTATCAGCGGCATGACCCCTCGCTCCCGGGAGGCCATCATCAACATCAAGCAGATCTGTGAAACCCACCTTCAGGGGCAATACGAGCTCGAAGTCATCGATCTCTACCAGCAGCCCGCATTGGCTGCCAAATATGAAATCCTGGGGACCCCCACATTGCTGAAGACCTTGCCGGCGCCTGTCCGGCGGCTTATCGGGGATCTGTCGGACACGACGAAGACACTGCGCCGCCTTGGCGTGGCGGTGAAAATGAACAACGCATGATCAAGAGAAGCCGCCCATCCTACGATGATCTCGTACGCGACAATGCCGACCTCCGCGCACGGCTGGAGGAGGCAGAGGATACCTTGCAGGCGATCCGGACCGGCGGCGTCGATGCGTTGGCGGTCGAGGGCCCCAACGGCGTGCAGATCTACACGATCGAGGGCGCCGACCACCCCTATCGCCTGTTCGTGGACAGCATGAGCGAAGGCGCGGTGACGATCGACAGGCAGGGCACGTTGGTCTACGCCAATCAGACCTTCGCAGACCTGGTCGGACAAGTATTGGGGAAGACGGTGGGAACCCAATTTCTTCACTGTATCCAGTCCTCGGATCGCCCGCAGTTCGAGAAGCTCCTCCGTGAGTCGCATCGTCAGAACCTCCGGCTGGAACTGTCGCTTCTTCACCGCACGGGTGAGTCCATTCCTGTGCAGCTGTCCGCCCGCCCCACATCCCTGCTATCCGGCGACTTTTACTGTCTGGTGGTCACTGATCTGCGAGAGCAACGTGTGGGGGAACAGCTTCATGAAAGTGAGGGACGGCTGCGGGTGGCGGTTGCTCTCGCCGAACTGGGGCTGATTCATGTCGATTATGGGGCGGATACCGCCATCCTCGATGAGCGAGCTGCCGAGCTATTCGGCCTCACGCCACATGTGGCGATCCCTCGTGCTGACGTCCACACGCGGTTCCATCCTGACGACCGGGCTGAGATTATGAGGCTGATGAAGCAGAGCCTCGATCCGACGGGAACGGGATCCTTTGCGATGGAACACCGCATCGTCCGCGCAGACGGCTCCCTTCGATGGCTGACGGTGAAGAAACAAATCATGTTCGACGAAGGCGACGGTGTGACTCGTCCGCTGAGGGCGATATTGGCCGTCAGAGATGTGACGGAACGCCGGAACGCGGATGCGGCCTTGCGCGAGAGCGAAGCTCACCTTCGCGAGTTAACGACTGGTTTGGAGCGTCGTGTGGAAGAGCGAACCGTCGAGTTACATCAGTCTCACGCGCGGCTCCGTGCCTTAGCGAACGAGTTAAATGTCACGGAACAACGGGAGCGCACGCGACTCGCCGGGGAGTTACACGATTATTTAGCCCAGTTACTGGTCGTCCTACGGATGAAACTACGCCAGATGGCGCCGCTTACGACGAGCGGCAAAGCGGAAACCTTGCTGAAGGAAGCGGATCACATCCTCACTCAGTCGTTGGACTATACGCGGTCGCTCGTCGCCGAGTTGGCTCCCCCCGCGCTCCATGACTTTGGGCTGACACAGGCCTTGGCTTGGCTGGCCTCACAGATGCAGCAACATGGCCTCCATGTGCGCGTCACATCTCAGCAGGACGTGCTCGCGATTCCGGAGGATCAGGCGATGTTACTGTTTCAGTCCGTGCGGGAATTACTGTTTAACGTGCTGAAACACGCGCAAACGAAACAAGCCACCGTCTCAGTGTCAATCACACCAAACCACGAACTACACCTGTCGGTCACGGACGAAGGCTGCGGATTCAACCTGAACAGGATACAGCAGACCGATCCCAAACGGTTCGGACTGTTTAGTCTTCGAGAGCGACTCGCGGCGATGGGGGGACGGTTTGAGCTCCACTCCACTGTCGGCCAGGGGACCCACGCCCTGTTGGTCACGCCCTATTGGCCGGCCCCAAGCGAGGTGTCGAGTCACGACGGACCAGTGGCGAACGGCAAGCCATCCCACAGTGATCGGGAACGCAGCGAAGAAGATGCCGAGCGCGGCCCTGGCCATTCTCCAGCAACGCCTCACGCCGTACCACATATTCGTGTCCTCCTTGTCGACGACCACGCCATGGTCCGGCAGGGATTGTGCAGTGTCCTGAAGGAGTACGAGGATGTGATCGTGGCAGGCGAGGCCTGCAATGGGGCAGAAGCGCTCGATCAGGTCGAAGCGTTGCACCCCTCGGTGGTGGTGATGGATATCAATATGCCGAAGATGAATGGCATCCAGGCGACCGCTGTGATCAAGGCACGGCATCCGGATATTTCCGTCATCGGCTTGTCGGTACAGGCTGGTGGCCTTAATGAGGAGGCGATGAAGCAAGCAGGCGCAGTGACCCTCCTCACCAAAGAAGCGGCGGTGGACGAATTGTATAGCGCCATTCAAGCGGCATTGGCAGGTCGCCGCTCTCTTGGGGTACAGTGAAAACATCACCATGACCATGGGTACAACGCGCCCGTCTGTACTCTCCAGAAAGGTCTTTAAATTGTCGACTCGCATGAAGTCTGCTAGAACCACCAAACCACCCACGACGCCCGGACCAAAGAATGTGAGCCGGCAGACGGAGCCGATCACCCCTGGCCGATCCGACGACCGTCACGATCGCTTGCTGATTGTCGGGGTCGGGGCATCCGCCGGCGGACTAGAAGCCTTCACCCAATTGCTCGCGCATCTACCGGTGGATACGGGCATGGCATTCGTGTTGGTGCAACACCTTGATCCGGACCATCCCAGCGCGCTGACCGAGATCCTGTCGCGTGCCACGTCTCTACCGGTCCGTGAAATCCGGCAGAATCAACGGGTTCAGGCCGATCACGTCTATATTATTCCTCGGGACACCAATCTCCGGATCGAACGAGGTGTCCTGAAGCTGCAGCCACGTGATCGAAAACGCTCGCCGCACCGGCCGATCGATGCCTTTTTTGAATCGTTGGCGCAAGACCAACGCGAGCGGGCTATCGGTGTCGTACTGTCCGGCACGGCCAGCGACGGCACGCAGGGGCTGGCAGCCATCAAGGAGGAGGGCGGAATCACCTTCGCGCAGGACGGATCGGCCAAGTACAACTCGATGCCACGCAGCGCCGTAGCCGCTGGCTGCGTGGATCTCATACTCTCACCCGAGGCCATTGCCAGCGAGCTGGCTCGGATCGCCAAACATCCATACGTCGCCGGGTCCCCAATCGAACTACCGACACGCGCTGAGCAGGATCACGCGAACGCAGTCGCGCATCAGGATGACGCTCTGGCCCTGCCCTCGGGCGGACGCGGAACCCCGCCTACGGGTGGACGGCAGGCGCGCGACGAAGCTGAGCGGGAGGAAAAAGGCCAGGATAACCACGTACCGGACGGCTACCAGACAATCATGGTGCTCCTGCGTAACCATAGCGGGGTCGACTTTTCACTGTACCGTTCCAGCACCATAAGGCGGCGCATTACTCGGCGTATTCTCCTGACCAAGCAGGACACGCTGAAGGGCTATGCGCGCTTTCTCCGAGGCAATACCGCAGAGCTCGACGCGCTCTTCTCCGACGTCCTCATCAGCGTCACGAGTTTCTTCCGCAATCCTGAGATATTCGAGTTGCTCCAGACTGAGATCCTGCCCAAGCTTCTCGCACAGCGCCGGGAGGATCCGATCCGCTGCTGGGTGCTCGGCTGCTCCACCGGCCAGGAGGCCTATTCCCTGGCCATGTCCTTCGTCGAAGCGGCACGAAACGCGCCGCGCGCGCGACCTATCCAGATCTTCGCCACCGATCTCAACGAGAAGCTCCTTGAGAAGGCACGACAGGGCTTATATGCAAAGACGCTCGCGCAGGACATCTCGCCCGAGCGCCTACGGGAGTTCTTCGTCGAGGAAGACGGCGGCTACCGCATCAAGAAAGCGCTCCGTGAACTAGTCGTCTTCGCCCGGCAGAACCTTCTCGCCGATCCTCCCTTCTCGCGCATGGACCTCATCAGTTGCCGAAATCTCCTTATTTATCTCGAACCGAGCTTGCAGCAGAAGGCGCTGCCTACGTTCCACTATGCGCTGAAACCGGACGGATACTTGCTGTTGGGCGCCTCGGAATCAGTTGGTGGCTTCACTGATCTCTTCGAGCCGGTGGACCGGAAGCACAAGATCTTCGCCAAGAAGCCCAGGCCGACCCCGGGGTTTCGTAGGTCCGCCAAGAAAGAGGGGGCCGTACGAGCCACCCCGAAACGTCAGCCGCCTCTGCCGATCGGAAAGACGGCTCTGCCGGCTGGGACAGAGCCAGTAGAAGGGTTTCGCTGCGAGCTCAACGCGCAACGCGAAGCCGACCGGATCGTCGTCGCTCAGTTCAGTCCACCGGCGGTGCTCATCAACGACCAGCTTCAAGTCCTGCAGTTTCGCGGACCTACGGGAGCCTATCTCCAGCCACCAACCGGTAAGGCGAGCTTTGATGTGCTGAAGATGGCGCGCGAGGGGCTGATGCTGCCGTTGCGTGCCGCCATCACCGAGGCGAAGCAGAGACACGAGACCGTGCACAAGGAGCGGGTGCGGGTCACACGCGATGACGTGACCAAGACGATCCATCTCACGGTGATTCCGCTGAAAAATATGCAGGAACGTTGTTTTATGATTCTGTTCGAAGAAGCGGACAAGACCCGACGCGCGGCCTCCCTGCCGTCTCCGAGCCGAAAGCCTGCCGCGTCGCGTGTGAGCATGCGAGAAGAATCGCGCCGGATCGTCGAACTCGAAGCCGACCTCTCCCAAACCCGTGAGTATCTCCAATCCCTGCAAGAGCAGCACGAATCGACCACCGATGAACTGCAGGCGTCCAACGAGGAAATCCAATCCGCCAACGAAGAGCTGCAGAGCATCAATGAGGAACTGGAAACGTCCAAGGAAGAGCTGGAGTCGACCAACGAAGAGCTGAGCACCGTCAATGAGGAAATAGTGCATCGGAATGCGGATCTCAGCCTCGTCAACGGCGACCTGTTAAACTTGGAGAATTCGGTCACGCTCGCGATCATCCTGCTGAACCGCAACCTGACCATTCGCCGGTTCAGCCGGCAGGCGGAGAAGCAGTTCGATTTGCTGGCGACCGATATTGGAACGCCGGTCAGCCGCCTCGGACACAATCTCGTCTGGGCTGACGGTGCGGAACCGCCGCTTGACCTTGCCGCGCTCAGCGCCCAAGTCATCGCCGACCTCCGCGAGCACGAGCGCGAGGTGCGAGACAAAGCCGGCGGCTGGTATTCCCTGCGCGTGCGTCCGTACCTCACGCTCGACAACAAAGTGGATGGCGCGGTGTTGGTGCTCGTGGACATCTCCTCGCTCAAGCGCAGCGAGGAGATCATCAGGGCCCAACGGGACCTGGCGAACGTTGTCGTCGAGACGGTGCGCGAACCGTTGCTGGTACTCGATCCTGATCTCCGCGTCGAGCAGGCCAATCAAGCCTTTTACAAGACATTCGGTGGGGGGCCGGTCGAGACGCTCGGCACACGCCTGGGCGAGCTCGGCAACCACCAGTGGGACATCCCGCGCTTGCGGGAACTGTTGACAGACGTGGTCGTGCAAAGCAGCACCGTCGAAGGTTTCCTCGTCGAACAGGACTTCCCACAGGTAGGCCGCCGCTCCATGCTGCTCAATGCCCAATCCATGAATCATCCATCACAGAAGACGCCACGGATCTTGATGGCGATTGAGGACGTCACCGATCGCGCGAATCTCGAGCACAAGCGGCAGGAAACCGAGGAACGGTTGCTGGCCTTCTCCAGCGAGTTGGAGCAATTGGTCTCGGCTCGCACCAAGGAGTTGGTGGAGTCGGAGAATCATCTCCGTGCTATGACCATCGACCTCAACTTGACCGAACAACGCGAGCGTGAACGCCTGGCCTGTGAGTTGCATGACTATCTGGCACAGTTACTCGTGTTGTGCTGTCTTAACCTCGGACAAGTGAGACGCGTGCCCCTCTCGCCCAAGATGGAAGAACTGCTGATGGAGACCGAAGAGGCTCTGAATCAAGCACTGAACTATTGCCGCACGCTCATGGCAGAGCTCAGTCCTCCCGTGTTACGGACGCATGGCCTCCCAGCTGCGCTCAAGTGGCTCGGTGAACAGATGCAACATCGAGGGGTGAAGGTGACGGTGGAATGCGAGCACCCGAACGACTTGAAGATTCCAGAGGATACCGGGATTTTACTCTTCCAGTCGGTTCGTGAGCTGCTCATGAACGTCGTCAAACATGCCAAATCGGAGCAGGCAACAGTGCGGCTGGCACAATGCGACGGAGCACTGCGTCTGGCCGTGAGTGATAATGGAACAGGCTTTGACCCGATCGCCGTTCATCCCACCAGTACGAATCCTCTCTCGTCTCACTTCGGCCTCTTCAGTATTGGTGAACGGATGAAAGGCATGAACGGGCGGCTCGAGTTGCAGTCGGCGCCTGGCAAGGGAACGACGGCGACCCTTATTCTTCCATGGCCAGTCCCCACTGGGTCGGCAGCACAGGAGCTTCTGCCGGTCGCAACGAGGACTGAGGACTCAGGACTCGCCTCGCTGAGTCGAAGCGGGCTGAGAACTGAGTCGTCCGAATCCGATGGCTCAGCACTCAGCCCTCAGTCCCCAGCACTTCAGAAGAAAGCGACGATTCGCGTCTTGCTGGTCGATGACCATGCCATGGTCCGACAGGGACTTCGCAGCGTATTGGAGCAGTACGAGGATGTGATGGTGGTGGGTGAAGCCGGTAATGGGAAAGAGGCGGTGGATCAAGTCGACGCGTTGCACCCGTCGGTGGTCGTCATGGATATCAATATGCCGGAGATGAACGGCATCGAGGCGACCGCTGCGATCAAGGCACGTTATCCGGATATCTCCGTTATCGGCTTGTCGGTGCAGGCAGGCGGCGCCAATGAGGAGGCCATGAAGAAAGCCGGCGCGGCGACCTTACTCACCAAAGAAGCCGCGGTCGAAGACCTCTACCGCACGATACGAGAAGCGTTAGCGCTCGATCACCTCAGAGAGTGAGGCATTCCAAGGTGCGACCCCATTGATGCCCATTCATCCAGCCGATACAACTGCCCCTTCTCCATGAGGACCGTGACAACCTGTCCTGAAGGCGACAGGCTGTCCAATTCGTTCCTTCCAGCTCAACCGCATAACATTTCGTCTCTCCGAATCAAAAACAATTGATAGTCGGTTGTCTCCTGGTTAGATACCCGGTCGACCTCACGCGGTCTAATCTTTGCACAAGGAGGAAAGGGTATTAACCCATCTTACGAAGGAACCGTCATGCCCCGAAACACCAAAGCTGCGTTTCTCGATAAGGACGGCCTGCTGAACATGAATCATTCGAGCCGCCGTCTGAGGGAGGGACAGGTCGAATGGTCCCCAGAGACCATCGAGGGGCTGCGTTTATTGTACCTAGCCGGATATGCGCTGATCGTGGTCACTCCGGAAGATGAGGCCGCGCGTGGCAGGTGCGCAGGGGAAACGATGTTCGATGAAGACTTCACCTTACGGATCAGTTTGGCCATGTTGGATATTCCGCTGGTGAATGTGTACCACTGTCCGCACCATCCCCAGGGCACGATGGCGGCACTGGCACACGAATGCCGCTGTCGCAAACCAGAATCCGGCCTGTTGATCCAAGCCGCAGACGAATACAACATGGACCCGCAACGGTCCTGGATGATCGGCGACACCTTGGATGATACGGAGGCAGGACGAGCAGCTGGATGCCGAACGATCCTCTTGTCGAACGGCCACGAAACCACCTGGAACATGACTGAAGGGCGCTGGCCGGACTTCATTGCTGCCAATATGCTCGAGGCCGCTTCCCTGATCTTTGTCACCGATGCAGGTCAACTGTGGGACCGATCGCCGAGCGCGCTCGAAGTTGACGACGAGGAGCCTCGCTGACATGTGGCCGTTGTCTCGAAGTCGCTGTCGTCTGAGAGGTGACAATGGAAAGTATGCGCGATTGAGACAAGTTATCCCCGGCCTTCTTGAATCGATGGGCGTGCCTCAAGCAGTGTGATTCCCTCTCGTGTTGGTCTCGCTGGTTCAACCCATTCACATTTCAAAGAAAATAGATGCTGCCCTTGATCAAGACAACGGAGGTGCGCATCTTGCTAGCGGTATATGTACGTTACGTAATTCTTACCATATACAAGGAGGTTGCCTGTATGAAGTTGATGACCAAGGGTATTGTAGCGGGAGTCCTCAGTGTCCTGACCGGATTCTCGCTTTCGTCTGCACAAACAACCTTTCCGGATCGTTCTTCAACGGTCGACCCGGAGAGCGGACGCACCATACAACATGAACAAGCCGTAGGCGAGCGCGTGCCGCAAGATCGAGTCGTAGTGAAGGATCGTGTCGTCGAGCGACGACACGAGGGCGAACTCTACGTAGCCGGTTTCGGAGGATATACGCTGGGGCATAGTTTTACGAACCTCGATGGAACAGGCACGCTCAAGGGAACAGGGGTCGAAAGTTTGGATCTGGCCAACTCGGCGGTCTACGGTATAAAAGTCGGCTACTTCCTCCCGACCCATCGAATGAATTGGTTAGGGTTCGAACTGGAAGGCTTCAGCACCTCCCCGCATTTGGAGCAGCAGAACGGCTTTTCTGACGGGTCCAACCTCCGCGTCACCACAGTAGCCATGAACGTGATTGCGAGAAAAAGACTGGGCTGTCACGATCGTGACCGCCATGATCGCACCCGTCACGCGACGACCTACGATAAAGATGGTCGCCATTACGACAAGGACGACAAGGATGGTCGGCATTACGATAAGGACGGCCGGCATTATTATGAGGATGACTGGTCACCGGAAGACGAGAATGCACGGTGCCCGCTACAAATCTATGCCGGAGCCGGTCCGGCGATATTCTTCGCCCAGACGTCCAATCGATTTGCATCGAGTTCTGAAAATGGGGAAGTCGGTGTGAATGCGCTGGCCGGTGTGAAATATTTCGTGCACCGGAAGATGTCGATCTTCGGTGAATACAAGTTTAACTATGCCGGGTTCGATTTTAACGAGTATGGATCTGCCGCGTCGGCTGGCGGCTCGGGCGGCATCACGGGTAATTATAAGGCGAGCCATTTCGTAGGCGGGCTGGCTGTTCACTTCTAGGGATTTCGGCCGCAGCCTCTTTTGACTGCATCCGCATTCAGGGATCGGCAACTACATTGCCGGTCCCTGTTTTTTTCCTGTATGTCACATTGTACTTCCTCCTTCACCCTCCTTTGAGCCAGGCTGCGACTCCTGGGGTCTTCCACAATGGGTCAATCCCCGGCGCGCGACTGAGGTGACAATCCCTGAAGCAATATAAACCTTGCCCGTTCCAGGCTGTCAGATGGAGGCAGGAAGAATGTCTTGCTTCCGTTGCTGCATATGCATGCCGAGCGTGGTGGTATCCACCGTGAGCTGGGCCTCTGCGAAAAGCTCATCCTCCTCCTCAAAAACATGGTCCGCCACGGTCTGCTGCAATTCCATCATGGTTTGCTGGAATTCCAGGCTTGACGCGTCCTTGAGCCGGAGCTGAGCAATGATGCCTCGAACAACATTGTGCTCGTCGTACGCGTCGGTGATCCTATGGTCGACCTCGACCACCTCTCCCACGCCGTCATTCTCTTCCTCTCGCTCTGCTTCTAATTCGTCTGACTCATCGAGCTCATCCGACGTGTCTTCCCTGTTCGGCTGAGTCCGATTCCCCAGTAGCACTTGGGTCTAGAAGCGCTGGATAGAAGAGCTCCTCTTCCAAGGTGCTGTGGACTTCCAACTCGTGGAAAATCTGGTCAGCGATCTGCGGTTGCCTTCCAGCCTTTTCTTTAAAGAATTGGTCGAAGAGCGCTTCCACTTTCCTGTGATCTTCTTTCAGCATGTGAATTGCGTCGATGGGGGGGTTCTTTCTGGACGACGTTTTAGAGTCGGTTGTGATTGAATCGTGCTTCGGCATGAAGACCCTTCCTTCTAACCCTACATCATTGCGCCGTCGAATGCAGATCTGAGTTAACGGTCAGGAACTCAGATCCATGACTGGTGCATCAAACAATGACATTCAGGGTAGTTCCGCTATGGTTGGTATATGCAAGGCAGAGAGACGAGCGTCTCTCCGCCTCACTCAGGTATGCGTGGGAAGGTGCAGGACGAGATAGACTAATAACCACCACCTCCGCCCGAAGATCCTGTTCCTGTTCCACCAGATGATCCCATACTGCCGGAATTGGATCCCGACCCACCCCCCCCGCTCGTTCCTTGACCCTGGTTGCTCTTATTCGAATCGGGGCTTCTCCCTGATTCCCCCGACGTTGGGGCACCCTTTGTTTTCGGTATGCCGGTTCGGCCGTCGATACCGTGCTTTTGGTCTGGCTTCATAGATCCACCCGATCCGCCGGTAGTCCCGGATCCCATCCCTGATCCAGGTCCCATTGCGCCACCGGAGTTTCCACCGCTCGATTGTTCTGCCTGAGCGGTTCCGCCTGAGAATACCAGCAATCCACCCACGATCATCATGTACGCACAGGTCTGACGTATCTTCATACAATCCTCCTTCGAGAAAAAAAGGCTCTGAACAGGACCATCAATAGGTGATAGGCGGTGCAAGATATAGACCCCTTCTCGTGATCTATAGAGCGAAGAATGCTTTCACAATTCTATGAGGAGGTTGCGCAGAGCGCCGGACTCTAAGTGGATTGGAGAATGGGCTGATCACCACAATCGACAAGACATGCTGTCTTGGCATGGACAAACCATCCGATGTCTGCCCAACCAAAAGCGCGTCATGAAACCGACCATCACCGTTGGCGCTTGTTCATAGATCCGCTGTCAGCGTTCCTCCCTTCCTGCCGAGGATTCCATCGCTTTCTTCCCTTGTGCAAAAGAGCGTCTCGCGGCATTGAGTCTTTTCTTCGGCACGAGCTATGGGGTATTGGCAATTCGGGAACGAGCCTGGCGCAATCACAACACGGAGCGCGAATCCGATGGCTGCGTCTTCCTTATTGATCGGCCGGAGCCATAAGTTCCGCGGGAGGCGTTTCCATTACTTTCACGACCTGCCCGTTTTCAGTGAGGCCGATGCTCACCCGCTGTCCGACTGACACACTCTGAAAAAGATCCGGGCGGACCAGGTCAAAAAATACCGGCTTCCCGAGATCCGTCTTGAGCATACCTTTCCCGGCTTTTAGATCGAGTGTGGTGAGCGTCCCGGTCACGATGTGATGAACGACCGACTGTTCGTGATCGTTGGTAGCCTGTCCTCCTCCATCCGCTTGGGCATAATTCCATATAAGGGATAAGGCCAAGATCAGCATCGCCGGAATGCACATGACCATACATATCAAGGACGAGAACGGCGCCGATGTGCCATCCGGAGGGTGATTAGAAATGAGAGGTAGAATACGCATGTGTGTGACTCTACCGTACCTAGGAATGAATCATACTGGTATAGTCCCTAGCGGACTGCGGAAAGCTCATGATGCCGGCCCCAGTGTCCAGGTCTAAGGCGACGGAGACTCACCATGTCCAAAAAGCACAGACGTGCTTGATGACCACTGATCGGACCGAATGAAATTGGTTGCCCAATTGTGGTCGGCTATGCTTCCACTCTCATCTCGCTGACTGCGGCGGAAGACTTACGCTGTATTTAGCGTATCCGGTCCTTCTGAGATAAAGCTTTCCACTGCGACTCATGCGATCCACCTCGAGAAACACCTGATTCCAGGTAAATCTTGAGCAGGCGACTACGAGGGAATCGAGGCAGCACTCTCGCCTAGCCACAATGGTCTCCATGATCATATTGCTGAGTTCTTCTTGGCCCGGCGCGGATTCCACCGGTTGTGATGACCGCCGGGGTGGATGAGTGAGTGTGACGTTCATCGGGGGCCTCCTTTTTAGATTACAGCCATCTGATCAATTAAGAAGGAAGTCTAGCTATTTTCGTCGAAGCAACCACTAGGAGCTCTCCTAGATCCTGGCTCGGCTCTCGCTCGCAAAGGCAGACCTGCGTGTGGCGTGATTTCAAGATCCTGCTTCAGACATCTCTCTCATCACTCGCCAACTTGTCCTCACCAGGGAACGGCCTAGTCGAAGGCCACCGAACACCTCGAATAGGATGGGGAAACGACCATAAATAGTTGGGCACACAATGTCTAAGCACGATCACTCCACGACTCCATCCCCTCTTAGGCTCAGTGAACAAACGCACGTCTATACCCCCTGTCTTCTGTGTAGGTCGACCAGTTTTAGTATTATCAGTTCACGTGAGCATCTGGCAGACCAGCGTCGCTATCTGGCGGCATTCCACCGACAACGGTTGCAGCATCCATCTGACACAAAGGACAGAAGTCAATTTACCCAGGATTACGGTACGCAAATTGTTGTCTGCAGAGGATGCGGACTGCGTTTTCGCAATCCCCATCCTCCAGCCGGTTCTATGATGCAAGCCTATGCTGCAGATCAATATGATTGGGACCATTTACGACAGGAATTCGACACGCAGCTCAGGTGGGCCCGTACGAAGATTCCTATCGTGCGGCAGTGGCTTGCAGAAAGACATCGACCACGGCTGCTGGAGGTCGGCAGTTTTGTTGGAGGATTCTTAGCCGCTGCTCAAGAAGAGGGCTGGACCATCACCGGAGTGGATCCTGGCGAGACGGTGACTCCTTTTTGCTTCGAGCACAAATTGCCGGTATATCGAGGCACGATTGAAGAGGCTCCACTCAGGTCCGGCGAATTGGATGGCATCGTGGTCTGGAACACGTTTGACCAGTTGCCGGATCCCCGCAGCATGCTGGTTGCAGCAGCCAAGAGCCTGAAAATTGATGGGTTGCTCGTGATCCGCTTCCCCCATGGGACTTGCTATCGTAACTCCATCTCTTTCACAGAGCGGCATCGATGGATGCAACGCTTCCTGTACCCCCTGCTCGCTTGGAATAATCTCCTCAGCTTTCCCTATCTCCATGATTATGACGTGGACAATCTGGATCGTCTGGTTACTCGGCACGGTTTCCGAAGAGAAGTGGTGTATCCGGATACATTAATGACAGCCTCTTCACCGAATACCCGATGGTGGGCCCAACGGGAAGAACAGCTGGTGAAGGCCCTGTGTCGCGCAGTGTGGCGAATGGAATCGTGGGCCGGCAGACATCGCTATCGAAGTGCTTGTTGGGTGGATGTCTACTACCGTCGAATATCAAGGATTGAAGGCAACGATTACTAGGGGGTGCACCAGTAGGCGTAGCCGGCAGACTTGAGCACACTACACATGGCGCAGGAGTCATACATGCGATTTTTATCGCGACCCGTACCAGAGGAGTTGGTTTCGCTCTTAATGAAAGCAGGCGTGTTGCGATTATGTGCACAGAGTAACCGCGCGAAACCCACTCCTCTCGATTGGTCCCTCGGTGTCAGGCTCTATCGTATGTTGAGCCGGATTTCACCGTGGGGCTAGAGGTGGCCATGGGACGGTATCCGGTCTTGTCTGACCGTCTTTTTTGATCAGATCGAGGACGGGCGGTGTCTTCAATAGGATTCACGTTTGTCACCGATCCACAGTTGAGACAGCGGAGACCATGACATTGCCAGGCAAAGTAGTCCGTGGCTCCATAGAAGTAATCATGAACTGTAAAACCTCCACAGCGTGTGCATCTCATGGTGGTCTCTCCCTTCTGTCGATCGGGGTGACGTTGAAGTCACCATCTGAATTATGCGGTTTGCCTCTGGTTTCCATACTAAGCAGGAACACTGCCATGAAATGGATTTCGGCTAAGTGGTCGACATTAAATTCAAATCTCACAAAACGTCGCGCCATCGATTCAGGCCTATCGCGGGACAAATTGTCCCACAGAGGAGAATCAGTCGTCGTTCACGTGAGACGCGCGACACCAGATTGGTTCGAAATGCCGATACATCTAACTACCTTTTGCGCATGGGAGCTATCGCTATGACACAACATCCCTTCATCTTAGTGGTGGATGATAATTTAGAAACTTTGTCCTTTCTTCGAGATGTGCTTTCGCAGGAAGGTTACGAAGTCGATACCAGCAAGAGTGCCCAGGCAGCTCTCAGGAAAGTCGCTGAACGCTCACCGGATCTCATTTTATCCGACATTCATATGCCGGGGCTTGACGGATTGAGCTTGCTCACGGAACTTCGTTCCCGCCATCACGAGATGCCGGTGATATTGATGACCGCGTATGGGTCGTTGAAGACGGCGGTGGACGGTATTCAGGCCGGAGCGTTTGATTATCTGAGCAAACCCTTCATGGTGGAGGATGTGCGCCTAGTGGTCCACCGGGCCCTCGAACATACGCAAGTCTCTCGTCAAAACCAGCAGCTCAAGGACCAACTTCGCGACCATTACCGATTCGACAATCTCGTCGGGAGTAGTCCGGCAATGGTGCAGGTGTATAAATCCATTGCTCGGGTCGCGCCAACAGACAGTACGGTCCTCTTACAGGGTGAGAGCGGCACAGGTAAGGAAGTTCTCGCTCGGGCCATTCACGCCAACAGCACCAGGAAGGCAGGACCATTTGTGACGGTGGATGGCGGGGCGTTGACTGAAACATTGCTCGAATCAGAATTATTCGGCCATGAGCGGGGAGCCTTTACCGGTGCCGTGGGTATGAAGAAAGGACTCCTTGAAAAAGCCCATCTGGGAACCTGCTTCCTGGACGAGGTGGCCGACCTATCTGCAACCTTGCAGGGGAAGTTGCTGCGGGTGATTCAGGAACGTGAGATTCGCCGAGTCGGAAGCACAACACCGATGGCTGTCGATGTGAGGATCATCGCTGCTTCCAAGAAAGATCTAAGTGCCCTGGTGAAAGCGGGTACCTTCCGTGAAGACCTGTATTACCGGCTGAATGTGGTGGCCATTAACATTCCCCCATTGCGCGAGCGAATGGAGGATGTGCCGCTTCTGGCGGAGCATTTCGTTCAGATGTACGGCGCTGCAAAATCCCAGCCAGTGGCTGGGATTTCAACCGAGGCCATGACGGCTATCACCCAGTACTGGTGGCCAGGCAATATCCGAGAATTGGAACACGCCATTGAACGGGCCGTCGCGCTGAGCCCACATCCGATTCTCTGTCCAGAAGACCTCCCACTCGCGGTCCGTACGGCGACGGTGAAAGAGGCTGACCAAGCTCGCGGATGGATGACATTGGAAGAGCTGGAACGGGAACACATTATTCGCGTCCTGAAGCACCATCATTGGGACTTGGGTCGTTCTTCATCCATACTCGGCATCCATCGGAAGACCTTGCTCAGAAAGCTCCGTCACTACGGATTGGTCAATGGCCTTCGGACAGGCTATCCCGGTCTGGATGCTCTGTCCGCCCAATCGGAAGACGAGCGATCGTCCATTGAAGAAACGCCCTATGAAGAATCTGCTTATACATCCTGAGGGACAGAAGACCAGCGACCTGAGACGTGAGCGAGAATAGTTTTTGCAAACGCACGTATAATCTCACAAGGAGGTGTGTGATGCAAGGTTACGGAAAACGCATCCTGGTCATTGATGATGCAGAGGGCCTTCGTTATCTCACGAGTATGGCGCTTTCAAATGCCGGCTATAATACCTACACCGCCTCGGACGGAGCGGAAGGGCTGGATGCGATGACAAAGCGACGGTACGATGTCGTGTTGGTCGACTACCACATGCCGCGAGTCAACGGCTTGCAGTTTATTGAGACGAGTCGATCCAAGTGGCCCGACACACCGGTTATTCTGATGTCCGGAGACTCTCCCCGCCATGGTCAAAACTCTCTACCCAAAGGAACCTTCGCGTGCGTTGAAAAACCCTTCGAGTTACCCCATCTCCTTGAGTTGATTGGCTGTGCCTGCCGGAGGGCACCGCAACAAGGATTGGCTCAGATGCCTGCCTTTTCATACCTGGGCTCGGTGCCTTTTTAAGACGATGTGATGACGGTCATACACTCAGGAAAGATTCTCTGCCACAGTCTTGTACACTGATTTTCCGCCCCTCTCAATCCTGGACAGCTTGTCACCTGTGAGACATGCTGACCTGATCCCGATATCTCTATTAGCCTCCTCGCCTCATGCACGCTTCTCATATCGCTCAGTTGAGGCGTTCTGCCGATGGTCCTGTTATTGCACAATCTATTGCTCAGACAATGCCATCAGATCGATTAGGATCATCATCAACAACTGGGGAGGATAGTTCATGGAAATGGAGCGAACAATTCAACAATGGTCGATCGGCGGCACTCGCCTCAGCTGGAGTGCGGTATTTGCTGGATGGGCTGTGGGAATGGCCACCCAACTGACCCTGACTTTATTGGGACTGGCGATCGGCGCCTGGTCCATCGATCTCAAGGCTGCGGAACCTGTCGGTGGGGTCCCGATCGGCACCGGGGTGTGGACAGGCCTCTCCATGCTCATTTCCGCCTTCGCCGGCGGATATATAACGGCTCGGTTGTCAGGGAGCACGCTCCCCAACGACGGGCTCTACCATGGAATCGTGGTATGGGGCGTCAACTGGTTGGTCTTCGCATGGCTCACCACCACGGCTATGGCGGCGCTCTTCGGCGGGGTGTTCTCCGCTTTCGGGAGCACGCTCCAAAGCCTTGGCCAAGGGGCCACAACGGTCGTGTCGGCAGCTGCTTCGAAAATGACCGACGGGAAGACGCCGCTTTCTTTGGATGAACTGCGCCGCCAAACGGAATCCGTCCTGGCTGCGACGGGGAAACAGGAGCTTCAACCAGGCGAGATTCGGAAGGATGCGGAACGCGTGGCTAACTCGTCGCGGAGCGGACCGCCGCCGCAACAGACGGCGGACTCGGCTCTCCAAGAACTGCAACAAAAGCTCATGGCGTTGGACAAGGACGCCGCGATCAACGTCATGACCACTAAGATGGGCATGACGGAACCCCAGGCAAGACAGTTGGTCGAATCGACTATCGGATTTATCGACCCTCTCAAAGACAAGGCTCAACAAGTCAAGCAACAATCCGTCGAAGTCGGCAATCGCGCTATTGACGGTGTGGGGACCACGGCAATGTGGCTGGCTGTCCTTGCCATCATCACGCTGGGCTTGTCGGTATTCGGGGGGATAACCGGTATTTCGAAGATGCCGACGATTCATGCCCAATCTGAACAGTATCGGCCAGAAGTCCGACGAGCCGGTAGTATAGCATAACCGATGACCTTCAGAGGGGCCGGATTGCGGCTGACCGCAATCCGGCCCTTAACGGATACACCTCGACGGTTTTTATAACAATCACCGTATTGTCATCGACCGGTTCACCGGCTCATGGTGCTGGCTATTCGATGGAGGGTCGAGGTGAACACCCGCGTTGAGAGGTTGTGACCATGTCGTCTATCCCACCAATCGCCGGTTTGGAAATCACCCAAGACCTCGCTGTCCAATACAGAACCTGGAAGATTCAGCGGATGGGGTGGGCAGCCATGGCCCTCATTATCCTGGCTGCGCTGGCCGGTCTGTTCGGCAGCGGGCCCTTGGCCCGCACAGCGGTGGTGGACGATCAACAGCTCGTTCGTCTTGAGTACAACCGCTTCGGCCGTTATCAAGACGAATCGCTTTTGAAGCTCGAACTGACGCCGAAAGCGACACAGACCCATCGAGTGACCGTGAAGGTTGATCGGAACTATTGGACGAGTCACGCCATCGAGCAGATCGCTCCTGAACCGATGACATCCAGCGCCGGCTTCGATGGCTTTCTCTACACGTTTGAGGTCGACTCTCAGAATGCCCCGGCGGCGATCATCGTGCGCCTGAGGCCCGAATACCTCGGATCATTGGACGGCCACATTCGCGTGAATGATCAAGGTTCACTTACGTTTGAACAGTTTATATTTCCGTGATTGCACGCTTCGACAGAGCGTCAACCAGTGAGGTTGTCCATGGAAACCGTCTTGCGGGCGCTGTTCATTTATCTTGTTCTGTTGTTGGTCTTTCGCCTGGCTGGTCGTCGCACTCTCATGCAGATGACCAGCTTCGATTTCGTCTTGCTGCTCATCATCAGCGAAACCACACAAAATGCCATCCTCGGCAACGACTATTCCATCACGACCGGCATCTTGGCGATCGTGACTCTTGTCGGAACCGATATCCTCCTGTCGTATTGGAAACATCGTTCAGCGAAAGTGGAACGTTGGTTGGATGGACTCCCGTTAATTATCGTGCAAAACGGCATTCCGCTGAAGCCGTTGATGGACCGCGCACGAGTCAATGAGGAAGATGTGCTGGCTGCCGCTCGCCAGGGTCCAGGCCTGGAGCGAATGGAGCAAATCAAATATGCCGTACTAGAAGTAGGAGGTGGCATCTCAGTGATCCCAAAATAGGTAAATACGCCGGGACAACGACAGAAAGCACGCTTGCTATCGATACTGTAGGAGTTATCTACGCCCCCGTAGCGGCAGCAGCACCAGATGTCGGATGGGAACGACCTCTGATCGGTGGACCCGGTCAAGCTCCGCACAAGAAGCCACAAGACTAGGGTTTGCTCCAGTACTGCCTGCAGAGAGCAACGCGCACAGTCATACCCAGACCTGCTCGATCCGAATGTGCCTACGACTCTGCAGACACGCCACTGCGACTGTCTGACCTTTCCACGATTCTGTGAGAGCGGGTCGGCCTGGTCCATAGTTGAAGACAAAGGTATAGGAACATGAAAAAGACAGCGACGATTGACAGAGGATTGGGCACATTAATCATCACCGGCAGCAGCGGCCGCATCGGCAGCTCGTTTATTGATCGCGTCGGCAAAAGCTTTATCGAAATGGGGTTCGATCGCGAAGGGCCACCCCATCCGCCGCCGGACACCGAACACGTCATCGACTGTGATCTGAGCTCGGATCACAGCGTGCAGGCTGCGTTGGATAGAGTCCGCGGGCTCGGACATACACGAATTACCTCGGTCATTCATCTTGCCGCCTACTATAGTTTTTCCGGCGAGCCGAGTCCCTTGTACGAGCACGTCACCGTGCGTGGCACCGAACGGCTGTTGCGCGGGTTGCGCGATTTTGAGGTCGAGCAGTTCATTTTTTCCAGCACCATGCTCGTGCACGCGCCCTGCGAACCGGGAGAGCGTATCAACGAAGAGTGGCCTCTCAAGCCGAAATGGGAGTATCCCAAGTCGAAGGTCGCGACCGAGCAACTGATTTTGCGTGAACGAGGAGATGTACCGGTGGTGCTGCTGCGTATCGCCGGGGTGTATGACGATCACTGCCATTCGATTCCCATCTCACATCAAATCCAACGCATCTACGAGCAACAGCTCATCGGGCGTCTGTACTCGGGCGACCTCACGCATGGAGCCTCTTTCGTGCATATGGACGATATGGTTGAGGCCCTGGTACTCGCCGTCGAGCATCGCCGGGACCTTCCACCGGTGACGACTCTGCTCATCGGCGAGCCGGACACAGTCGGCTATGACGAACTCCAACGCACCATCAGTCGCCAGCTTCACGGTCATGAATGGACCACCTATCGCATTCCCAAGCCGGTCGCGAAACTTGGCGCCTGGCTCCGGACCTTGCTGCCGGGCGCCGATCCGTTCATCAAGCCGTGGATGATCGACATCTCCGACGACCATTATGCCCTCGATATTTCCCGCGCCCGCGCGCTGCTCGGCTGGAATCCGCGACACTCGCTGCGCGACACATTGCCGACAATGCTCACCGCGCTTCAATCAAACCCCGTGGATTGGTACAGGGAAAACGATTTGAAAGCGAAGACCGTTTCGGACGGCCCGTCCTGGGTGCATGTGGCGAATCTGCTGCTCGGATTGTGGCTCATCGGCACGGCGCCGGCGCTCGGCACGATCGAGCCGGCGCTGTTTTGGAGCGATCTCGTGAGCGGGGCGGCGATTATGCTGTTCAGCGCGCTCGCTGCTCGCCATGCCTGGGCCGCTTGGACCGTGGCCGGAGTGGGCCTCTGGGTGATGAGCGCGCCGCTGGTGTTCTGGGCATCGAATGCCGCCGTCTACAACAATGATCTGCTCGTCGGCGCGCTGGTGGTTACTTTCGCTGTCATTGTCCCGCAGTTCGGTCGTGATGACCCCGGCTCAGGCGCTCCGCCAGGCTGGAGTTACAACCCTTCCGGGTGGGTGCAACGATTGGCGATCGTCTTCCTGGCGTTGATCGGATTTTTTCTGGCTCGTTACCTGGCGGCGTTTCAACTCGGCCACATTGTATATCCATGGGACCCCTTTTTCGGCGAGGGCACGAGACGTGTCCTCACCTCGGACGTCTCGAAAGCCTTTCCCGTATCCGACGCCGGATTGGGAGCGCTCTCCTACCTGCTCGACGCTCTGGCCGGGGTGATTGGGGGCGTGCGACGCTGGCGTACCATGCCGTGGATGGTGGTGCTGTTCGGTCTCTTCATCATCCCTCCCGGTGTGACCAGCATCGTCCTGGTGATTCTCCAACCGGTCGGCATCGGCGACTGGTGCACGCTGTGTCTGGTGGCCTCGGTAGTGATGTTGCTGATGGTGTCTCCCGCACTGGATGAGGTGATAGCTACCGGTCAGTTTCTCCTTCGCACACGACGTGCAGGTGCGAGTGTCTGGCGCGTCTTTTGGCACGGTGACCGCACTACGGTGGATGAACCAAAGATAACAACACGATCGCTGCTTTCAGAAATGCTGCACAGCATTGAAGCATTCTCCGCTCCGTGGAATTTGTGGCTGAGCACAATGGTTGGAGCCTGGTTGATGGCTGCGCCGACATTGTTACACGTGGCCGGAACCGCTGCCGACAGCGCACACATCGTCGGGGCCCTGGTCGTGACGTTTTCGGTGGTGGCATTCGCCGAACCTGCACGTCCGATACGTCTACTCAACATACTGTGCGGCGCATGGCTGCTTCTCGCTGCCTGGATGCTAGACGGTGGCATGCCGGGTTGGCCGTGGATCAGCGCCATCAGTGGGCTCGCCCTTATCGCGCTCAACATTCGACGCGGTCCGGTGGAAGATCAGTATGGTAACTGGCAAGGATGGATTCATTGAGAGTTTAGGGCGACTGGGGGAGGAAAAACGGACCGATACCCCGTTCCGCGTACGAACCTCTCGTATTATGGGCCCGTGGAGGGCACAGTGTACCTCTCTTCGATCGCGGAGCGTACTAATTGTCGGCTTCGCTCAGCACTGGTGGAGGACTGCTGCTCGATGAGCCGAACCGCTTCAGCCAAGTGAGGATCTTTAATGCCTTCTTCCATCCACTTGCTGTAATCGCTCTGTCGCAGGTGATGCAACCAGGTCGCCTCATCGACCCCTTCCGCCATTTGCATAAACAAAAGCAAGTTATGTGCTCGCAGATTCAACACATTGTCCGGACCGCGGAAAAAGAAACTCCGGTCCGACGGCAACTCCCCTTCGGCATATTTCCGTCGATGACGTCGACGGTCCGCTTCACAAGGGGCAATGCGTACTCGATAAGGTGGCCTGTGGGAACGCCGCTCCCAAAACATCGCTTCACCATGATTCAGCGCCGTCGGTTCCATCTGAGGAACGGGCACATCCAGCGTCCCACAAAACCGTGCGATCGTACCGGCCGGATCATCTCCCAACGCCGCCGCCACATCCACCATATGAAGTACCTGTTTTGCAATCTGGTCCGGATGCACGGTGACGTAGACGATGCCGGTCCAATCTTGAGCCATGACATCCTGTACGGGTTGCCAATCGCGGGGCATTAAATGATGCGTTTCGTCGATGAGAATCCAATGGGGTCGCCCGAATTTCGCTCGGCGCTCTTGAAGCGCGGGCAACAGAGCCAGAAAAAAGTCTGGACGATCTTGTAACGACAAGCCTACGAGATTGACGATCACATTCGTGTTCGCGCCATCCAGAGCTGTGAGGATTTCCGCCATTCCCGGACCCCGTTGCGAAGTTCCAAACATGACTGCTCCCGCAAAGCCCTCGTAATCCCCCTCAGGATCGATCACGCAGACCTGATAACCTTGTTCTATTACGCGTTCGAGAATCCCAGTAGCCAGAGTGGATTTTCCGCTCCCGGACGATCCGGCCAGCAATAGGTTGAGTCCCGTGGCAGGAATTGAAACTTCCTCGCTGTTCTCTTGCATACCGATGAGGATATTCCGGCGGTTCGTGTTGAACGGCGGCACACTGAGGTCATGCTCCACCAGTTCACGGATGATTTCGGCAACTCCGACCCCTTCCGTTCCGGTGGTGACCCAATCGGCGATGTCCTTGAGAGTCGGCACGGCGTTCGCCACCGTCACCGCATACTCGCAGTAATTGAGCAAGGCATGGTCGTTTTCCCCATCTCCGATGGCCACGACGTTGCGCGGAGACAAGCCCATCTCTTGCAATGCGGTCGCGAGACCGGTGGCTTTGTTGACTCCGGACGGGACGACCATGACGGCATCCCGATTGAAAATGACTTGCAATTCAAGACCTAGATCTCGAATCACCTCGAGCACTGTCAGCTCATGCGGCCGAATCGTGCCAACAATGGACTCTCCGACGGAAAGGTCAGCAACCTGTCGGCGGCGAAGCTCATCGACGAACCCCGGAGGAATGGGAGTGGCCAACGTTAGCTGTTCCCGTGTGGCGGGGCGATAGAGCAGAGCGCCATTGTCTGTGACGACACGCTCGCACAGTCCGATTTCCGGAAAGATGTCCAAGATGTCCGGCAACCGGCGTCCCGTCACCAGAATAATTTTCCGTCCGGATTGATTGAGACGTTCGAGGGCGGCGATTGTCTTCTGTTCCACCCGGCCACCCACGGCCAGCGTATTATCGTAATCCGTCGCTACGGCAACGTATCTCATAGGAATCGCCTGAAACCCCGGGCGTACTTCATCGCCAGCAATCTCATGGCGTGTGCAATCCAGTCGTAGTCCACCAAATATACATTGACTCCTCGTAGCAGCTTCGAGAAATAGAGATGACAACGAGTGCGAACCATCACAGGCATACGAACATTGTGACGGTGACGCATTGCACGACCTACTCGGCGCTGTATGTCACTCCGGTGTTTGAAACGAAACCGCATCCCCAGAGTTCGTACGTTAGGATTGACTTCCTGACACACGAGCACCCCGGATATAGGGCCGGTATCCGTATGAACCATACCCATAATAATTAGAATAACCGGCAAATGGGTAGTGCGATCTGGTGCGTTCTTCCCAGACAGTCATGTCCCGGATTGCCAGCACCGGATAGTCATACACGGCCTTGTTAGAGGGTTCCGTCCCAACGCCAAGAATCTCTCCAATGACCGTAATCTTCGACCCTTCCTTAAAAATCGCAGGGTCGATGATTTCACCACGATTGTCCAATGCGAAGAACCGCCCCCGTGATGACGCCCGTCCCTCTAGCGGAAAATGGTCTTTGTTCAACGGTATCTCAAGCACTTCGACTGTCGTCTTCTCAGCGTCGCGTGCAGCATGAAGCACTTCTCCTCCCCACACGACTATTTGTCCCCGATAGCCTTCCGGTGAATTTCTGACTTGCTCATAAGACAGCTGAGCGTTGACCTGTTTCGCGAGGTGATCCGGGATTACCTGATAGCGGCTACATCCGCTAAGGATAACCGAGAAAAGCATACACATGGTCCAGACTTTTGCGTTGATGGTCATACCAAACACCTCCGCTTATCACCTCTCTCAATACCAAGACTCTGCCGAGATCCTCTAGCGTTTGCTGCTTGGATGGTCACCTTCATATCCAGGCGCCCCGCCCGAAGGTAGTGCGCTTGTCCCGCTCGGCCCTTGACCACCCACCGAGGATTCACCCATCGGACCTGCGGCCCCCTGGCGATCGGTTCCTCCGGCACCTGTATCTCCGCTCTTCGGCTTCGGTTGACTGCGGACCTTGTTGACCTCATCCATGTATTCCGAAACATCCGGCGACTTATCCTTTCCCGACGTGGAATTCGTGATCGGTCGTAAGTCTTTTTGAGTCGCATTCAAGGTCAAATGATCGCCTTTCTGCTTGAACTGGGTCCATTGAATGGGCATCTGAAACTTGTCGTCCTCCAGCTCGAGCACGGCATATTCCACTTTGCCCGTTTTGGTGTCCTTCAACAATTTGGCGATAGTGCCTATCGTCTCTCCTTTGTTATTTTTGACCAGCTGATCGAGATGCTTTCCTTTTTCATCGACCAGTTCACCTTGACGAACAGGCACCACATCGTACTTCCCTGTCAATCCCTTTTGGCCACCGCTCATATCGGTTGCCTGATTCTCGTATGAAGATGTCGGCTGATTCATCTGTTGCCCAGGTACTTGCCCTTTTCCGTCACCGGTCTGATCCTTCTGCGCGTAGGTGACGCCCGTTAAGAGGATAACCGAACAGGCAATTATGAATACGTTGGTCGAGTCGATCTTTTGCATAACCACCTCCGTAACAATTATGTGCGATTGATAATAATGGTTTTCACTCAATGCACCAGGCTTATGACGGTGGTTTCACAACCAGACCTTGGGTCACATCCCTGGAAATTGGTGAAGTATGTGCGAACCGGCTCAAGGACACTGTTTTGTGAGGCGCCGTTGGCTGTTCACCGTACAGGTCATACACCACTACCGCCGATGTGGATGGGGAGACATCAAGCCAGCTCGGCTTGTCTAAACCACTTGGAGTTCTCATCCACGCTTCCTTAGCATGAAGTATGAAATGACTTTTGTCGCCACTGAGAGTAAGCACTGACAATGGCACCGCAACATACTTGGCTCCGAGAGCCCCTTCTGATGACAGCACGGCGTATTCGATGTCTCCACCTCCTCGCCCCTTGGTGATCACCTTTCCGAGGTCCTGCCCTTCTCGATCTGTCACGCTCTTTCTACTGAGGGTGCTCTCCTTGGTGACGACTACCGGTTGATCTGCATAAGCCAGACTGAAGGATGAGACCCACTGGAGCTCACCCACTACTATCAGACCGGCTATGACAAGCATGAGGCGTACGGATCTCATTACTGCTCCTCCGGAACCACGGTCAAATCTGCACGTTACTTCCAAAACAATTCAGTGCAAAAGATAGACCGATAGCGGTGCCCCCTGGCCGCATGCCTGAATCGCCCATTAGTAGTATGTCCTGGCTCGATTGCAGTGCAGGTCAGGCTATTTTCCGTGAGACCATGATCTTCCGGACAAGTTGTCAAATAGGAGACAAACCATCCCGATAAAATCAGGAGTCAGAGAGACAATGGCGGTCTACCACGGGCGAAGCGGCTGGAGTGCACGAGACTCGAGAATGGCACTGTGATTGCAGCGCCACCCATAATAAATCAAAGAAAGGGAGACCTCGAGAGATGGAAACGATCGGTCGTAAACGTTGGGCCATTGCCGAAGGATATATTCCTCCAACCAGCACCGGTCCTGCGCCGCACATGACTAGTCATGAAACAGTCTGTCTGTTGAACGTGAGTGATCTTGATGTGAGGGTGCACATTACGGTCTTTTATGCAGATCGCGAGCCGGTTGGACCCTACCGTCTTATTGTTCCTGCGCGCCGAACGAGGCATGTACGTTTTAATGATCTTCAAGATCCTGAACCCATTCCACACGATACCGATTTTGCGAGCGTGATTGAAGCCGATGCGCCTATCGTCGTGCAACATACGAGATTGGACTCTCGCCAAGCAGAAAATGCTTTGCTAAGCACGATAGCGTTTGCTGGTGACACGTGATCCGGGAATCCGTCAACCGAACAGAGCGCCGCAACGTGCGTTGGGAGAAGCAGTAATTCGATGAGTTCACCTCCTCCTGCGCCGACGTCCAGAACCGTGCCGATACCGGGGACCTTGCCTCCGGACGGTGCAATGCATGGCAAGCCAGGAATCGATCGGCACCTCTGGGAAATCCAGCCCATTCATGATCTGTTCATATTCGTCGCCATGGCCGGGCTGCTCTGGTTTCTCTACGAATTACGCGCGGTCTTCTTGCCGGTGTTTGTGGCACTACTATTCGCCTATCTGGTAAACCCGCTGGTTGCATACGCATGCACACGTTGGAAAGTCCCACGGCCCCTGACGGTGGCTGTCGTGATGTTCCTCTTAATCCTCGCCGGTGTCGGCATCGGACTGTGGTTCGTCCCCCTGTTGATCGAACAAGCCCAGGCGCTGATACAGAAAATTCCGGTGTACGCGCATACGCTGTCGCAGCGTTACGAAAGATTATTCGGTAGCTGGTCGTTCAACGTGCAGGATCTGCTGGGTCGTATACAGGATGACCCGATGGCGACGCTCCGACCCCTGTTCTTGGGGACTGGACAGGCCTTTGGCCTCCTGGGACAGGTGCTGGGAGTCACGGCCAATGTGGCTCTCTATACGATTTTGATCCCGGTCTATTTTTTCTTCTTCGCCTGGCATTTCGAGAGTATGAGCCGGTTCGTCGTCCGCCTTATTCCCATCGCACATCGATCGCGCGCATTGCATGTCCTGGGTCGCATGGATACCGCCGTTCGTGGTTTCTTTTTTGAACGCCTTCTCATCGCCGTGATCACCGGTGTGTTGTACGCAGGTGCTTGGGCATTAGTCGATGTTCCCTATTGGTTCCTGCTTGGAATCGTCACTGGATTGACTTCCCTCGTGCCCTATCTCTCCGCCATCGGATGGCCGTTAGCCGTAGTCATCAAGTATGCCGATGTCGTCGCCACCGGCCAATCGAACGGGACCGACTGGATGGCAATCCTGTTATGGCCGAGCGTGGCCTACTTGGTCGTGCAATTTATTGAAAGCTGGGTCCTCACACCGTGGATGCAAAGCCGTTCCACAGACATGAGCGCCGTGACGATCCTCATCGTCGTTTTCGTGGGCGGGGCCGTCGGCGGGCTATTTGGGCTGATCTTCGCGATTCCCGTCGTGACCTGTCTCAAAATTCTGATCGAGGAATTTATCAGGCCGCGCTGGCTTCAATGGGTACGGGAAGCATGACTGTGTCTAATTACCCAAGATGGATGATCATACTATGAATGAGAAACAACGTCCGCGGAAGGTCGTCGTGGTCACTGGTGCATCGGCCGGAGTCGGTCGCGCCATTGCCGTCGAATTCGGGAGGCATGGGCATGCGGTCGGATTATTGGCGCGTGGCCGTGACGGACTGGGGGGCGCTCGAAATGATGTTGAGCACGTGGGTGGGACTGCCTGCCTGGTCCAGACTGATGTCGCGGACCCCGATCAAGTCGACCGTGCGGCGGCACAGATCGAAGCCGATCTTGGGCCGATCGACGTCTGGATCAACAATGCCATGGTCTCGGTGCTATCCCCGGTGAAAGACATGACGAGTGATGAATTCAAGCGCGTGACCGATGTCACGTATCTAGGATATGTCTATGGGACTCTGGCCGTACTGCGTCGGATGATCCCACGCGACCGAGGCGTCATCATTCAGATCGGATCCGCCTTGGCTTATCGAGCCATTCCGCTTCAATCAGCCTATTGTGCCGCGAAACATGCCATCCAAGGGTTTACCGAATCGCTTCGATCGGAATTGATCCATGATGGGAGCCATGTCCAAGTGGCGACGGTTCAACTCCCTGCGGTCAACACCCCACAATTTTCTTGGATTAAGTCCCGCATGCCATGCCATCCACAACCTGTCCCTCCGATCTATCAACCGGAAGTGATCGCTCGGGCTGTGTATGCCGTCGCCCAGCAGCCGCGCAGAGAATTCTGGGCCGGCCTGCCTACCGTGAACGCCATCATGGGTGACAAATTCATTCCTGGTCTGTTGGATCATTATCTGGCGTGGATGGGGTACGAGTCTCAACAAACAGCGGAACCGATACGCCAGGATCGTCCCAATAACCTGTACGAGCCATTCCCGGGTGACCATGGAGCCCATGGACGCTTTGATCACGACGCACAGGATTTCAGCATACAGGTCTGGGCGAACATCAATCGAACATGGGTGACCTGCATCGGAACCGGACTCCTTGCGGCGTTTGTCTGGCGAACTCGACTCCGTGCATCCCGTGCCGCGCAACTCCGTCGATCATTCACATCAACGAGGGCAGAGGCAGGGTATTCCTGAAATGGATACTCGACTCGGCATCCTGCTGGAACTGTCCTAGGAATCGGATCATGGCATGACGGATTTGCTCGCCGCCCGAAGTCAGATGGCCATGTCCCTGGGATTCCACATCGTCTTTGCCGTGATGGGCATTGCGATGCCGGTGTTGATGGCAGCGGCCGAGTGGAGATGGCTGAAGACGAAGGACGAAGCCTATCTTGTACTGGCCAAGCGCTGGTCGAAGGGCACCGCGATATTATTCGCCGTCGGCGCCGTGTCCGGAACCGTCCTTTCGTTCGAGTTGGGCTTACTCTGGCCTTCATTCATGGAGCGGGCAGGCCCCGTCATCGGACCCCTCTTTGGGCTTGAGGGGTTTGCGTTCTTCACGGAAGCGATCTTTCTCGGAATCTATCTCTATGGCTGGTCGCGCATCTCGCCACGGGCCCACTTTCTGGCCGGTCTTGTCGTGGCGGTGAGCGGGACCGCCTCCGCCATCTTCGTGGTCACGGTCAACGCCTGGATGAACGCGCCTACCGGTTTCGACATCGTCGACGGACAGATCACCAATGTCCGACCTTTGCTGCCGTTGTTGCACCCATTTGCCTTTCATGAAACGTTGCATATGCTGCTCGCGGCCTATGCAGCGACCGGCTTTCTCGTGGCCGGCATCCACGCCTTTTTTCTCCTGCGCCGCCCGGCAAGCCTTTTCCATCGGAACGCGCTCGCCATCGCGCTGGTCGTCGGCGGTATTCCTGCTGTCCTTCAGCCGGTGAGCGGAGATCTGATCGCTCGGGCGGTCGCCAAGCACCAGCCGGCGAAGCTCGCTGCGATGGAAGCGCTCTTCGTCACGGAACCCGGAGCGGATTTCATGATCTTTGGATTGCCGGACGTGTCCACACAAACAGTCGACTATGCGCTGGTGATTCCAAAGGGGTTAAGCCTTCTCTTGCATGGAGATCCCCGCGCGGTGGTTCCAGGGCTCGATAAGATCCCTCGTCAGGATTGGCCACCCATCGCCGTCACCCATGTGGCCTTCCAACTGATGGTGGGCTGTGGGCTAATCATGGCCGGAACGGCTGTGTGGGCCGGTGTGCGCTGGCGACAAGGACGACTGGAAAAGGACCGATGGCTGTTACGCACGTTGGTGGTCATCGCCCCGCTCGGATTCATCGCCATCCAAGCCGGTTGGGTGGTGACCGAGGTAGGTCGTCAACCATGGATCATCCAGGGACTCATGCGCACGTCGAAGGCCGTGACTCCTATGCCGGGCCTGTGGATTCCCATGGTGACCTTCTCCGTCTTGTACGTGGTCCTGGGAGGAGTCGTTTTCTGGGCTATGCGGCGTCACATTGCAGCGGTCGACTTCACGTCTTCTGCTGAGGGAGAGACAGGAAGGAACGCGGCTTAACCATGCCCTCGTATGAACTCATAGTGGCCGCTGTGCTGATCGGTGCGCTGACCTTGTATCTATTGTTGGGTGGAGCAGATTTCGGAGCGGGGATCTGGACTCTCTTTGCCAGGGGACGTCAAGGACAGTCTCAACGGGCATTGATCGATCAGGCCATCGGTCCCATCTGGGAGGCCAACCATGTCTGGCTCATCATCGCGGTCGTAATTCTCTTTACGGCCTTTCCTCCTGCCTTCGCCGTGATCTCCGTCCGGCTGCACATCCCGCTGACTGTGATGCTAATTGGGATCGTGCTGCGAGGGACCGCCTTCGCCATTCGAACGCATGACATTTCATCCCGTTCAGATGGATTCACGGGAGCCCCACCGATTTGGCATTGGATATTCGCCTGGTCCAGCCTGATCACTCCGACCATGCTTGGTATGGTCCTTGGAGCGATCGCATCCGGGCGCGCCGCCGGGCCGGCCGAAACGATCCGAGAAATCTTCGTCGATCCGTGGTTAGCGCCATTTCCCATCGCCGTGGGTCTACTCACAACGTCGCTGGTGGCCTATCTGGCATCCGTCTATCTGATCCTGGAAAGTCAAGAACCTTCCTTGCGCCGTCTCTTTCGACACCGTGCCATGATAAGCGGAGCACTCGTCATCTTCTTAGCCGCCGTCGCGCTGTATCTAACGGGAGAAGGGGCGCCTGAAATTCACCAAGGTTTGTTCGCGACGGCGTTGGGTCGCGCGACGGTCGTGGGCACGACGCTGGTGCATCTCGCAGCTTTGTGGGCAGTGATTACCGAACGCAATGTCATGGCTCGAATGTTCGCGGGAGGCGGAGCCGTCGCGATCTTATGGGGCTGGGCCTTATCGCAGTATCCGTATCTCGTCGAGCCTTCCGTCACAATTTATGACGCGGCTCCATCGGGCACGCTACACGTATTACTGGCCAGCCTGCTCCTCGGATCTGTCGTGCTCTTCCCGTTTTTGTTCTATTTGTACATCCTGTTCAAGGGAGACGTTCTTACGGAGTCGGCACGGTTCAAGCATTGAAATAGTCGTCTCGTTATCATCGACTTCAGGTGGCGCTGTACTTCTTTGGCATGGAGGGAAAGACCGTCCCTCTGGTCCGACGGTCAACACAGCTCAGCCGTCCCATTGATCCGTCTATCCGTGGTATGAAGATATCTTGTCCGCGCTCGCGCCGACCGACTGAACAATCACATCGTGCAGGCGATCGACGGCCGTGTCTTTTGAAAGGAAGGCGGCGGCTCCGGCTCGCTTCATGGCGTCGCTGTTGTCATCTTCGCGGTCCACGGAGATGCCGACATATTGATATTCAACACCACCACACTTGGGCCAAGATCCTCGACCAGCTTGACCAGCTCGACCGCCTCTGCGCCATCCCGGGCTTCCGCAACGACGTCAAGATCATCATAGACATCCAACACGAAACGAAGACTCCGCTGCACCATCGCCCGATCATCCACAAGCGACACTGAGCAAGGACGATCATTTCATTACCAACAGGGTTCTTCCTACTATGACACCATATTACTGATGCTCACTCGGGATAGTCCTAGGTTCCGGTCTCTCTCTATCCCGGTATGTTGAGGCATAAAGCATTTCCATATTAATACAAGTATGGACAAGGAGGATGCGATGAGAATGAGATTGTTAATGGGTTTAGCGGTGACGGCTTGTTTTGTGATCATTGTTGCGACGGGCCATGCTGGTGAAATCAAGGCAGAGATGGAGAATGCTAAAGGACAGATGAAGGGTGAACTGGAAGAAGCTAAAGGAGAAGCGAAAGCGTTAAAGGAAGAAGCCAAGGGTAATGACATGAAGGCGACTGGAGAACGGGCGAAGGGGAATACCAAAGGAGCGATGGAAAAGGGAAAAGGGAAAGCAAAAGAATTGAAGGAGAGATTGAAAGATTAGACGCACGCAATTCACAACGGGTTCATCCGAGTAACTGGTGATAAATGATTCGAGGAAGGAGAACTACCATGCCAATGTTCTACCGCAGTCATCTTGTACTAGTGATTATTATGATGCTCATCGGAAGTGTAGGCTGCGATGCAACTCGGGAATTAGTGAAAGCTCCATTTGATGCCACGACGGCAGTTTCTAATGGGACCACACAAGCCACGGGGGAACTTACTCAACCATCCAAAGAGTTTACCTCCAGTACGACTCCCGGTTCTTTGTTTAAAAATGAACAGCAACTGCGAGCGTTTATTGCCTACAATTTCAACAATCTACAACGCGATATTGCACAAGGTCGTGGCGAATATCTCACGTCAATGGCCACTCTGGCAGAAATTCCGCCCGATCGACATCGGCAATTATTTGCAGAGCTACAGGACCGGTATCCGTTCTTCTATTCTCACGACAGTTCTCCATCCCAGTCCATGGAGCATTTACTGACTGCCGTGGGTAATGACCGGCGCATGTTGTAGCGGTGCAATAAGATCGTGAGGCACTGCGACGCGGAATCGCTCCCAGTGGGACAAGAGAACTCGCAGAAAGTATCTGTTGCGTTTTGTCATCTTAAATACGGAGCACAGGATGCCTACCGCACGAACTATAGGACGAGCTGAGAAAGCCAAACGAGAAGGGAAAGCCCCTAGCACCCAGGCAGGCGAATTTGTGAAGGAGGAAATGCATGATCTCAAACACGGAAAACGAAACGTCACATCTCGCAAACAGGCCATCGCCATTGGGCTAAGCAAGGCTCGTCAGGCAGGAGTCAAGCTCCCGGGGCGATCGAGGAAACCACAGCGCAAAGATTCTCACAACGCTTAGTGAAGAGGCGTGAGGGGGACTCATTAAGCCAAAGCTTAGTCGTTATGAATCTCAATCTGGAGGCTCCCATGCATCGCGATAATCGCTTGCTGACGGAGAAACAGAGGCAGTGTGTTGCAGCCTGTACCTCCTGTGCTCAGATATGCGAAACCTGTTCCGACGACATGATCGGAATGGGCAACCATGATGATCATGACCTGATGGTACAGTGCATTCGGTTGTGCCGAGACTGTGCTGACATTTGCATGCTGACGGCGCAATGGTTATGTCGAGTGTCTTCATGGTCTGAGGAACTGTGTCAGTTCTGTGCGGACGTCTGCGAACAATGTTCGCCCATACATGCGAGCAACATGCTTCACAACATCCATTGTGCGGCCAATGTGCAGAGGAATGCCGCCGGTGCGCGGCATTGTGCCAAGAACTGACCAATGCGCCTGCTCGCTAAAAGAACCGGAATACGGCCAATTGGCCTGGAGCAATCCATGCGTTACAATTCTCTCGTAATGGCAGTGATAGCCCTTCTTTACGTGACGTCGGAATCGTCTCATGCAATAGCCCAAGTAGATCCTTTACCGAACCCCAGTCCTGGCCCCACGGATCCGATTCCCAAACCAATACCAAGTCCGATTCCCAAACCAGGCCCGAATCCACTTCCACCTTCTCCCACACCGTCGCCGCCATCCCCTTCCTCCATGTCATCTGTCGACCAAGGAGCATCTTAATGACGTCTGCAACCGTCCCAACCTATTCTGAATCCCTTCGCATCGGATGGACTCTTCTGTGGCGTGGGACGGGAAGTGTTTTACTTCTTCTGATCCTTTGTAACATTCTTATTTTAACTGTGCTGCCTGAATTGCAGCGAACCGGCCCATCATTATGGGCGGCGCTCTTTCCTCTTGCCATTGTCATCTGTGTCGCAACTTTTGGCGTCATGCCATTTGTAGCCCGGACACTCTTCACGGCATCTTATAATGGATTTCATTTGCAACTCGTCCGGGATGCTCAACCAACAACTTCTGACGAGGCCGTTTTTCCTCAGTCTCCAGCAACCATCGACCAACATTGATGAACCACTTTCAGGAGGTGTCCATATGTACGCCCCGCCATCTTCCCGATTGTATGAAGCCAAAACGTATGAGCTCCATGGTTTACAAGGTATCTCTGACAGGACCCTCGAAACGCATTTTTCCCTTTATGAAGGCTATGTGAAGGAAGCCAACAACCTGACCACGCGCATTCGGAATCTTCTGGCCGACGGTCACATCGATCAGGAAGAACAGCCCGGTTATTCAGAACTGAAGCGCCGCTACGGCTTTGAATATAACGGCATGGTTTTACACGAATACTATTTCGACAACCTGACACGGCAGGGGTCTCCTGATCCAGGAGCACAGTCTCCGTTTCGAAAAGCAGCCGAAGACAGCTTCGGGACGTATGAAATATGGAAAGTTGATTTTGTGGGGGTCGGCAAGATGCGCGGAGTGGGCTGGGCGGTCTGTTATCTCAATCCCTATAACGGCCGACTGACCAATCATTGGATCACCTTACACGAATCCGGCAACATTGCCGGCTTCGTTCCGATGCTCGTCATGGATGTGTGGGAGCATGCGTTTATTCTTGATTACAAGCCGTCAGAACGGGGGTCCTATATTGAATCGTTTTTCGCAAACATTAACTGGAGCACCGTCGAGCATCGCATACAACGGTCAGTTGCCCCCACGTCTATTCCCGCTCTTGCGTGACCGTGTACCCCTTATTGGTCAGAGTGTCGATGGCTGTTCGACGGCATTGCAGTTGTGGCATGTCAAAGCTTGGAGCTTGTCAGGAGTGAGGTTTCACAACATCCAAAATAACTACCACTCGATTACTGCCTTCAGGGGAAGATGGTCCGATGCTGTAACTGACAGACTCGTTTGATGTGCTTGGATATGGATCAGGGTTCCAGGTGGGCGGGTCCAAATACGGTCGAGAGCAAAGAGCGGTGAGCGCGCGGGAAAAGTTCGTAGGGCCGGCGAATGCCCGAACATGGTCCGAATCCACCGCAGTGGGCGTCCCCAGAGAAACCATTCATTAATGTCTCCCAATAAAACGCAATATATGTTGCGGGACTGTTTGAGAAGCGCTTGTACTTGCGATCTCCGCTCATACGGTCGCAGCCCCAGATGCGTGGCGATGACTTGCACAACCTCTCCGTTGCAGTGGAGGTCCACATCGATGGCACCACGAGGTACCTCTCCCTGTATGGTCAGATCCACCAGCCGCAGATCTCCCATTGTGCAATTGGTGAGTATGCCGTTGCCGAAAGATCCCGTGTGTTGCAGCACCGGGCCTGCGATGCCCGTCAACTTCATGCGTTCTGCCAACCAGAGCAACGTGCCCTCACAGTCTATCTCTTGAAGAGCTATGACATCGGCCCGCAAATCTTTCAATACGTTGAGAATCCGTTCGCGATTGTACCGACCATCGGACCCCACGCATCCATGTACATTATAAGTGGCAACAACCAATCTCATGACGTGTACGATGACTGACCGCGTTCATTTGACCTCGCATTAACACGCTGACTCAACCAGTGACGGAACAGCATGGCCCCCGCCACCATCCCAAGTGCCACAGCACTCAGCATGAGAACACCACCTGTACCAGGGTGACGCATCGTATCCGTGATTCGGTCAACGAAGATCGCCAATCCGAGAAGGCCTGGTATTTCCCCGATGACCGTTCCCAGAAAAAAATCCCGCATCCGAATATGGGAAGCCCCAGCAACGGCGTTGATGATTGAAAAGGGTGCAATAGGCAGGATTCGGATGGCTATGACTGCGAGCAGGCCCTTGTTGGCCAGTTGACGGCTGATATTTCCGAAGCGCGGACCTGACCAGCGACGCAGTGCCTTTTGTCCCACCTTGCGTCCGATCCAGAACGTGAAGATCGCGCTCACCGTCATTCCCAGCAGGGAATACACGAACCCGAACACCGGTCCGAACGCCAATACGGTGATCGCAATAAATATCGTAACCGGCATGACCAGGATGCCGCCAATGAGAAAGCCGGTTACCGCCAGTAATGGGGACCATCGATTATGACCGAGGTCTTGCAATTGATCGGCTAAGCGAGGGAGGTCCAACCAGTTTGCCAATGGGGTCCACTGCCATGCTGCCGCCAACGCCAACAATATGAGAAGACTCATGGCACCGGCGGTATATTCTCGAAGAGCAGGTTTCCGCGATTTATGAGGAACCAATTGCTCTTCGTATGGCTGATTCGGATCCAGAAAATCAGCTTGGGGCACCCACTCGTCGACTTCGGGAGTGGTTTGCGTATTGAACGGTTTGAGCGTCCGAGCGTCCTCCAGCCGTCGCAAGCTCTCGAGTGCGGCGAGCATGGATCTCTTTTCCTTTTCCTGTTGAGCTACGTCGCAAATATCCATGCCGAGATGTTCTGCCAAGAGACGATGTCGGAACAGCCGAATGCCCTGTTCAACTTCCTCCCTCCCCTCCGCCTCAAGAGCGAGGTCGCATTCTGTATCGAAGCCCATGGATCGATCGCTCAGATTTGCCGATCCCACCCTGGCGAAGGTATCGTCGATGATGCAGACTTTGGCATGCACGTTGAGGCAACTGGTTCCCATCCCAGGGATGTGTGGGTAATAGAGGCCCAAGCGCTGAAATCGGTCACTGGCCCGCAACTGTTTTATTATCCGCGCTCGTAGCACATCCATCGTATGTTGTTCCAACCATCCGTCGCCGTTCGGATGCAGAATGATAATAATTTCCGGACCTTGCTGCTCCTGTAACCGTTGGATCAGCGCAGTCGCCACACGCCGAGAGGTCAGATATTGAGTTTCCACGTAGATGAACCGAGCTGCCATTCGAATGGAATCGAGATACAATTGCTCCACTTCTTTCACGCCCACGTGCTCCTCGAATTGAGGTTGTGTCCGGGCGATTCCAACATGGACGTTTTCAATGTTCGGTGCTATGGATACAGGCCACTTCGGCCAATAATCCGGACTGTAATTCGGTACAGGCGGCAACGTTTTGTCCGTCGCCTCACGCCAGCGGTCACGGGCTAATTCACCTAGAGCTGAGGCCACCGATCCCTCGACCAGCGCTTGCACATCATGAAAGGGGCGACAGGGCTCTCCGCCGGGTTCCGATCGACGCTGCGGATGCTCCGGACGATGCTCAGGCGTATCCCATCGACATTGCGCAAGATCGATCCCACCACAAAAGGCGAGCCGATCATCGATGACGACGAGTTTTTGATGATGGGCCGCTCCCACTGGATGGACATCGTCCTTCTGAAAATGGAGACGTCTATGCGCCAGAAGCTTGGTCGGGAGCCACCATTCTCTCTGCGCGAAGTACAGCATGTGAAAATCCCACATAAGTAGATAGATCTCAAGTCGAGGTTGACGAAGGAGCAACGCGTGGAGAAATGCCCCGATTTGATCAGGGTAGCCGTCCGGCTCGTGACCACCGAGCATCCGGGTCCGACTATCAAAGTCCCACCCGAGAATCATTATGCGGCGCTGTGCTGTGACTGCGGCTTCTCGCAGGGCTTGGAAGTAGGCAGCTCCGTCGATGAGAAAGGCTACACGCGTAGCCGACTCGATCCGCCAGCAATTCTGCTTCTCGTGAAAGATGGGTAGGGAAGATAGAGCTTTCGCTTCCTGGCCCATTTCCTCTTGTCGCAATCGTTCAACCGGAGAAGCTGCTGCCTGTCTATCCATCATTGCTCAAACCCCTTCTATACTTTTCACGCTTTGACCTCTGCAAACGCAATGCCTGTATACACTGACGAACGACCTCGGAACTCATGTCTGATCTGGGACAGCTTGTCCGACGATTCTGCATGTATCGTGATAATAGCGATCAGTCCAATTTCCTGGGAAAAGCTACAGACCTTCAGGAATCCAGGGACAGCCCTCGAATCAATTCATTCGCTCACAGCATTGGCCCACGTCTTGCACACCCTAGTCTTATCATTCAGAACAGACGGACTTAATAGGAGGATAATCATGGTGGAGTTATTGATGATTGCGCCCTTGATCATTGGCACACATTTAGAATCGCATGTCAGTAAGCAATCGCTGGTTGAGTCTGATTGGCAAAGAGCTACTATTGTCCACGAACACTCCAATCAACCGATGCCAAGGCCGATGATTGTACAAGCGAGTGGTAGCGGTTCAGGCATGAGCTCATCGGGCGGAGGGTCAACCGGTGGCGGGATGGGATCTAATCCTAGTCGTTCGGAGAATTCGGGAAGCTCCGACATTGTAGGCGGTCACAGCGAATCGAATAGTCCAACAAGACCTGGCCCCGGTCGTTCCGAAAATCCAGGAAGCTTCGGTGTCGACGGTGGAGCGGGATCGATCAGTCCATCCACACCTGGCCCTGGTCGTACGGAGAGTCCGGGCAGCTCCGGCATTCCAGGCAGTGGAACGGAAACGATCAGTCCATCGCTACCTGGCACCGGTCGTACGGAACATCCGTGAAGCTGCACGCTTCCCGTCAGTGGAATCGAAGAAGTAGATCACGATCCGGCACAGAAACAAGGGATACGACCATCGTCGTAGCCAACCCTCCCGCTGCCAGATTGAAGGAATAGGAGGAAGATCCAGGAGATTACGGAAGATTTTATGGATGAAGTCCTGTGACCTCCACAACAACAAGTCAGGCCTGGGAAGGAATCCGGAATGATGCCACGACTGACCTCGACGGATGACACTCCACAGAGGAACACCGGTGATAGGTTGCAGGGTAAAGTGGCTCTTATTACCGGGGGAGATAGCGGAATTGGTCGTGCGGTGGCATTTGCGTTTGCAAAAGAAGGTGCTGATCTGGCCATAGTTTATCTCAGTGAAGACAAAGATGCGGAGGACACTAGGCAATTTGCAGAGGAAATAGGAAGACGTTGCATAACTATACGCGGCGACATCGGCGATGAGACATTCTGTATTCATTGCATCAAGGAGACACTAACAACATATGGCCAGTTGGACGTTCTGATCAATAATGCCGCCGAACAACATCCACAGGAGTCGATTGCCCACATTACCGCCGCCCAGCTCGAGCGCACCTTTCGTACCAATCTTTTCTCCATGTTCTATCTCACAAAGGCTGCCCTCCCACATCTTCGCCAGGGAGCATCGATCATCAATACGACTTCTGTAACAGCGTATAAAGGCAGTCCGCAGCTACTCGATTATGCCGCTACGAAAGGCGCGATCGTTTCCTTCACTCGATCATTAGCCTTGTCGCTGGTGGAGTATGGGATTCGCGTCAACGCCGTTTCGCCCGGACCAATTTGGACTCCCCTTATCACATCGACCTTTCCTCCGGACAAGGTGGCCTCATTCGGATCCGATGTCCCACTAAAGCGAGCGGGCCAACCGGCTGAGGTAGCCCCCAGCTACGTATTCCTAGCTTCAGCGGATGCCGATTATATGACCGGGCAGGTGCTCCATCCGAACGGGGGAACCATAATTAACGGATAGGCCTTGATTCACCTCTGCACCAGTCCAGAAAATATTGTGCCCAGTCTTCAGCACAATATCCGGCTGGTGTTGCGCGAGACCGTCAGGAAGAAGAAGACCAGCTGGTTATCGTTTCCTAAGAGGCTAGGCGCGTATGGACATCTGGTTCAGGGTGCAAAGACACATAGCGCTTTCGTTTAATACAACCGAACTCGTATGAGATCAGGCATCAACGGCGTGTCGAGTTCATCCTTTCTACCGCACCGGGAGTATGGCGAGGGTTGAAGCTGAGCGAATCAGGCTTATCAGCCTCGCGGATGGTTATCAAGGGCTCGATCAAGATTATACGCCGCGCTGATCAAAGCAATATGTGTGAAGGCTTGGGGAAAGTTGCCTAGCGCCTCTCCATGGTCACCGGTCTCCTCTGCATACAACCCGAGGTGATTGGCATAGCCCAGCATGTGTTCAAATAAGAGCCTTGCATCTCGCAATTTCCCTCGGTCCACTCGGCCGGCCCGAGTCAACGCTTCCACGAGCCAGAAGGTACACATGTTGAAGGTACCTTCCCCTTCTTGAAGCCCATCCTCTCCGGTTTTGGCATCATAGCGATAAACCAATCCGTCAGAGACAAGACCCCCATTTTTCGGTGGCCGGTATATGGCCTCAAGTGTTTTTAGCATTCTCGGATCATTCGGCGAGACGAAGAAGACTAACGGCATGATGAGATGGGACGCATCCAGCGCGGTACTGTCGTAGTGCTGCACAAACGTCTCATTTGTAACATTCCATCCCTTCGTCATGATGTCCCTATAAATGTCATCTCGCACTGTTTGCCATCTGACTCGATCGGCGGGAAACGATCGTTTGTCCGCCAGCCGGAGACCACGGTCCATCGCCACCCAACACATGAGTTTCGAATACACAAAATGACGTGGACCTCCGCGTGATTCCCAAATGCCGTTATCCGCACGGTGCCAGTTGTTGCAGAGCCAGTCCAACCGTTGCTGAATTCTGGTCCAGGCATCATACCCAATCGGCATCACATACTTGTTATACAGATACATGGTATCCAACAGCTCGCCATAGATGTCCAATTGGAACTGGCTGAATGCTGCATTTCCGATACGCACAGGACGTGATCCCCGATAGCCATCCAGATGATCCAGCGTCTGTTCCGTCAACTCATGCCTGCCGTCGATCCCATACACAATTTGGAGCGACCCATCCCGTTCTACTTCTCCGACGCGAGCCGACAGCCATTTCATGAACGCAATCGCTTCTTCGGTAAACCCGATTCGCAACAATCCGTAGATCGTGAACGCTGCATCCCTAATCCAGGTATATCTGTAGTCCCAGTTGCGTCCTCCTCCAAGCGATTCCGGCAAGCTGCATGTGGGAGCAGCGATAATGGCCCCTGTGGGCTCGAAGGTCATGAGCTTGAGCGTGAGCGCGGAGCGATTCACCATCTCTCGCCAACGTCCTATATACGTACATTGCGACAACCATCGTTGCCAATAGTCCACGGTGTGCTGAAACAGTTCTTCGGTCTGTTCCCGAGTGGGACATCGATCCCTATGCCCGTCAGTAAGCGGGCGGAGCGTGAACACCGCGACCTGCTCTGCGTGGAGCACAAATTGGGCATGCACCCCTTGTTTGTCTCGCCTCAACGGGACGCTGGCCGCCAGGGTCAGGCTCAACTGGTCACAGTGAAACACTGCGCCATGATCAGTCATCCTTGTATGGTGGCTTGCACGAGCATAATCGAATGCGGGATGACAGTGAAGCCGAAACTGGACTCGTCCCCGAGTCACCTTGACTCGACGAATCACTTGATCGTGCCAGGACGACGCCCGCCCGTTCGAACTCGGATCATGGACAGGGGTGTCCGTCTCGTTCTGTATCCAGTGCGGTGGGGCACCCACCGGCATAAAGTCTTCAATTTCACCAACGCCGTCGACACAAAAAAACCGTGTCACCAGGATATTCGTGTCAGGCCAATAGAGTTGAGTCGTCTCAAGTAGGGGATCGCTCGGTGCAATCTGAAAACGACCACCGCGCTCATCATCTACAATGGCTGCAAATACGCTTGGTGAGTCAAAGTGTGGAACGCATAACCAGTCGATGGATCCGTTCATACCCACCAGCGCCGCGGTGCGCATATTTCCAATAAGTCCGTAGTTTTGAATGGGCTGATAGGACATGATTACTTCCGCATAGCGTTACGTTTTATATGCATTGTTGAATATTGATCATGTAACTTAGCACCCGACTATCCTCCTCACTCCTAGGGTAACTACTAGGCCATTGCACGCGCATCTTCTCGTATAGTACGTATTGCAACTTGACATAACTACGCATCAAGAAATTGCCATCGGACAAGGTGGGGAACTACTTTACCTCAGAGTCTCGAGGAGTATTTGCCTGGCAAGCCTCTACGACATAGAGCGTCGGCTCATCTCGGCCCAATCGTTGAACCACAATGCCCCAAACATAATAGGTCATATCTATGTCACATGAAGAAGTCATTCTGGTTACCGGCAGCAGTGGACTCATTGGCAATGCAGTGGCAGCGCGTCTTGCAAGCTCCTACAAAGTTGTCGGTTTTGACCGAACTCCCCCGTCACGAGCACATTCCCATGTGTATCCAGCGCCTGTCGATCTCACTTCCGAAGAAGATCTCTCCCGTGCATTCAAGACACTTCTGGACACACATGGCAACCGCCTGACGTCAGTGATCCATCTGGCAGCCTATTTCGACTTCTCAGGCGAACCGAACAAGCTGTATGACACGCTCACCGTTGAGGGAACACGGCGATTGCTCCAACGGCTAGCTCCCCTGTCGGTCGAACAGTTTATTTTTTCCAGTACGATGTTGGTGCATGCTCCTTGCCTGCCCGGGCAATTTCTTACGGAGGAATCACCGCTTGATCCCCGTTGGGACTATCCTATTTCGAAAGTGAAGGCCGAACAGGTCATTCATTCCGAGCGAGGGTCCATCCCTGCTGTGTCTCTACGCATTGGAGGCGTCTACACAGATCGCTGTAACTGCCTCCCCCTTGCCCATCAAATACGGCGCATTTATGAACGCTGGCTCACCAGCCGTGTCTTCCCTGGTCCTATTTCTCACGGTCAAGCGTTTGTTCATTTGGATGATCTGGTTGATGCATTCGTTGCTACCGTCGAGCGCCGCAAATCGTTGCCTCCAGAATGTGCGATCTTGATCGGGGAGCCGGAGCCCCTCACATATGACGAGTTGCAACACCAGTTCGCTCGACTCATCCACAATGAGGATTGGGAAACCACGCAGATTCCCAAGGCTGTGGCCAAGGCAGGAGCCTGGGTCCAAAACACCATTCCCATAGGAGAGGAACCCTTTATCAAGCCATGGATGATTGATTATTCCGATGATCACTATGCGCTGGATATTACCCAAGCTCAGCGGTTGCTGGGATGGACTCCTCAGCATTCGTTACGAACCACCTTGCCAAAGATGATCGCAGCGCTGCAGACTGACCCAGAGAATTGGTACCGCGAGCACCATCTAGACTCCGAGGCCATCCCGGATTCCTTGCCAGCATGACTGCTGAAATCAGCATCACCGCGATATCAGTTAGGGAAAGAGTGGGGATCAACGCTCCTAATGGCTCGCCGAATTTAATGGACAGTGCTTCAACATGTCGAACAACTGCTCAGCTTGGGTGGAGGACTGTTGATGAATGGTCACACTACAATGACGCCAAACTCAGAGGATTTGAGAGGTTGACCAACGGCCAACTTTCCTAAACGATAAATCGAGCATCCTTTTTTATGACCGCAGCAGCATCGCTCGCCAATCATACCGACGTTCTGACAGCCCGATCACATGCGCAATTCATGTCGGCGTTCTCTTAGAATAACAAGGTGACAATCGCAGTTGGAGATCATGCAGCTGCCAGCTGGCAAGCCACATATACAGGAATCAAATACCGGCCCGATGTGGCATCCTCGAGTGACAGCTGCAAACCCATTCTCCTTCCACCAACGCCAACCACCCTCCAACTCCATGACCGGGAAACCCTGTCCGGCGAATTCAACAGCGGCGGTCGCAGCCAGATGGCACACATGGGAGTAACAATACAATACATTGGGTTTGTCCTTACGCAATCCCTCGAGTAAGTGCCACCGATCTTTGGGCAGATTGATGGCACCGGGAATATGACTTTCCGCAAAATCCCCCGAAGCGCGGACATCTATGACGTTCACCTCATTGGCCTTCATCAGTCGTTCCAGTTCTGCCGGATCGGTCGTAAACGCCAGTTTGTCTTCAAAATATGCTTTGGCGTCAACGGGAGAGTGCATAGTGGTAAGCGTGGTCATGATGTCCCTCCAGATTGTGGTTACATTCTAGTTTCATACGGGTTTTGAACGTCTGCGTGGGAGAGAGCCCTCCTTACAGCTGGCCGCCAGGCGCATAACCCACATAACTCAAAGCTAATACACATTAAGCCAGCATCGGTCTCATTGGTTGACTACCTTGTTCATGGCCGCAAGATCGGTCGTTGTTATGGCAGGCTGCATACCCGCATCTATACTCAGATTCCCAGGCCCATAGACGTAGACATAGAGCAGACCACCGACCATGGCGAGATTCTTCATGAAATGGATCGTCTGGTTTGGGTCTCCGAAGTTAGAATGGAAGATACAGGTCGTCGGAATCATGAAGAGCACCAGTAGGAACGCTCCGATTCGACTCCATAGTCCGAGCAACAAGGAAACCCCTCCAACAAGTTCGATCGCGATTGCGCCCAAGTAGAACAGTATGGTGGCCCAGGTTATCCCCATGGCCTGCATGAATACTTGCGTCCCGCCTGGATCAGCAACTTTCTGAAATCCTGACATCACAAAAATCAACCCCAACAACAAACGTCCGATCAGACTGATGTATGATGGATGAATCATAGGCTTTACCTCCCACGTGAGAGTGTAGCTATGGAAAACTAGCTATTCATGCTCGTCATGCGCACATACCGCGACTGGAGGAGCCGGTGCTGCGGACTGCGGATCGGACGCGAAAGTTCACGATTCCGAATCCACACGCATCATTGGTTCTTCTTCTATAACTAAAAAAGTGTAATTCACTAAAGCTGTTTCAGTCGGGATTTTGACTTGGTCCCTACCTAGAAGCAAAAGGGGTTTACGTAGCGATACAACTAAGCTTTGGGAAGGTCTAATTGGCGTCGTCCCTCGCGCCAGCCCCTACGATGAGGATGTCCCCATCGTACGGGCTGGATCGTGTAAGATAACACCGGATACTCTTTACTTCACAGTCGATCGATCACTATCGTGCATGGCCTGAACTTGAAGGTTATTGTTCACTCGCCGAACCCCATTCACCTGTCTGGTAAGTTCTTCAGCTCGTGACTTTTGTTCCGAAGACGGCACTACTCCACTCAATTGCACGACACCGCGTTCCGTATCGACATCGACGCGTGTAAAATTGGAGACTCGATCTCCGGTCAATTTTGTTTGGACAGCCGTGCTGATCGAGGCGTCGCTGACATTTTGCCCCATCGTCTTTCCTGTCGTGGATTCACAGGCCGACACCGCACCAGCCATGACACCGACCATCACAAGCATCCCCATAACTCGCATCCTGATTCTCCTTTGTGTATTGTGCACCATCAGATTCCTGCAGAAATCTTACCCTCGTGATTGCGCGGCTTCTTTCCCTACTTCAGCCATTTTATCTTTTCCCTGCTTTGCAAACTCCTTGGCTTCTTTCCCCACTTCCGTCATTTTGTCTTGTCCCTGCTTTGCGAACTCCTTAGCCGAACGCCCAGCGTCATGAAGGGCCTCCTGGCCTTTGTCGTAATATTCCTTGCCGCGTTCGACCGCAGTGTCCCAAGCCTCCTGCCCTCGCTCTACAAGTTCGTCCTTGGTATCGGAGGCATAATTCCGTAACATGCCTCGCAATTCAGAACCTGCTTGCGGTGCAAGCAGGAGCGCTACCCCGGCGCCGATGAATGCGCCTGCAATGAAAGCCGACCATCCTACGTTCTCTCCGTTACTATTCTGTTCATAACTCATCGTGATGACCCTCCTTGTTGTTAATGTGACTGTGCTCAGTGCCCAGTCATGATGTTCCGTTCGGCTTCCAACCAATGATCAAGATCATGGCCATCATGAAAGCCTCCCGCGGCATATAGAGAAAACGCTCGCTCCGCAATACGGCGATGCATCTCCTCTCCATGGATTTGGCCCATAGCTTCCTCCTGAGCAGGGTCAGGCGAAAACTGCGTTCCCTCGTCATATGCAGACTCAATTCGTACTTCTGGGCCCTCATCATTTGGTACCAAATCGACTCCTTGGGATAGACCGGATGTCACACGCGCTATCCCAGATTGTGTCAGTGAAGAACTGCGCGAACCACCTGACACATCTCCTTGTACCCGTTTAGCTGAAGCCGACTTGGCCTTGTTCTTGGTTTTGGTTTTGCGTTGTCCTTCAGATGCCTGCGCCATGATATAGACCTCTCCTAATTGTCCTTATTTTATCAAGGTCGTTCATCCACTCAGCCGTTTGATTGCGGTGACGGTTCCCATTTCTGATCCCTCGACCTGCATCTGGCGTACTGCTGGCGTACTGACAGTGAAGTTGCACCTTTGTTTGTGAATGCCGTTTCTAACCGTGATCACTGGACCTTCTTCTGCCTGCAAATCAATGGAGAGCTGATTTCTTGAGCTATTGCTCATGCTGCTCACCTTGGTTGCACTCTAACCTGCATGGGCGATTCACACACCTAGGAAATAGCCTAGAACACGTAAGTTGAGGGCGAGAGGCGGCCATTGCGGGAGAACGTCTCGCATGAGCCAGAGAGACACGATGGTGACCAGGGAATGCTCTAGTGGGGAGGGCGCTGTGTTCGTGACATGCTCTAATTGCTTTACTTACCTTCGAACCGTTCACACTGCATGAAGGAGTAACCCATGAAACTCTTGGGCGTCATCACTGGCACGGTAGCGTTACTGGTTACGGCCTGCTACCACCTGCCGAGTTTCTCCCGCAGTGGCGAAGTGAGGGATGTCACAATCACAGATCAGTTGTCGGAAGTTATCGTCCAGGTGAATGCGGGAGATGAAGTGCGTTGGACGAATAAATACAGGACACCGGTGCGTATCACTTTTGCGGAATATATCTTGGACAAACTATCGTGCCGCAGTAACTTTGAAGGGCACTTTTATAGCGGAGCAGAAGCCGAGCTCCAGCCAAATGAATCCGCCAGTTTATGTTTCCGGGAATCGACGTATGCCAAGTATGTTGTTCGCATGGCTTCCTCGATTTCTGGAGGGGAAATGCACGTCGCAGGGGTCATTCAAGTCGGCGACACCGACTTGGGTCGTCTCTCCTCACAGGAAGCGCCAAACTCTGTCGTGCCTTGGGATAAAGCCCATAACCTAGCAGATTCCTTTGTGGCTGGCGGTTTACCTGCACAAGGTCCGTAGATCGTCTTCTAGGCACTGCGCTAAGCGATCAATTCTCTGCCCATCTGGTTTGTGGCTGGTGTGCTAATGCTCAAACCAACGGTTCGAGCACATCACAATTTACACCATCTCGATCGGACCCTCTGTGCCAATATGAGTGGGACACATTGCCTCTCTTCAATTAGAGTAGCGGGCGGAGGAGATGCACCCCATCATGTATGGTGAGAAGAAGCCCGACAATCGAGGAGTTGAAGGAGTTCGCCAGACGACGGCGAGACTCAGGGCCGAGTCCCCGGTAGGAGCCGCCTTACCCCAACCCACCGGAAACGTCCCGCCGGATCCCGAGGTCGTGGCCAGACCGACCCGGCGACGGTTCACGGCGGCGGACAAGCTGCGCATCCTGAAATCGGCCGATGCTTGTACGGCGGTGGGCAGCCTGGGGGCGCTGCTGCGCGCCGAAGGGCTCTACGCCTCAAACCTCACGACGTGGCGTCGCCAACGCACGGAAGGAACGCTCTCGGCGCTGACGCCCCAGAAGCGAGGCCGAAAAGTCGTGGCGCCGCATCCGCTGCGGGCAGAGAATGAGAGCCTTCGCCAGGAGAACGCCAGGTTGTCGGCGCGGCTAACACAGGCCGAGCTCATCATCGAGGTTCAAAAAAAAGTCTCACAGATTCTGGGGCTCCCACTGGAGACGCCCGTGGAAAGCGGGCGCAGCTGATGGCCGCCACACAGTCCCTGTCCACGACGATCGGTATCAAGCCAGCCTGTCACGCCTTCGGTCTTGCCCGTTCGGGGTTCTATCGTGGGCAACACCCGGCGACGGTGCCCGCCCCACGACCACGCCCCCCGCGGACCTTGTCGTCCGATGAGCGGCACGCGGTGCTCGAGACACTGTATAGCGACCGCTTCGTCGACCAGGCCCCAGCGACCATCTATGCCACCCTGCTTGATGAAGGCCGGTACCACTGTTCTATCCGGACCCTCTACCGCCTCCTTGAGGAACAGGCGGAGGTCAGGGAGCGCCGGAACCAGCTTCGTCATCCGGTCTATCAGAAACCAGAACTCCTGGCGACCGCCCCCAATCAGGTGTGGTCGTGGGACATCACGAAACTCCTGGGCCCCGTGACATGGTCCTACTTCTACCTCTACGTCATCCTGGATATCTTCAGCCGGTATGTGGTTGGCTGGATGCTTGCGTCGGCAGAGTCGGCAACGCTGGCTCAGCGGCTCATCACCGACACCTGCAGAAAGCAACAGATCGCGCCGGGACAGTTGACCCTGCATGCGGATCGCGGCTCTTCCATGACCTCCAAACCCGTGGCGTGGCTGCTTGCCGATCTGGGCATCACCAAGACCCATAGCCGCCCCTATACCAGTGACGATAACCCCTTCTCCGAGGCCCAATTCAAAACGCTGAAGTATCGTCCGGATTTCCCGGAACGGTTTGGCAGCCTCGACGAGGCCCGCGCCTTCTGTCAGCGGTTCTTCACCTGGTACAACGGCGAGCATCGCCACGCGGGTATCGGGCTGATGCCGCCGGTGGCCGTGCACGAGGGGCGAGCCGACCTGATGCAGACCGCCCGGCACCAGGTGCTCATGACGGCCTATGCCGCTCACCCGGAGCGCTTCGTCAACAAGCCGCCCCACCCTCCAGTCCTGCCCCAGGCGGTCTGGATTAATCCGCCGACGAAAGAATCGACCGCGCAGAACGGCGTAGGAACCACGATCGCGATCGCAGACGATCCACGGGTCGCACAACATAGTGAAGAAATCGGGGTGGTCGCGGAGATCGGAGGCGTCACGCCATACGCGATCACGGATCCGACAGACGAGGTTCTACACTAAATGCCAACGGCAAGTGTCCCAAACTCATTGACACGTTCCGGGAGGCCAAGTTCTTGTCGCTCATTATGAAAGAAGTGCGAAGTGTTGGCGCATTGACCCTGCCGCATCCGGAGACGCTGCGCATGGCAATCAGCTAGCGAGCGACACATGTTAGGTGTCTCCCTAGTTATGATCGCACGATCTCTCGCGTATTTGTTTGACGACAGGCCAAAAATGACCTCGTGGAGATCGTAGGTTTTGGGTTCAATACTTTTCTCAAAAATAATTCGCCGCTTCGAATCGCTTGCCCCATCACAACTTTATACAAGGATTGATCATGAGAATTGCACAGGTTGCACCACTGTGGGAGAGCGTATCCGCCGCCGGGCGTGGAGACACGGAACGCATGGTATCGTATCTTACTGAAGAACTCGTGCGGCTTGGACACGAGGTGACATTATTCGCCAGCGGAGATTCGCAAACCTCGGCGCGTTTGGAAAGTTCGTGTCTGAAAGCGCTTCGTTTGGCTCCGGAAATAGTCTGTCGCGAAGCTCCGCTCTACTTGTTGCTGGAGCGAGCGTTCGGAACCTATGCCGACCAATTTGACATCATTCACTCACATATCGATCTGATAGGATTTCCATTAGCCAGGCGCTGTCCAACACCTGTCGCGACAACACTACACGGCAGGCTGGACTGGCAGGAACTGATCCCGCCGTTTCGGGAGTATTCAGAACTGCCCTTGATATCGCTCTCTCACACTCAACGTCGGCCGTTGCCTTGGGCCAATTGGCTGTCTACGGTTCATTATGGTCTTCCACAGGATCTGTTCGGGTTCCACCCGGATCCCGGGAAGTACCTGGCTTTTGCAGGGCGGATTTCCGCAGAAAAAGGGGTGGAAGATGCGATTGAGGTGGCAAAACGGGTCGATATGCCTCTCCGCATTACCGGGACAGTGGACTCTGCTGAGTATGAATACTTGTCCTACATTAAACCGCTCTTGAATCATCCGCTGGTAGAGTATCTAGGTGAAATCAACGGCAATGAGAAGCACCAATTTTTGGGAGAAGCGTACGCACTCATTTGTGCTTCGGATGGATCAGAACCCCTTGACTTGGCCTTGATCGAAGCATTGGCCTGTGGGACACCGGTTCTGGCATATACGCGAGGGCCCCACGCCGAGATCATTGAGCATGGGTATACCGGCCTGATGGGCAAAACTCGGGATGGGATGTCAGCTTTAGTCGCATCAATATCGCAGCTGGACCGTCGAATATGCCGTCGACAGTTTGAAGAGCGTTTTACTGCGGAAAAAATGGCCCGCGACTACCTCTCACTTTATACAACACTTACAGGCAGTCGAGCGCAGGACCTAGAAATGTCAGAACTGCCATCGGATGGATCCCGTCATCCTGTTCAACAGCCTAAGGACACAAGTATGTCAGAAACCGCGCATCCTACTGCGTTTGAGGCGCGGACAATGCGAACAGTTGTTCAATAGTTTATCTGTTGATTGTTTAAGTCTTCCCTCTTCCTACATCACGGCTTGAGTAGTAGTCTCGCTACCATGTCGGCCGAAATGGATTGCTTCACTTGAGCGTAGTCAACTCAGACATAAACCAACTGTTCGGCCACTCACTTCGAAAGGAGCTTGACTTCCTCCCAACCTTTTGTACGTTGCAAGGGGATGAAAATGTGCACACCCTTTCCTCATGTGATTTTGATAAATCAATGCCCCGCCAGTTCAAGCCTGAAATCATAATGGAGAAGTCGTGCCGCATGCTTCTGGATGACGAAAAGGCCTTCTGGCTTGTGGACGGTGGACTCGCCTATCCGGAGTGGCGCAGATGTTTTAGTAAAATCATGCTTGCGCTTATAGTCTCGAAGACCCGTGAACCCACCATATTCCTAACGTGGGTGGAATCGAGCCGGAAGTCGAGAAGACGGATCTGAACACAGCGATGCGACTCCTAATGGTGCGAAGACAGTGCCGGTTCTACCGGAACGATGAGTGCCATACTCAACGCCTGACGGACCATCTGGTTAGCATACCCCCACTCATTGTCATACCAACTCATGACCTTTAGGAGATTGCCATCAACTACTTGCGTCATCTCCAAGTCGACAATGGAGGCATGAGGATCTTGAATGACGTCGGAGGATACGAGCGGATCTAGTGTCACTCCAACCACCCCTTGATAGCGCTCACTTCGCGCTTCCTCGAGAAAGATAGTATTGACCCGCTCGACAGACGTCGCCCGATTCGTCACCATGACGACATCAGCTATGGAGCAGATCGGGACCGGAGCACGAATGGCAGTCCCCGCAAATTTTCCGGTGAGCTGCGGTAATGCCCGCGTTATGGCCACAGCCGCTCCGGTGTCGGACGGGACCAGATTCATCGCCCCGGCACGACCGCGGCGCCATTTCTTATCTGGTTTATCGACGATGGCCTGACTAGAGGTGTAGGCATGGGTGGTATTCATCACGGCCTTTTGGATTCCCAAACGCCGATCTATGATCTCCACAATCGGTGCGATACAATTCGTCGTGCAGCTCGCGCAGGAAAGAATCGGTCCGTCTGATTCCCGGTAAGGGTTGACGCCATACACAACGGTGGGAATGTCATGGTCTTTGGCCGGCGCAGAGAGAATCACACGCTTGGCGCCAGCTTGGAGATGTCCTGTTAGTTCATCTTTGGTAGTAAATAGTCCCGTGCATTCAAACACCACATCAACCCCCAGCTCGGCCCATGGTAACCGAGCTGGCTCCCGCTCAGCGAAAACCCGATACGATCGGTCGCTCATGGTCAACTTCCCATCAGCAACTGTGACACGATTAGGAAAGCGCCCGTAAACGGTATCGTAGTTCAGGAGATAGGCAAGGTTGTCAGGGGCCGCAAGATCATTGATCGCAACAACTTCGAGCTCAGGCATGCTGGTCACAATCTTAAATGTTGCTCGACCGATCCGCCCCAAACCGTTGATGGCGATCTTCATCATGTTGCTATTTTCCGCCCTGAGCAAGCAGAAGGTTTCTCCTCATCGCGCCCCTGCTTCCTGAGGGCTCCCTTCTAGCTGCGTCCGTTTCATTTCTAACGTCGCGAGAGCCGCATCGAATGAATCGACAAACTGCTGAACACCCTCATGTTCAAGCTGCCATAAGACGCAATCGAGATTAATACCCACTTTTTCCAAATCCTGTATCACCTGCGACGCCTCATCCAAACCGGTTGCAACGGCATTCTCCGCTATTCGTCCGTGATCGGCGAAAGCCAACCAGGTCTTCTCCGGCATGGTATTCACTGTGTCACGGCCGACGAGTGGTTCGACGTAACAGAGATCGCTGTACGCAGGGTTCTTGGTACCCGTACTGGCCCATAACGGCCGCTGAACTCGTGCCCCCTTTGCCAAAAGCTGCTTCCATCGTTCGCTTGTAAACGATTGCATAAAGGTACGATATGCCAATTTTGCGTTCGCCACCGCTGCTCGTCCAAGCAGCTTAGCCGGCAGCGATTCTGAATCGCGATTGCCTGACGGAATGCGCTGGACCAAAAGCCGATCCACCAATGTATCAACACGACTCACAAAGAAACTGGCCACTGATACGACCGGACGCAGTGGCCGGTCAATGGTGGCTCTGCGCTCAAGGGCGGAAAAGTAAGCTTCTATGACTGCCTGATAACTTTGAATGGAAAATAACAACGTGATATTGACAGGAACCCCTTCGCCCAAGAGTTGCTCGATGGCCGGAATACCAGCATCCGTGGCTGGAATTTTGATAAACAGATTCGGTCGATTGACCATTTCTCTGTACCGGCGGGCTTCGCACATCGTCCCTTCGGTGTCATAGGCCAGGTGCGGTGAGACTTCTAGACTCACGAAGCCGTCCGTTTCGTCCGATGATTCGTAGACATCTCGCAAGAGGTCGCAGGCGAGTTGAACATCCCGGATCAGCAAGGTTTCGAAAATGTGCTGCGTGGTTTTGTTCTGCCGCACCAATTCCTGAATGTCACTATCATAGTCCTTGCTTACCAGGGCTGCCCCGAAGGTGGTCGGATTGGCCGTAATTCCACGAAGGCCCTGTTCATAGATTAATCGGCTCAGCGTTCCGCTGGTGATCATCTGTCTGGTCAGATTATCTAGCCAGGGACTTTGTCCATGTTGATGGAGTTGTTGTAATGTATTCAATGACACCGGTGACCCTCAGGTAATCCAAAATATACACCCGGGCATTTCCTGCCTTTTATTTATCCGGGCCTGATCGCATCTCCTTGAGCGAACCAGAAGGGACCTGTAATTCCTCACGTTTGAGTGGTTCGTCCATTTTAAGGATCGCTTCTGCGACTCCGCTGGATGTAACCTGGGCTGCGACACTGTCGCCCACTTTCACACGTGACTGAATCTTGGTACCTGGAACGACTCGGATATGACTCTGTACTCCGTTGGGTTGCGCCACCCAATACGATTCTTCAATCTTCACGATTTCACCCGTAATATTCCGGCAGGGCTGCGAAGTCGTGCATGTTTCGGAATCTGGGAAAGCTGGCATCGTCCCTTGAACAGTCCCGGGTGATCCGGTTTGTGCACTGATGCTCTGAACTCCCCCAAAAATCGATATTATCAGCAATGGCAGAGCCAGCATCCGAAAGACAGTAACTCTATTCATGAGATCCTCCTACTAAGGTCTGGGGTTAATGAGGTTTAGTTGGTAATATTGCTCACTCTAAATCGAATGGTACGCAAAGACCATGCTACACGCCTTCCCATATCAAAGTGCCTTGTCGAATTGAGGATCACGCCATTTGTACCTGTCGCTACGAGGCCGTCATCCAGATCATTTCGTTCCACGGAGACAGACTGTCCCTCTCAGCTACTATGTGGCACAAGCTTCATTTTGCTAGGTAAGACCCTAGTGATTGGTTGAGGCCGCTGGTGGCTTCCAAGTTTCCCAACATCACGTCCTGTAGTGCCCTGCCGCTCCATTCAAACCTGAAGTCGTGCGCCGATGACATCGTCTTGCGGTTGCATTTCCCTCTCCTCGAGAGGCTGTACTTTGACATTTAAAATTCTCACATCGATGACCACGCTTTTCCCTGCCAAAGGATGGTTAAAGTCTATTGTGGCCATGGTTTCGGCTACATCTACGAGGACGCAGGGCGTACCATCTTCTGTGGTCAACACCATGCCTGGCTCAGCATCTTCCGGTAAGCGATCCTTGGTGACCTCCACTTGTTTAGCCGCTTCGTATGGACCAAAGGCCTCATCGGAGCTGAGTTCAACTCGTTTTGTTTCACCTTGTTTCATGCCTGTCAGGGCTATTTCCAGGTTGGGCAGAAGTTCATGATCACCCGTTACGAACTGGGCGAAATGGGATGGGATGAAGAGGTCAGACTCGGGAATGCTGATTGTGTAAACCATCACTACCACCGTTCCTTCCCCGATCGTAAGACCTTCGGCCGAAGCCTCCTGTACCACACCGCCGGACATCAGGATGCTTTGAGGGTGTGTCACAGATTTCGCGTAAAGTTGAAAAAGAACCAAAAGACCAAGACCGAGGGCACCGAAAGAGGCAGTCCACAGTTTGAATGAACCTGCCCATTGTAGACCTTTCATGATCTCCTCCAATCACTATTCCGCACGTACTCTGCATTAGTGGTGGATTGATCCTTGTGAATCTCCTAGAGCTCTTATAGTCAAGGCCCTTCTTCGCTGGCTTGCCGTTCCGCATAATCTTCCGACGAGACCGGATTAAGTTCCCAACGCTCCTCGTCTCGCTGGGCGATCTTCTCCTCCAGCCGCAGAGGTTCCGCGTCCTCATACGTCACGCCTATGGCTTTGCCGATTTCGTCGACGGTATCTTGATCGGGTGTCGGATTTGATCCACCGACCACTTCATCCCCGCCGAAAGTTGCCGCCTTCCAATCTGCATCGATATCGCCTCCAGTCAAAACGGCCTCTGGCGGCTCGGGGGTAACCTGCTTCGCTTGCCCATACCACTCCACCTCTGTTTGATCCTCATCCGGCGCTGGAAGCACCTGCTCGGATTCCTGGTAATTTCGAATAACCCGGTCAGCATCGATCTCTTCATTTCTTTCGTTTGTACCGTTTTTAGTCGCCATGTCACCTCACCTCTTCGATCCTATGGAATGAATTCATCGCTCACGCGACGCCTCAATCTTTCGCTCGTGGTGTGTCAAGCTCTTCGATCAACGCGTGGTTCCACATCGATGACGGTCGGCCGCTTCATACTGCTTGTTATCAAGAGCAAGAGACGGACCTTGTTGATTTATGGTGCTGTCAAGGGTGGGAAATCTGACATGGATGAAAGGAATGGTATGAAGATTGGAAATATCTTGTTGAAGAGTTGGCTTTTTCGCTGCAATCCAGACACGTATGTCCGGCACGTCTAGAAAGGTTGTCCACTCGTGGACAACCTTTCTCCACTCAGTCCTCTAGGCAATTCAGAATTTGTCGATGCCCGCATGCACCTGGAGCTTGCGTGAGGACCGCAGACCCATTGACATAACTAGGAGTTTCCCGAGTGGTCCTCCAACCGAATCGCTCGTATCATAGAATCTGGGTCTTGTTCCTAGAGGATGCTATGATTGACCCAGCTACTCTCGTCCGCCCATATCTACTCTATTTTATTTTGCCGTTGTGGCTGCTTGCCGGACTGTCCGATTATTTTCTGCACAAACGTACCCACATTGAGGACAATTCCGGCACGAAGGAGTCTGTACTTCATGCGCTGCAACTTGGGGAAGCAGGAATTCCCGTCATGCTGGGGTTGCTGTTCGATGTCAATGCGCTGATCATCGCCATCATGCTCGTCGCACTGGTGGTACACGAGGCTACGGCTTTGTGGGATGTGACTTACGCCCACACCCGACGCTACATTGGCCCACTGGAGCAGCATGTGCACAGTTTCTTGGAAGTGTTACCCATCATGGCCGTATCCTTTGTAACCGTTTTATATTGGGATCAGTTTCAAGCCCTACTCGGCATAGGGGCTCAGCCTGCACGCTTTGAATTTCGTCCTAAATCCAATCCTATCTCCCCTCCTTACTTGCTCGCGTTCTTTAGTTCTATCGTAATCTTCATTGTTGTTCCTTATAGCGAAGAGCTGTGGCGCTGTCTGAAGGCCGGGCGGCGCCGTGGACTCGTGCATTCCATGGGCCGGGCGACATCTTGAGGCAATCTTTTTGAAGGCTATGTCGAGGGCTCTAAACTCAACAGCGTACTAAGACGGATTGCTACTTCTTCAATACATTCATTACTTATGGCTTGGGTTTACTTTCCTTTTGAACCGATACTGCTCTCCCTTGATTGGTTACGGTTCCTGTGATGCGATCGCCGGGATGTAACTCAGAATTGAGTTTTGTTTCTGGGTCGACGGTAAGAGTGACCTCTCTACCCTTCACTGTTTCTATAGTAAGAGCGTTTTCCTCTGATTTAATGACACGCCCACGAATGGTTTTCAGGCCTGACGCTTGACCGGGATTTACGCTGGGATCTTCAATACCGGTGGCTTGACGGTCATGGCCTTTTGCGGGATGGGATTTAGGTCCTTTTGAGCCGCCTTGAAGTTCTCCCTCTATTCGGTAGTTTTCACCCTGTCCCTGCTGTTTCAACCGATTTTTCCGAATCTCTTCCTGCCGATCCTGTACCGCCGGATCGGGTTCTTTAAGTCGCGGATCTCCCTGCGGCAGGATGGCCTCCTGAGCCAACACAGCAGACAGCGACAGAGCGCTCCACGCGCAGATCATGAATCCTCGGCAAACCGTCCGTCTCATGTTCCCCTCTGTGACGTACGCTGAAGCTCAGGCAACAATAAACCAATCGCAAGGACGGCGTAGACCCACGGAAAACTGCGCCGCGATAGGCTCAGCTCAAATCCCAACTGGAAGCGACGCGCCACCACGTGATAATCCGTGACGTAGGCTACCGTAGAAGTCCCAAGGCCGATCAGGATGAACGTCGTCAACAACTTCGAATTGGACATGCGTTGACGCCAGACGCCGCAGCGCCGCCGTCAATGCTGCGGCGACGCTGCATGTCACTCCATCGAATGCTGCCCTTTTCCAGCCTCCGTTCATCTTTTTAGGCAACCTTTCCTCGCCAGCCGCCGGTTTCCGATCCACGTGACTCAATAAACTCTTTGAACCGCTGAAGATCTCCTTCTATACGTCCGGACACCACGCCTATTGCGTCACCCGTTTTTTCAATGGCTCCTTCTGGCTCGTATTCCAACCGAAGGTTGAGTTTCGCCTTGTTGTCGGACACTTGAGAAAACGTGATGATGCCACCGTTCTTGGCTCCTCCCTCACTTATCCAGGCTATTCGTTGATCGGGCACCTGCTCGGTGATGACCGCATTCCATTCTTTCTCCTTGCCCCCGATGCTGGCCTTAAAGTGCAGACGCCTTTCATCCAGTTGCTGAACCTGCTCTACACCTTCCATGAACCGAGGAAATTCTTCGAATTGAGTCCATTGATTGTAGGCGGTTGTAACCGGAACATTGACTTCGATCGATTTTTCTATGACTGACATAGTGCCTCCTGGTGTATGGGTTGATAGTTTCGATGAACGACGATAAGCGATAGATCCCTCGCGCTAATCAAACCAGCTTGCTCTTCTTTAGCTGTTGTATCGTCAATACCGTTTCTAAGCGACTAGCAAAATCCCCAGAAATGAATGTTGCAGACGACAACGAATAGCGCTGTGTGACTTACAGGACCGTGGCCATCCACCTACCGATCGGTATCGTCAGCAGTGGACAGCAAGACTCCCGCAATATCCGCTCGCTGTGGCTCCCACACAGCGCATCCCACAGCCCATGAGGCCCGTCAGTCGTCATTGCGATCAGATCTGCATCGATCTCCCTCGCAACCTGAATCACGGATTCGATTACGTCTCCTCTCCTCGTCATCCGGTTCCAGCGCCACCCCGCCACCTCCGGACAGTCCACCGGCGGCACGGCCTCCTCTTCGACGTGTAGAAGGGTAATCATGCCGGAGTCGCAACGGAACCCAGTAACCATCCTAGTGACGGCATGGACAGCCGGCTGCGCCGACGGAACCAGCGCTACGGGGATTAAGATGTTCTTTAACGAGATCGAGCCATCATCGAGAGACACAAAACCCTTTAGGCCCTTGGGAACAAAGAGCATCATCTCCCGGGACTTGCGAGCGATGCCGGTCGAGACGGATTGGTTGAGCCACGGGATTCCAGACTTCTCCTGATCGGTCGCCAGGACGATGAGATCGGCGCCGTGCTTTTCTAGATAGGTCGTGATGGATACGATAGGGTCGTCGTGAGTGATTTTTACCTTTTGGACAGTGATCCCGAGTTTCGATACATCAGCTCGCTCGCTATTTCTCGGAAGCCGGCCCCAACGCTCTAAGGTATCGCGGACTCCTGGAAAATCGTTCCACAAGCCGTTCCGACCGCCCGATACATGAAGGACGGTCAGCTTGGACTTGGCAATCAGCGCGACGACCAGCGCGTGTGCAAACGCCTGATTGCCGGCTTCAGAGAAGTCGGACGGATGTAATACGCGCTGAAGAAGAGATACATCGGACAGATCGTTTGGTTCCATAGGCCTACTCGAAGGAGAACTATCCCGCGATATCCAGACACGCTTCCACGGTCGGTCCGTGGCTCGATGGTTCAGATTTCTTATTGTCACATCTTGGAACTAGGAACCTGGAACATGAAACTATAAGAGCGCTATGGATTCGTCTGCAGCGAATATTTCACTACGCGCGCCTTGTCCTGATGCGTCTGTAACGTCGGCAGGATTGAGGCAATCCACTGTTTGATGTCTTCATCCTGCATGGTCTTTGCGCGCCGCTGGAACTCTTCCACGATGGTTTCGTGGTCTTCTAAAATGTAGCTGAGGTACGCACGGTCGAAGGCATGGCCGAACAGTTGGGAGAGTCTATTCACTTTCAGCATCCGCTCCTCACTGAGGCCGGGAGAAAGTTTCATGCCGCCCTTCATCGCCAATTCCTCGACTTGTTGACCGGCCCGTTTATGATCCTCCGCCATCTGCGCCCCAAATTCTTTTACCCGCTCGTTCACTGCGCGTTTCGCCGCGAGCTGGCCCAGGGATATTTCAATCTGCTGTCCTTCAGCCGCCTTTTCCAGAAACGAGTGCGCGTCGGATTTAGCCGCTTGCGCGAACACAGACGACACGAACCCTACGATTCCACACATCGCCACACCTACTGCAAGGAACTTCCACATGCCATTCTCCTTTACCGTGACAAACCGCTTTCTATTGAAACGACCTACTCCTGCAGCGGTTCTATGGGAACACTTCGCCCCAAGCGGGCGTCAGAACGGGAAAAGACGGGATCGTCGAACGACCCGCTCATACCATTCGCGACCAGCCGCACAGCCTGTTTCGCGTCGTCGATCACCGCCCCCATCCCAAAAAACTCATGCGTCACCCCCTCGAAATTGCGGTACGCCACCGGCACGCCGACTTCAAGCAGACGTTCGGCATAGCGTTGACCCTCCGACCGCAAAGGATCGATGTCCGCCGTAATGATCGTGGCCGACGGGAGTCCGCTTAAGTTGCGAGCATTCACCAGATCAATCCATGGGTTTTTCCCATCCGCCGGCTCTCTTAAATACTTTTCGAAAAACCAGGCCATCATCGACTTGTCCAAGGGTTTAGCCTGGGCATTTTCGCGATAAGACGGAGTGTTGAAGTCATATCCTGCTACGGGGTAAATCAGCGCCTGATGCACGGGCAGCAGTTCACCGCGACTCCGAGCCATTAGGCACACTGCAGCTGCCAAATTGCCGCCCGCGCTTTCGCCGGCCACCGCAACCATCGAGGGATCGCCGTCGAAGGTCTCGGCGTTGCGCAACACCCACTGATAGGCCGCGTACGCGTCCTCATGGGCGGCCGGAAATTTGTGCTCCGGAGCCTTTCGGTATTCCACAGACACCACAATGGCCTTTGCGGCTTTCGTAATCGCCCGCGCCGACGAATCATAGGTATCGATCGTCGCAATCACCCATCCTCCCCCATGAAAATACACGATCACTGGAAATGGACCGCTGCCCTGGGGGGTATAGATGCGGATCGGGATATCACCCCCAGGCCCGGGAATCGTTTGATTCTTCGTCTTTCCAATCGCCAGGGGAGCCGTACTTTGCTTTCGTTCCTGCAATAATGCCGTGACGGCAGCGGCGGGTGCAGGTTGAGCTCGTGCTTCCGCAGCGGAGAGCGATGTGATCGTCTTGGGATGTAATTTTTGCAACTCCGTCAGCACCGCGACCATGTCCTTGTCTGCTCGAGACTTTGTGGAGTCCATCGCTTTTTTCACTTCTTTGGCGGGCGGAACGTCGACTTTGCGCTGTCCGCCGCCGTACGTTTCCGTGTTTGCCGTCTGGCAACCCATTAGGCTCTGAAGGCCGAAGACAACGGCCACACACCAACAGAGGCTCACGATACTCTGTAGCGCCATCATGTTGTTTCCTTCCTTTATCCCGTGCATGTCTCCCGCCGTTTCGGCTCTCCCCCAAAGATATTTATTGGTTAGATCCTCATGCGTTCAACCTTCGCACCGGGTGACGTCCGGCTGAAGCTCCACGACGAAAGAGCAAGACCAGTTGCAAACTCGCCGAAGCAGATGCACAAGAGCAGCGTCAAACAGGACTTATTCAACCCCCTAACATTCTCATTGATCCCTAGGAGCTAGTGAGGGAAGAAACCCTTCTGTACCTGGCAGGGCGCCAACACAGAAGACCCACCGATTACCTCGTCATTTCTCTCGTCTTCACCGCCAGCAGAATGGCATCGTGGAGATCTTCGATCGCTGCCTCCTTGGTCAGCAACTGGACCGCCCCAGCCCGAATCATGGCCTCCTGATTGTCTTTTGCAGCGTTCACTGAAATTCCGATAATCACTGTGTCCGGATAGCGCAGCTTAATCTGCTTTGTTGCCTCGATACCGTTTATTCCAGGCATATTAATGTCCATCACCACCACCTCGGGACGCCGCTGCTCGACCCTCCGCACAGCTTCTTCTCCATTCGCTGCTTCACCCACGAGTTTAATATCTGGATAGGTATCAAGCATTGTCCGTAAGCCCTGCCGGACCATGACATGGTCATCAACCAGCAATACGCGAATCTTTCGGACTGCCGGTTTGGAAGGTTGAATACTGCTTGCTGGGGCTTCCTCGCCTGACATCTCTGGACTTAGTACTCTTTTTTTAGTACTGCCCTCAAACAGCAACGAGAGGATCCCCAATGTCTCTTCTCCTGGTGCCTCTTGAATGTCAAGCGATCCAGCCATCGCCGGCCTGTACAGACTTCCATTCAAAAGTGATAGTATCCGGTGACTCTTGAGCTGAACACTAGGGTACTCCCTGGAGTCGTATCGTACAGCTCTTCAACCGCGCCTCCCCCGTCACGAGCGTAGCCGCTCCATTGCAACGCGCTTGTCATCCCCGCTGTTCACCGAGATGCCGCTGACGATGGTGTCTAGATAGGGACACGTGATGTGCTCTGTCGCCTCGATGCATTCATCGTCGGCATGTTGTTGCCTATCACTACCACCCGAGGACGGCGCGCCTCGAGCAGTTTGATCGTTTTGGCTCCACTCCTGAGCCTCTCCCACCCTCCGAATATCGGCATAGGCATCCAGTACAGATCTCAGCCCTTGCCGCATCAGACCCTATAAATTCAGATGACGCGGCTCGCCTATAGGTAGCTGAGTAAATTCAAAGGCGAATGATGGTCACACCCGAAACCAGACCAACGTGTCAAAACCATACTTAAACTTGATCTTTAGTCGGTGAAAGAGGGGATATGATGCGCAACGGAAACGAGAAGGAGGATATGAAGAACAGACATACTGGCGTGGCGAGTGTGATTCTTTTGTGCAGAGCGGGGACCGTACAGGCCCAATGAGGCGGCGACAATGGGAAGCGGGGCAGGAAACCCCGGAGAATCAAAGGGGTTCGCGATAAGAACTTATGGACCTCATTCAAAGCCAATCAAAAAGCGAGAGGCATGAATGGGCATGAAGACATATACCTGGGTGGTGGCCTCAACCTCGCAAAAGCTGCCGCGCGCCATTCCCAGGAAATCTCGAAGAGACACCTCTCAGGCTACGGACCTGGATATTCGCACCAGGTCTCTCGGCAGTCAGCGTAAATCGATCAATGCTTTGGCCGTTTGCACAGCGGCCAATTCGGCTGCTTCTCGAGAAGGGAAACTCCCGTTCACGTGGCCTGTATTGGACTCCGTCCTTGGTTTGCCGGATTCCACGATAGAATATTGACACACCCAGGTTGCATCGGCTTGTTGATTCGAATTCACTACGATCTGGCATTCTTTGTACTCGATGGGTGCTGCAGGTTGTGGTGATTTATCACTCATAGTTGTCTCTCTTTTGCGGACATCACAAGAGGCGGCGGCGTGCCGCAGTACGACATGCGTGGCAATCGACGAACTAAAAGACGGAGCGGCTCAGCGGCTTGGAATCTTCAAAAGTCCGATCGCAATCGCTTGCTTGGCGGAACACGATCCATACTCGCCTTATTGAATATGCGCTTACCGGTTCGTGAATACCTTGGTTTGAGTTGGTTGCCCGGTCATCGCGGCCTGCAATGCAGTCAACATGACTTTGGGTGACGTGTCTCCGGCCTGCATCATAGTGAGGTAATGATCCTGTGCCAATGAAAAGAATTCCGACTGCCGGTCGGGGGGGACGCCCATCAATGTCGCCAACGAGACTAAGTGCTCCCCACGCCCTTGCGCCATCTCCTGTGAAAGATTCTCAAAATTAAGGCTCGCGAACACGGTCGCTTGTTCCTCTTTGACGATCTTGCCGTTGTTCGTACAGCCTGATGTTCCACTGCTGATCCCGAAGGGCTGAGAAGGAACATTCGATGTGGATCCGAGGTGCTGCATAAGAATGGACTTGGGCTCTCTTTCAAACAGCATTTTCCCAAGCCCGCAACCGGGACCATCTCCCCACGCTGCGAGTACGCTCCCTGCTTGGAAGCAGAGAACAATGGATGTAAGGCTGAGGATTATTTTTTAATCTTCATGGTTCCTCCTGAGTTATGGTTACGGCGAAACTGGGGCACTTTCACGAGGGCGTCAGAACGATTTTGATGCACCCATCTTCTTTGCGATTAAACAGATCGAACCCACCGGGTGCATCGTGAAGCTTCATGCGATGCGTCACCACAAAACTGGGATCAATGTCGCCATTCGTGATGCGGTCCAGCAGCGGCTTGAAGTAGCGCTGAGCGTGGGTTTGTCCCGTTTTTATCGTCAGCGCCCTGTTCATCACCGCCCCCATCGGCATTTTATCGATCAAGCCGCCATACACTCCGGGCACGGAGACCGTGCCCCCGTTACGGCAGGCCATGATGGCTTGCCGTAACGCTATCGGCCGGTCCGATTCCAACATCATGGCTTGTTTGAGGCGATCGTAGTAGTACAATGGGCCCGGCGTGTGGGCTTCCAAGCCTACCGCATCCATACACGAGTCCGGTCCTCGTCCGCCGGTCATCTGCATGAGCATGTCATACACGTCGGCCTGTTGATAATCGATGGTGTCCGCACCTCCGTCAGCGGCCATCTGGAGACGTTCTGGAAAACGGTCTATAGCGATCACACGCTCCGCGCCCAGCATGAAGGCACTGCGGATCGCGAACTGACCGACTGGTCCGCAGCCCCAGACGGCCACCGTATCTCCAGGCTGTATGTCGCACTGTTCAGCGGCCATGTAGCCCGTCGGAAAAATGTCGGAGAGAAAGAGGACTTGCTCATCCGACAAGCCGTTTTCAATTTTCACCGTCCCGACGTCGGCAAAGGGCACGCGAACATATTCGGCCTGTCCTCCGGCAAATCCACCGGTGAGATGAGAGTAGCCATAGATGCCAGCCGTGGCATGACCAAAGAACTTCTCCGCCATCCATGCATTGGGATTTGAGTTCTCACAGAGCGAGTACAGTTCTTTTTTGCAAAAGAAACATTGTCCACAGGAAATCGGAAAAGCGACGACGACGCGATCACCGAGCCGCCGATGTTTGACCTCCGGGCCTACTTCGACGATCTCTCCCATAAACTCGTGACCCATGATGTCGCCCTGTTCCATCGTCGGCACGAAGCCGTTGTACAGATGTAGCTCTGACCCGCAGATTGCCGTCGAGGTGACCTTGATGATCGCATCTTGCTTATTAAGGAGTTTCGGATCAGGCACATCAACTACTCGCATGTCTTGCTTGCCGTACCAGCAGTTGGCTTTCATAATTTCCTCCGGGATCGAGGTCTCAGCACTGAGGACTGAATTAATCGGACTGCCCTGTACGCTTGGTCTTTTTAACTACTCTTCTTGCCCTTCTGTTCTCGTTACTCAGTTCTTACCGTCTCACAGCGTTGTCATACTTCCTTGACATGCTTTGCGCTCGCCCAGCGGGTTGTCCCACCGTGGTAATCACGTCGCCTGTTTCCATCACCTGCTTGAAGCGGCGTAAATCCATCTTGACCGTTTGAGTCGGATCCTCGGCGAACCATGAGCCGATGGCCGCACCCACGGTGCCAAGAAGGGGACGATAGCGCAGGGTCACGGTGACCAGCGTTCCTCGGCCGCCGGCCGCCGGTTCAAATCGAACCGAGCCTGCATGCTCGACCGTCGCGCTTTCCACCGACTGCCAGCTAATATACTCATTTGGCCGGTCGTCGGTAATCTCAGCATCCCACTCCACCGTCGATCCGGCCGGCCCTTGCGCGACCCAGTGAGACCGCCGATCATCCTTCACTTCGATCTGCTCCACGTGCTTCATGAATTGCGGCAAGTTGCCGAGCGTGCGCCAATGTCGATACAACTCGTCCGGTGGGCGATCGATGATCAGCGCTGCGGTGACCGGGATCGTCCCGTTCCTGGTTTCGATTCCCCTGCTCAATTGCTGAGCCACCATGATGTCCATCATCGTGGCTCCGAATACCGAGACAATAGATGCTGCGAGACGATTCCGATTTGATCGACTTGAGGCAAATGCTGCACCCAGGAGTGCCAAATCGAGCGCATCTCCGGCGACGCGCGACCACATCGCGCTCGCCGGCTTCCGTTCCCCCAGAATGCCCACACTACTGGCGATCTCTCGCAACCCCATGACGCGGATAAGTCCCTCATGCCCTTGAGGCGCGCCGATTATTTTCGCCATTCGCTGGGGCACCAAGAGTTCCATTAAACCCAACCCAATGCCGAGCCATCCAAGCCCATAAGCCAATCGTTCTTCTTGAGTCAATGTTCCATTACCAGAAAGATCCGTCCGTCTCAGATAACGCTGTACTGACTGCACGGCTTTACTCTCATGCTCGACAACGGTGAGCTGTTCATCATGAGGCTTGGATTTCACGGGATGCGGATGTATCACTTGGTCGGTCTTCATGACCTCTCCTTCATGGAATCACATTATGGTCGAGTCTTCTCCGACTGATCGCCTCGCGATCCTGATTGCCTCTCCGTGAACTTGTCGCTCGATACACGCATGATAGACAGCTCCCGAGTTCCTTTGACTTCTAACTTGACCGGAATTCCAGATTCTCCTCGAATCATTGACACTGCTTGCTCGTAACTTTTCCCTGCAACAGGAGTTCCGTTTACAGCCACGATCTCATCCCCATGTTTAAGCCCCGCTGCATGGGCGGGGCCATCTTGACGGACACTCATGACATATAACCCCGCAGGCTCGCCAATTCGGTTCGCTGCAACTTGGATAGTTATCCCGATTAAACCGTGGGCCAGCTTGATATCATCACCGTGCGCGTAAGGCAGTTGACCTGCAGGCTGATCAGCCTTGGCTATTACCGTCGTTAACAGACTTACCAGAAACAATGCGGCTACAACGACATCTCTCATCTTTCGCATGTGCAGTCCCTCCTTGGTGCCTGATTGAATATTCGCTTTATCTCTATCGTGCTCAGAGATTTAGTGAGCCCAGTTCCTGATATTTCACAAATTCTTGCGACATGTTCTACTGGGAAGATCCCCTGTCATTCTCGAAAGGGAACGCCATTCGTCCAGCGGACCTGCATGGGAACACGTGCATTATCCCAGGATTATTTCGTATCAATTAAACGCAACGCCTCCCGACTCAGGAAATCTTTAATATTGTTTCCAAGACCTTACGTCGAGATAGATCCTTTGGGCGTCAGTATTCCCTAGAAAACGTTTGATTTCGCTGGGGATAGGATGGTTCTAACTTCTTTAGTTGAGCAATGACTCCACCAAACCATCACATCTTAGTGCTATACAGCGAGTGCCTCTCTAAGAGAGTGCATTCGTCCTGGTGGAAGCTTTAGATAGAGCAGGCTCATTAGAATGGATTGGAACTAGAAAATCAGAATACTGTTCTTGTGTGAGATTGCATGTCCTATGCATCAATGTTCATCGACACTTAGGAGGATGCCGGACAAAGACCGTCAGCAACACTCGCGCCTCGCTGAGATTCGTATTTTATAAATGGGTAACAAGAAGCCGTTCTTTTCTTGCCTTCGTCTCCGAGGTATCTCGGGAGAGCGCCGCTATAAAGGCTATCTCAAACATCCTCAATATATATAAAGGGGAACTGCATTTTATGTAGCTACTCGTCACTAGCTGGGATTTTTTCCGTAATGATTTGACAGTTCGACCTCGTAATTCGGTGTGATGAGGTTTGACGGATCATAAGCCGGTGCCGATTCAATCGCCTGTCGGGTCAGGGATACTTTAACCGAACGGTTAGCCCAATCGATTTGGTGAATCCGGTCGGTCGGCACTAACAGCTTCTTACCGGTCCACCGGTTACGCGTATCGACCTGAACGTACCGAATCACCCAATCGTCATCGTGGACGACGAGGTCGTCCAGGTGGCCGATTGCACCATCTTTTGCATGCATCTCATAGCCGATCACTTCAGCACTGCTGCGAAGATGGGATTGTTTCAGTGGCTCCGGCAAAAGCGGCTTGTTAATAATCATCGTTTCATCGTCGAGAAAGTGAATTGGGTTTCCCCACTCCGGGGTGTCCGGCTGCCAATAGGGATGCCATTGAAAATGGTTATAGTAGGTTTCTTCGTATTGGCGTGAAATTGAATTTGCCTGGTCGATAGTCGGAGATTGTTCTATCTGCTTCCTCTGAAGATTGATCCTCATGGAGGCGTTTTCGTCATCGATATCTGCAATTGCACTCGTGGCAATGTGCACTTCACGGCCCATAAGCCAGCCACCGCTTTTGATGAGAAGATACCGGACTGTCCAATTATGATCGTCGAAATACAATTCCCGTACCGTTCCTAGCCGTCCGTCGTTTCCATAAATGGTCGATCTAGCGAAGTCTCGCACGCGTCGGTTTTGCTTCATGCCTGCTCCAAACATAATAATTGAGTGGTCGTCATGAACGGATTGGTTTGATGAACTCCAGCGCTGCCTTTACAAGGTAATTGACAATTCTGTTTCCTCAACATCTTCTCTTGGAAACCAATGTGGACTACCACTCATTTCCGTTTCTCATTCGATCATCCATCTTGTGGCTTCTGATGGATCCATGTACCCATGGCACCTACCTGCCCTTCAATGGTGCGCGCGACTTTGCCCGCACTGTGTGCCTGAGCTTCTTGACTATCGGCATTGGGATTCATTCTTGTCATTAGAATGAGTACGCATTGCCCTTTCGGGAGGATAGTGCAGTTTATTTAGCTCCACTTCCAGCACCACTGGTGGGCCCACTCCCGCTACCAGGGCTCCCCGAACTCGTGCCTGTCCTCCCACTGTCAGATCCTGGATTTCCCCCTGTTCCAGTCTGCTTTTCCGCCCCCGGTTTTGTGTCGCCCGGCGTGCCTTGCTTCGTCCTCTCGTTCGGAGTGCCTTTGTCTGCCCTTCCCGTTTCGCCTGGAGTTCCGCCCTGTCTTCCTCCAGGCGCCATAGTTCCATCTGCGATCAGATCGCCGGGTGCGCTGTTGGCAGCCGATGCGTAACCGAGAAGACAGGTCATCCCCACTGTGGCCACACCAACTGAGAGTATAGAGATAAGTTTCATGATGATCCCCTTTGTTAAGAGTGAAGATACAGGCATGTTAATAATTCTCCGCTTACTTACGCTACTTACCCATTCATCGAACGAACTAGTGAGGTGATACATGAGAACTCACATTTTAGGCTTAGCCCTGTTCCAATGGCGGTGCTGAGTGATTGAGTCAACAAACGACTTGGATAGACCTCCGCCGCTCTTGTCAGTCACAACTCCCGGGCCGTCTTTAATCCCCAGCGATTGGAGCAGTTCATTTCCTTCTGCGCTCGTTGCGATCGCCTTTCCATGATCATACGCGTCCCGCACGAAATGACGCGCCTCATAATCGCCGAGCAGCATCGTGACGCTTTCCTTACCGCCGGGGATATACACGGCGTCATACATGACTGAATCCGATGTCGCTAAACTCTTATCGACCTTTAGGCCGCCCCTCAGCTCGCCGAGATGGGGTGCGACCACTTCAGCCGTGGCGCCTTCTTTCTTGAGTGCGGCTTCTAACTGCTTAGTCTCCCCAGCCGAGACGCCATCCGCCGCCAGAATCGCTATCTTCCGACCCTTTATAGAATCTTTGGGCCCTTCAGACTGACTCAGACCTTTAGTCTTGCCGGCGCGGCTGGCCGATTGTCCCTTAGGCGCCTCCATTCCGAGTTTCAGAGCCACCTTTCCCGCCAGCACGTCGTCTACCTTAGCCACATGATCCAACATGAGCTTTTGAATTTTGACATCGGAGACTTTGCCCAGCTCAAAAATGAGCGCCTGGGCGATATGCTCTTGTTCGATCAGCGTAACACTGTTGTAAAACAGTGCTGCCTGGGTGTAGTGGTCCGCAAAAGTTTTACTGCGTTCACGGATCTTTGTTCCCTGCACAGATGCAGGGTAATGGACATATCCGCCTTGCTTGGCGGGGGCTTCTTTAGGAGAGCCGCTTATCGAGTTGGGATAATAGTTCGCCTTTCCTGGACGATTGGTGAACCGCATCATCCCATCTTGTTGAAAACTGTTCACCGGTGACTTGGATTGATTAATAGGAAGCTGCGAGAAATTTGGTGTACCAAAACGGTTGAGCTGTGTATCCACATAGCTGAAAAGCCGTCCCTGCAACAGGGGATCATCGCTTACGTCGATGCCGGGCACAAGGTGCGACGGAAGAAACGCAACTTCTTCGGTCTCTGAAAAGAAATTATCAGGGTTACGGTTCAAGGTCAGTTTGCCGACACGCTGGAGCGGAAATTGATCTTCTGGCCAGATCTTCGTCGCATCAAGGATATCGAAGGGGGCTTTATCTGCTTCTTCCTCAGGCAAGAGTTGGAGCGCCAGCTCATATTCTGGATACGCCTTGTTTTCGATGGCTTCCCATAAATCCCGACGGTGGAAATCGGGATCTTTGCCGGCCAACTTTAGAGCCTCGTCCCAGACAAGGGAATGCACTCCCAACAGAGGTTTCCAATGGAACTTGACGAAGGTGGACTTCCCCTGATCGTTCACCAGACGAAAGGTATGGACGCCGAAGCCGTCCATCATTCTGAAACTTCGTGGGATGGCCCTGTCGGACATCACCCACATGATCATGTGCATGGATTCCGGTGTGAGCGAGATAAAGTCCCAAAACGTGTCGTGCGCGGTCGAGGCTTGTGGAATTTCGTTGTCGGCTTCTGGTTTGAACGCGTGGACAAGATCGGGGAACTTGATCGCATCCTGTATGAAGAAAACAGGTATGTTGTTGCCGACCAGATCCCACACACCTTCAGTCGTGTAGAATTTCACGGCAAAGCCTCGTGCATCGCGGACACTGTCCGCCGACCCTCGGGACCCGTTCACCGTTGAAAATCTGACGAAGACAGGTGTCTTCACCGATGGATCGGCAAACACCGCCGCCTTGCTGTACTGAGTCAACGGTTTGTAGACTTGGAAATAGCCGTGCGCACCGGACCCCCGGGCATGGACCACACGCTCCGGCATCCGTTCGTGGTCAAAGTGATTCATTTTTTGCAGAAAGTTGAAATCTTCGATGAGCGTAGGGCCGCGGGATCCAGCTTTTAGCGAATTGTCGTCCTCTTCAATGCGAACTCCTTCTTTTGTGGTGAGGTACTGACCTTCCGCGACAGATGGTTCCTGCGCATCACGGGGTGCCGTTGGCGATTTACTCTGTTCTCGCTCCGCAGCACACAATACTTGTGTGTTCAACCCTACCAAGAGCAGACACAGTGTCAGCCCAATCGTTCTCAATGGCTTCGGATTGTGGACCATCGTGTTTCTCCTATTAATATGCTAGAGCATGTGACATCGGTAAGGGTGGCGGTGAAATATTCCCCGAGGTCAGGGTATTTCAACGTATTCACGTGATGGCGAAATTCTTTCAACGTCGCCTCGTGATTCTGCAGGGCCAAATTCATGTTGGCACGATCAAAGACATGACCAGTCAATTTCGACAGCTCATCCACTTTTTGCTTATCCTCTGGGGTGAGGTTCGTGGGCAGCGGCACACTGTGTCTCGACGCCAGCTGCTCAGCCTCTGGGAGGACTTTCTTGTGGCCGTTGACCGTCTGCGCCCCAAATTTCTTCACCCGAGCCTTCTCGGCCGTTGTGCAACAAGGTTACCGAGCGCGATTAGGACTTGCTTCTAATTTGTGCTCCTAATACTCAGTGCAAAACATGGACCTAGACATGCGCTTAATCCTGAGGCTATTCCGGTCATCTGCTGATGAGTCTCGGGCCTCATGCCAGAGGGCATTTCCTGTCGCTTCTTCGGTTAAGAGTCTGGCAGGACATTCCTCGACCCGGCGGCATCAGCAGACAGTGTGTTCCCGAGGGGCCAAGTTGTCTCCTTACCGCCAGGCGCTTGATGGGCAGATACAAGTTCACTGGTTTCTATCGTTTGTCACATGCTCGAGTGTTTGTTCCAGTATATCGTTGTTCAACAACAACACGTTATGACAAATAAAGTGGGCGTCTCTTTGACTCCACACCGATGACCTGGCCACACATTACGGCGTACTTGCAGTACACCATGCTCCTATATGGAGGTCGTCCTTAAAATGCGGAGCATTCAGTCCGGCCACTGCCGCGTAGAGATAACGATCATCTATTTCCAGAGTCGTGTGGTTTTGGCAGTAAGGACATTCGAAGTTCCGACCTCTCTGGGCATTGGCACCTACACTTTCTCGTGACCAATGGTGATGACCATCAGCGCCTGAGAAGGTTGTTCGTCAACTGGCAGCTTCGTTTCTGAAAAGTTATTATGTAACAGAACGTACTCCTATCGAGTGTTGGCCTGTGAGAAGACGTTCGTCTCCATCTGTTCTTTGAAGCGTTGTAGATCCTGGGCCAGCTTGGTATCCGGGTCCTCTCCGAACCACTTCGCTATCGCGGTGCCGAGCTGACCGGCCGGAGGTTCATACTGCAGTGTCACGGTCAGCCATGTGCGCTTCCCATCATCAGTCGGCTTGAACTCCACCGATCCGGTATTGTTCACGTCTGCCCCCTGCAGTGACCTCCATCCGATGCGTTGATCTTTCACATCGTTGATGATTTCAGCATCCCATTCGATCGTGGGGACGCCCGGCATCGACTTCAGTACCCAGTGAGACATTTGATCATTGATGACTTCAACAGAATCGAGATGCTTCATGATGCGCGGGAGATTATCCAACGACCGCCAAAACTGATACAGGTCATTCGGCGGGCGATTAATCGCGATCGCTCTTTGCATTTTCGTTGCGCGGTCTGTACGCACCTTCCGCCGACCCAACCGGCTTGTATCGTTTGGCCGAGCTCGTCGGTAGTCGCTGCTCGTATCAATTCCCATGGCCCCGAACGCCGGGCAATACCCGCTTATCGCGCGATAAAGAAGCCCCCCTCCGACCATAGCCAGCGCCACACCAGCCCAGTTACGGCGCGACAACCCGGAGACGAGGGAGATCACCCCTGCCGTGGCTGACAGCATGCGCTGCACCTCGCCGATGTTTGTTCGATGACCATCCAACTCCGCTCGTTCTTCGTCCCATCTGAAATCCTGCGTATTCGTCCGGTACTGCTCTTTTCCTGAGATATGACCATTCATTCGTGTCCTCCTACGAGTAGCAAGATATTCATGAGACAATGCGTCGGAATGATTGTACGATGTGCCATCCGACAGCCTTAATACCAATGGTTCCGTGATGGAGCAGCGGGTGCGGGGCTCTACTGGTGATAACTGCTTGCATGGTGTCTCCACCAGACAAGCTGTCCCGCGTTGTTGATAATGTGAAGTCCCATTCATGGGGCTTCACATTCCGGTCGTACTGAGTTGAGTACTTCATATCGACCCCCACAAAAATAGTGGATCTGCAAAAGGAGATCGCATCATCAAGACGCCATCCCTCTGCCTGGGAAATAATCGTGCTTCCGTCTCCGCATGAGACAACGGTGGCGGTACGATCCCGTTGGCTCATGGCAGAGGGAAGGTTCATGCAGCTCGACGGTAGCCTTCGGCGATATCAGCGGCTTGTGCACGTTTGCCGTACCCGAAATAGGCGGCAGCTGCGGCAATCCCGCCATGGAGCCATACATCCCATCCATGTAAAGGAATGAGTCCGAATGTCATACTGAGTGGTGGAAAGGTTCCCATTACAGCTAGAATCCCATAAAACCAGGTTAGACCCCGAGCAAAGCCTCTCGCCTTGCTCACGCTGCCGGAAAAGAATAATCCTGCAAGACCCACTCCTAAATGAACCAGGTTATGAATCCAGTTTACCGGAAACAGGCCGATCAGGAGGCCATAACCGCCGTCAGCAAACAAACCTGGTACAGCGTTAGGGTGAGGAGTAGACACGAATAGTGGTATAAATCCAACGACTCCCACCACTAGGAATAGGACTCCAATAACTTGTGCGAATCTTCGACTCGTCATGTAGTCATCACCTCCATTCGTAATCCATCCAGTCGCGCGGCTTGGACTGAACTCTTCTTTCCGTCATTATGATATGTGACTGAGGGGAACAGATTCCCTGCTAGATCAGGCCGCCTTTCGCCAGCCCGACGAACTACGCTTGCGACCAGAGCTCAAACGTGTTTTCATTTGCATGACCTGTCCTCCGAGATCTTCTAATTCCAGACCTTCCTCCGCTTCCGGCAGCATCCCATTTTCCTCTTCCTCAATATGATGTTCGAGGAGTTCGCCAAGAACTGTGAACTTCACTCGGTAACTATCCTCAGTGGCTTTCATATTACGAAGCTACTGTCTTCCAACATATCGTCACTCTGTTCGCGCTTAGGATATTGAGCCATCACGAGCCTTCTCTAAATGCTAAGTGTGTATGGAAGTCGTTCATTCGAATTGATCGCCACTCTCAGAACGTCATGCATGAACTTTGCCCATATCAAGGTTGTATCGCGCGCTAACAAACTGCGCTCGATAGAGCGTTTATCTCTTTAGGCCTAAACTATGTGGGGTGTAACAGAAGTGCCGAGAGGGGACAGGCTGTCTTATTCCGGACAAGTTGTTTCGAGGGCGCGCGGGTACTGAGGATTCCGTGAGTGGAGATCAACTACGCATCTGTCGGCAGGACGGTCAGATCCTCGTTCCGTTTTGGTTAGAGACCCATTTCTACGCGTTCTACGCGTCACACAACTTCGCGAATCTTGTTCTCCAGCACGGTTTTGATGATGTCCATCCGATCCTTCTGCCCACGTGCCATCGATTTGGTGAATTGCCATGCTTGGTCGGAGCTAATCTTCCCGGGCAATGGCGGTTCATACGGATCGACTAATGCTTCCACAACAGCCGGTCCATCGTAGGCGAAGGCCTCACGCAGAATAGATCCAACCTGCGCAGGGTCGTCGACGGAATATCCCTTTACGCCGCATGCTCGCGCGACGGCCACAAAGTCGATCGGCTGCAGATCCACGCCGTACTGTGGGTTACCCTCAAACGCGATCTGCTCCCATTTGATCATACCGAATGAGTTATTTTTTATGATCACCACTTTGACAGGGAGACGATACTTCACGATGGTCGCCAGCTCACCCATTAACATCGTAAATCCTCCATCACCGGCAAAACAAACGACTTGTCTCCCGGGATGTGCCACAGATGCCCCAATACTATAAGGTAATCCGTTGGCCATGGTCGCCAATGTCCCAGAGACAGAAAATTGCATGGCTCCCCGAATCTGAATATGCCGCGCCGCCCATGTCGTAACAGTCCCCGTATCGCAACAGATAATCGCGTCGTCCGCCAAGACCTCATTCAGTTGGTGGGCGACGACCTGGGGCTTCAATGGAGTATCGGTCCTCGTACCACGTTCCTCCATCAGCTGATTCCACTGTTTCATATGACCCTGGGCTCTTTCGAGAAACCTCCGATCGCCTTTAGGATGAAGGAGGGGAAGCAACGCTCGTAAAACATCCCAACATTGACCGACCAGCCCCACCTCCACCGGATACCGTAATCCGATCCGGGCCGAATCGATGTCGATTTGCACGGCTCTCGCCTGTCCGGGCTTTGGATAAAATTCGAGATAGGGAAAGCTGCTCCCCGCAATAATGAGGGTATCGCACTCTTTCATCACATCCTGGGAGGGGGCCGTACCCAACAATCCGATCCCGCCGGTCGTGTATGGATGATCATCCGGTACCACCGCTTTACCAAGCAAGGGTTTGACAATCGGCGCGCCAAGTATTTCTGCCAAGGTGATGATCTCCTTGCGCGCCGCAAGACTGCCACGGCCAGCCAGGATTGCGACCTTCGTTCCCGCATTGATCAAGGTGGCCGCTCGCTCGAGCTGCGCTTTTCCCGGCAGCGGCAGTGCTTCGCTGTACACATCGCCGCTATGGTCAGGCACATTGGCCTTTGATCGAGTCCCGTCAGCAGGCCAATCCTGGATATCTTTGGGGATCGTGATGTGCGCGACCGTTCTTTTCGAGAGAGCCGCTTTGATGGCCTCATCCACCACATTACAGACATGCGCAGGCCCCATTACCCGCTCGCTGTAGGCGGCGACATCACTGAAAACTCGTTCCAATGACACATCTTGTTGATAGTGTGTGCCGATGAGATCGTGAAAGGTATGCCCCGTAATCGCCAAGACCGGCTGTCCGTCGAACTTAGCGTCATACAAGCCGTTAAGGAGGTGAACGCCACCGGGTCCGGACGTGGCGAGGCAGACTCCCAGCTTCCGAGCAAACTTCGCATAGCCACATGCGGCGAGCGCAGCCGCTTCCTCATGTCGCACTTGAATGAGCCGGATCTCATCGCGATGAGTCCGCAACGATTCATAAATGCCGTTGATACCGTCGCCGGGCAAGGCAAAAATGGTGTCGACCTTCCAGGCGATCAAGCGCTCAACCAGTAAATCAGCAACTGTGTTTGTCATGAGTATTGCCTTTCAGCATACAGAGCCATAAGGACAGGTTCAGCGTGAGAGGAGGCCATTGCTCGATTGTCACGGCCTGCCGATCTTTGAGCGAACGATTACCAATGTATCCTGGCATGACGTCCATGGCTTCCCTGCGGAATCAGTGAGAAAGCAACCGCTTGAGTTCGCTCGCGTTTTGCGCGGCGTAAGCGGCCTCGTCGTTATCGAAATGGACATAGGCAGCCGCCAGTTGAGTGCTCAACCGATCGAGTCGGCGAGCCCACGCTCGCAGCGCAGCCGATGAATATTTGCCTTGATACCGCTCCCCCGGTCCGTGCAGGCGTACATAGGCGAAGTCGGCCGTGACAACCAGTGGTGTTCGAAATCCCGCCAGTTCATAGAGACAGAACGCTGCGTTGTGATGCCGCAACGTTTGATACACTGCCGAGGAATGCCAGCTCGCGTCTCGGAATTCGAAACTATAGCGGTACCCAAGCGGCAAGGCTTCCAGAAAGGCCGCCAGACGGTCGACGTTACAGTGCCATCGTGGCGGTAATTGAAACAGGATCGGCCCTAGTTTATGTCCAAGCCGATCGACTAATGGTATGAATCGTTCGAGTATTTTGTCGGAATCTATCAGTTTCTTTTGATGCGTAATGAACCGGCTGCCTTTGACCGAGAAACGGAAGTTTTCCGGAGTCGTCATTCCCCAGGTCTCAAAGGTGCCTGCCGTCGGGAGATGGTAGAAGCTATTGTTGATTTCAACAGAATCGAAGTCTCGGACATAGAACTCCAACATGTGGGATGACGGCAGCTTTTCAGGGTAGTATCGCCCTCGCCAATGGTGATAATGCCACCCCGATGTTCCGATCCTAATTTCCATTCAAGCCTCGAATCGACGCTCTTTCCTTCCCCACGGCATCACACGTCTTTGGGCTGTTGTTTCGTCTTTTGATACGCCCGCAGTACCTCGGCAACACTCCATGCCTGTGCGATACAGCCTCGAGGCGCATACGGCGGTTCCGCATCGAATATTTCACTGATCGACCCGATCCCGTCATCGCTTAAATGAGATCGGAAACCGTCCAACAGCCGACGAGCCTCGACTGGCTCCAGACCGGCCTTCAACCAGGCATCAATGTAAGGACCGATGAGCCATGCCCACACCGTGCCTTGGTGATAGGCAGCGTCGCGAGCTCTTAGATCTCCGAAGTACATGGATTTATAGTCACGATGCCCCGGCGCCAGGGTTCTCAGACCAAACGGCGTTAACAGTTTGTCACGAACGATGGAAAGGACAGGTGTCCATCGATCCTTTTTCAAGACCGGATGTCGCAATGATATCGCCAAGACCTGATTCGGCCGAAGACTGGGGTCGTCACCCCCTTCCCCATCAATGACATCGTATAAATGGCCACCGGACTCATGCCAGAACCGTCTATTGAACGAGTCTTCAATCTGTTTCGCCAGCCCCTGCCAGCGTTCGGGACGTTCTCCCACTGTTTCTGACCACTGCCCCATTAAGCACACCGCGTTGTACCAGAGCGCTTGGACTTCTACTGGCTTCCCTCGTCGCGGCGTCACGACCCAACCTTCTACCTTGGCATCCATCCACGTGAGCGCATATCCTTCGGCTCCGGACCTCATCAATCCATCCCGTGGGTCCACGCCGATGCCAAAGCGCGTCCCCTTCAAGTGATGTTCCATGACCTGCACCAACCCCTGGTACAGAGCCACCAGTGTTTCTCGATCGTTCGTGACTTCGTAGTAACGATCCAATGCATGGAAGTACCACAGGGTCGCATCCACCGTATGGTAGAGTCCGGTTCGCTCTCCTTCCGGAAATAGATTTGGGATCAAGCCGTCACGGATATACCGTGCGAAGGTGAGCAAAATGGCTCGCGCTTCACGATGTCGATTCGTCGAAAGCGTCAGCCCTTCCAGACTGATCATCGTGTCTCGGCCCCAGTCGGTAAACCAGTGGTACCCCGCCATCACGGTACGTGCGACATCGGCAGAGGCTTGTGCCACGGCCTGTTCTTCTAAACGACTGCCTGGAAAGACGATAAACTGATCGGCTGCAAGACCGAGAAGAATTTCGAACCCATCTTTTTCTCCTGCCCATTGCGGCATCAGCTTGTGTAACCGCTCACGCTCGGCTGAAAAAATGGCGTCCAAGCCATGTTCAAGCATCTCCCACGGCTCCATGCTGGCCACAAGCGCTACTGCGCAATCTTGTTCAAGCTTGATCGCAAAATACCCCGGACTGGATAAGTTCTCGACATGAGGCGATCCACGATCGCGGTCCACCCGGTAGGAAATCTGTGTACTGACCTTGTGGTCTGCAACAAATACACCGCCCTCTGGGCGAAGACACAGTTTTAAAGTCGGCACTCCGTCACAAAGATGCACGTCATAGCGGCCGCCGAGAATCGTAACTGGAAATGGAGGTTGCCGAGCCTCGTTCAAGGAGTCATCTGGCCTGCGAAATGTTACAAATGGCCGCAGCCGTAACATGAGCGGATCCCCCGCTTCCAGGCGATACTCCACATACACGGAATTGTGACCGTATGGCATGATGATCCGTTTACTCAACCGGCGGCCGTGGAACGCATACTGCCACGTCGGCGTTTGCCACTCCCGACGAAACTCGGTAAGGTATTGCGGCACATCCGTATCGAGTCGCCCGTCCGCATACTCGACTCCGCTCAATCGCACACGTGTATCACCGATCTCGACTTCCTCGTCCAGTCGAGGGACGACAATGGTGCGTCCTCTCGGAGATGGCAGGTCGGGCACAAAGACACCATGGTACCGGCGGGTGGCCACATTCATGAGAGAGCTAGATGCGTACCCACCCAATCCGTTGGTGACTAACCACTCCCGGGACAGCAATCCCGTTACATCTTGATCGGACCGCCAGGGCACAACAATGTTCGGCGAGGCCACGTTTCCTGTCTCATCCATGCTCGCCCTCTTCGGGTACCGCCGCGACCCCAATTTCCATTCGGAAGAGCCAGGCCGATTCAGCCGGCACATGCCACCCTTGTTCCGTGAGCGGGTTCGGTGCGCCAGGACCTCCATATCGGGGATCGTCGCTGGACCAAATCAACCGCCAATATCCGTTTGATCGGGGAGCGAGTAATGGCTCCGGAGCGGGTACGTAATGGAGATCTTGTCCAAGATTAAGGATGAAGAGACGGTCGAAACCGCCGGCTTCGAGATACCGCACCGCCAATGCGTGAGGGCCCAATACCGCTCCGTCGATCTGGTCGCGAGCCTGGGAGGAGATCACGATATCTTCTCGACGAAGACGTAAGAGATCACAATGTAGCCGATACACAGGAGTCTGAGTGTAGCCCTCGTCAAAATGCAACTTTGATCGCTCGAATGTCGATGAATCATTTGGATCCAGGATGGCTTGCTGAGCTTCCGGAGTTGCATAACTCGGGAACTGACTGAGGAATGTTTTTCGCCCTTGAAATACCTGCGGACCGATTTCATTTCCCTGATAATCGACGAAGAATAGGAACGGACTCGTTGCCCCTAACTCTTGCCCCATGAATAGCATCGGCGTTTCTGGAGCTAAGAGAAGAAGTGCAAGGAGCGCACGATACCGTCCCGGACTCGTTTGCATATGCAACCGTTCCCCGTACACGCTATTACCAACTTGATCATGGTTTTGAAGGTAAAAGACAAATCCGCTGGCGGGCTCGTCTTTCACTTCCGTTCCTCTCGGTTTACGTTGCCAATGGTAACGCTGCCCTTGATACAAAAAGCCTCGCTTCAGCAACGAAATCAGTTCCTGGGGGCTGCCATGGTAGTCGGTGTAGTACGCTTCTCTCCGGCCGGTCGCCGCCACTCGACAGGCGTGGTGAAAATCGTCACTCCAGACAGCGTCCAAACCCCAGCCCCCTTGTTCGACTGGGCGAATGGCACGAATCTCCTGACTCTCGCTCTCTCCTACGAGAACCACTGTCTTTGGTTGCGCGACCTGTCGGACTCGTTGCGAGATCTCTCCGAGAATATGAGTCTCACTGGAATCATGGATGGCCTGGGTGGCGTCGAGGCGTAAGCCATCCAGATGAAATTCCCGAATCCAATAGCACGCATTATCGATAAAGAATTTTCGTACTTCTGAGGATCCTGGCCCATCGAAATTGATCGCTTGCCCCCATTCATTGGGGTAACGATCCGTGACGTACTCGTCGCTGAACGCAGAGAGATAGTTCCCATCCGGCCCGAAATGATTGTAGACCACATCAAGAAGGACGCCCAATCCTCGTCGATGAGCTGCATCGACGAATCGCTTGAAGGCGTGATGATTGCCATATACATGAGCCGGGGCAAACATATTCACGCCGTCATACCCCCAGTTCCACCGTCCTGGAAATTCTGCCACAGGCATGATCTCCAGTAACGTCACGCCCAGGCGTTTAAGGTCGTCCAATTTCTGAATTGCCGCATCGAAAGATCCTTCCTTCGTGAAGGCTCCGATATGAATTTCATACAGAACTTGACCTTGTATGCGAACACCTTTCCATTCTTGATCAGTCCACTCGTACTCAGACGGATCTACGATGAGCGACGGACCATGAGGCCCCTCAGGCTGGAATCGGGAACAGGGATCAGGTATAGTAGATCCTCCGTCCACTCGATACCGGTAAGTCATTCCTGCCCGTGCATCCGCTATCCATCCTGAAAAGTACCCTAAGGCCTCTTTTGTCAACGGAAAGGCGGGTTCATCCAGCAACACCACGTCCACATCTGTCGCCTTGGGGGCCCAAACTTGGAATCGCACACCACTCTGTTCAACAGTGGCTCCCAGCGTCATCCCCGATGGCATGACATTCGACTGTTGTGATTCACCGCCAGCTGCCATACTCATCCTTGGACTCTACCGCTCGGCCAGAGGCATCTCATTACACACCTCATCGCTCCGTCGCATCGTCGGCGTATCCTCTCGTGAATATCAAATCTCCATCCGAAGGCACACTGGGGAACTCACTAGTTTCCAAGTTGGTTCTTTGAGGCTTAAAAGTACTTGAGTGACATTACCTGCTATCGCGAGCAGCTTTTGAGGCTTGTGGAGGATATTGATCATGCGAATCTGGCCTGGCAGCCCCTATCCGCTCGGAGCGACATGGGACGGACAAGGAGTGAATTTTGCTCTCTTCTCTGAAAACGCCGACAAGGTGGAACTTTGTCTCTACAACGAACCGCAAGACAGCCAGCCCATAGCCTGTATCCCGGTAGAGGATCGGACTGACCAAGTCTGGCATGTGTATTTGCCCGAGGGGATGCCAGGACAATATTATGGGTATCGTGTCCACGGGCCCTATGATCCGGCTCAAGGCCATCGCTTTAATCCTGCCAAGGTCTTGCTCGATCCCTACGCCAAGGCCCTTTCAGGAACTATCCAATGGTCCAATGAAATGTTCGGATACCCCATCGGTCATGAGAAAGGTGATCTCGAACGTGACAATCGTGACAATACAGTTTTTATCCCCAAAAGCGTCGTCGTGGATACGGCTTTCACCTGGGGCAACGATCGCCTCTTGCGTACGGCCTGGGATCGGACGGTCATTTATGAAGTTCACGTCAAGGGTCTGACGGCAAGGCATCCTGACGTACCGGATTCGCAACGCGGAACGTACCTCGGCCTGACCTCACCGGCCATTTTGGATCATTTCAAGCACCTTGGAATCACCGCGGTCGAGCTTCTTCCCATCCAACATTTTGTCAGCGATCGCTATTTAAGGGATAAAAACCTCAGTAATTACTGGGGATACAACACCATTGGGTATTTCGCACCGGATATCCGCTATGCCTCGGTCCCTACTCACGGTCGCCATATCCGCGAATTCAAGACCATGGTGAAGACCTTGCACAATGAAGGGATCGAGGTGATTTTGGACGTGGTGTACAACCATACGGCCGAAGGCAATCATCTTGGCCCTACCTTGTGCTTCCGAGGCATCGACAATGCCGCGTATTACCGCCTGGTGGATAACGACAAGCGGTACTACATGGATTACACGGGCACGGGGAACACCTTGAACATGCTTCACCCGCGGGTCCTCCAGCTCATTATGGACAGCCTTCGGTACTGGGTGCAGGAGATGCACGTGGATGGATTCCGGTTCGATTTGGCTTCCACTCTTGCTCGCGAACTTCATGACGTCAACCGGCTCGGCACGTTTTTCGACATCATCCATCAGGATCCCGTGCTGTCCCAGGTCAAGCTCATTGCGGAGCCGTGGGACTTGGCGTCAGGCGGGTACCAAGTCGGCAACTTCCCATTGGGCTGGGCGGAATGGAACGACCGTTATCGAGATACGATTCGTCGGTATTGGAAAGGAGATGGAGGACAAGTCGCCGAGTTAGGCTATCGCTTAACAGGGAGCAGCGACTTGTATGAACAAAGCGGCAAACGCCCCTATGCCAGCATTAACTTCGTGACCGCACATGACGGGTTCACACTGGCGGACCTGGTTTCCTACAATCAGAAGCACAATGAAGCTAACCAAGAAGAGAACCGCGACGGCAGCGACAACAATAACAGCTGGAATTGCGGGGCAGAAGGTCACACAGAGGATCCAGATATCCTGAAGCTTCGAGAACAACAAAAACGCAATCTCATGGCGACCCTGTTTCTCTCCCAGGGAGTGCCTATGCTCTGTGGAGGGGACGAGATCGGACGAACTCAACATGGGAACAACAATCCTTACTGTCAGGACAATGAAATCAGCTGGTTCGACTGGAAGCTCTCCAAAACCGCTCGGGAGTTCTTGTCATTTACGCAACAGTTGATTCGCCTTCGTCGTGAGCAGCCGGTGCTCAGACGCCGTCTGTTTTTTCAGGGACAACGCATTCATCGTTCAGAGGTAAAGGATATCGTGTGGTTCAAACCTGACGGCCAGGGAATGACTGATCAGGACTGGCAGGGCGATCATGCGCGCTGTCTAGGGGTGCGGTTGGCTGGAGATGCCATAAAAGAGAAGGATTACAAAGGCCTTCCTATTACGGGAGATACGCTCCTAATTCTCCTGAATGCTCATCACGAACTCGTTCCTTTCGTATTGCCGGCCCATCGCAGAGGAGTGCGATGGGAGTCGCTGTTGGACACCGCCGTCATACAGGCCGATGACAAAGACGACGAGTCTCGCCAATTTCACGGCGGGGAACCGTACAATCTTCAAGCACGGTCCCTGGTCGTGCTCCGGTTGAGACGAAAACGGTAGGGCTGTGTATTTGAATCACATACGTATCTTAACCGGAATCTGAATCTCGTTTTCTTATCCCTCTGGCCCAGCATATGGCCAAAGCAGGAAATGGAAGCATCTCCAACGACAATAGGCATTCCGAAGCCCCGCTAGGGGTATCCCTTATTATCTTCCACGAGGATGTGGAGTAGTTTATTGAAGCCGGAAGACAACGATACGTCTAAAAATGGCAGTGTGGAGGAGGCCTTATCATGATATTGCACATTCTAAAATATGGAATGCTTGCCCTTATGGCATTAGTCCTAGGAATTCAGACGGCCCAGGCTCAAGAGACCGGTCCACCTCACCGAAGCCTTCAGGGGATCATTGTCGAGAAAGCCGGCTCACCTGCCGTGAAAGTCCCTGACGGGACTGTCTACCAACTCAATGAGAACCGATCACTCCGGCATGGCCATGCATTGCCGAGGATCGGAGAGGAGGTAACAGTCATCATTGACTCGAAAACCAACGCAGTCCTTGAAATGCATCCGAAAGGGACCGAAGGAAACCATCGGTTTTTAACCGGCGAAATCGTGTCCGTTGGGCTTCGACAGGGAATCATTACATTAAAAACATCTGAAGGGGAACAGACGTTCCCACTGGAGAAACGCGAAATGTCCGCATCGGTCCGAGATGGATCGACGGTCCAAGTCGAGCTGAACGAAGCTGGAAGTGTGATTGACCTTCAGCCTACGGAGCACATGCAACTAAAACCAGATGAGAAAAGTACACCGATCAACCGCTCGCATTAGCTGCAGAAACTACAGGTAGCGCCCCTGTGGGCCGGCGTCAACGCACTGTTAGGGCAACTCCTGAGCGATTGCTGATAAAAGACGACCAGCTGCTCGTCGAGCATTAGTTTTGCGAAAATATTTCGTTGAAGCATATGGGTGAATAAGGAGGTTCACAATGCTATTGAAATGGGCTGCCATCTTTTTTGTAATCGCGATGATTGCCGCAGCATTCGGCTTTTCCGGCATTGCCGCCGGTGCGGCAGGAATCGCCAAGATTCTGTTTTATTTGTTCCTGGCCATCTTCGTTGTTCTGTTGATCGCCGGGATCGTGGTGGGACGCAAGGTGTTTTCCTAGAACTCGGATTGATGTTTCAAGCGTCACGACAAGGTACAATTGTGATGTGAGGGATTTCCCGAGTACCAGATGACATGTAACAGCGATATCGTATAGCCAGAATAAGCAATGGGAAATTGTGAATGCATAGTGGAAACGTTATCCAAGCATAGTGAAACATTGCATGTTTGAAAGCTCCGCCCTTGAAAAAGGAAGGAGTTTTTTATGGACTAATCACACTTCCACATGTCTATCTTGGGTGGAGGTTTCATCCTGCCTATTATTCTTCCATCGCTTGTCTGATCAGCACTTCACGGAGCAGAGTCTCGAGATCCTGATGCATGAGTTGGATACTCGACTCCAACTGTTGCAGCATCGCCTCTCGGATGTGCAGATCATCCGCGTCGTAGAGCCCGCCATGGCCGAAGATCAGAGACTCACGTTCTTCTTCCCGCCTGGAACCTGACTCGCCAAGTCGACCTTCCTCTCGCCAGGCTTGAAGCAACACATCTCGCAAACTGTGTCCTTCCAGATCGCGCGTATCGGGTTGGGTCAGAAACCGCCAGACTCGTGGCGGAAAGTAATCGTTATTCTTAGTCTCATCCAAAAGGGCTTCCAGATGATTGCGCGGATGGCTGAACTCTTGCCGCACTTTTACGAAGTTGGCGGATGTCCCGAATAAGACCTCCAGCGTACCTCCGAGGACTGTGACGATATGCGCGGTGTCTCCCGCACCCGTTGCCAAACCTAGACCTCCGGTGATTACGTTCGTCACACCTCCGAAGACCACGGCCAGAATGGTTTGAAAGGTGGTTCGCTTGGTTTGCGCCTGCTTGAGCCGATCTTGCACCTCATCCGCCCTTTGAACTTCGCATTCGATTTCAGCCACCAAACTCGACACTTCCATGGTGGCTAACTGAATCCTCGTCGTCAACTTTCGGCGGACCCGATCAATCTCCATGGGATTTGTCGACTCATTCTCAAGTCGCGCCAGGCGATTGAGCAGAGGAAGCTCGTCCATGATCTCCGCGATGTGTATCGCGATCGAACTGTAGAGTTTGGCTGCGTCGCCATTTGTGATTGTTTCTTCTTTTGAGGGGGCGGGATCGACTTGGCTGACTTGGATGGTTGTCAGGCTCGAACTGACCGGTGTGCAACGGCGGTCGAAACTGTACGTCGCCTTGACCGGCGGGAGCGTGGTAGCGCAGCCGTAAGTGAGGAGTGCCGAAACGGCCAGGATCAGACATGCACAGGAAACAGGGCGGTCGTCTTTCATAGCCTGACTGGGCGGCCAACCCAAGCCTCCGCCCCCTGGACAAGCCAACACTCATACCAACGCAGCAATGATGGCATGCCTCACGCGCTCTTACGTTTAGGCCGATGCCGATGGGATTGTTTTGTATCTAATCGATGACCTTTGCCCTTCGTCTCCACGCTCCGTTTGAGAAGCGCCATCAAATCGATGATTTTACCTTTGGCCGGTTGCTTTTCCTCTTCTTCTTCAGGCGAGCTAATTGCCTCGGTCTGACCGGTTTTAATGCGCTTTTCGATGAGCGCCATCAGATCTTCGTGATAGGTGTCACGGAATGTCTCCGGATTCCATTCGTCACTCATCTCTTCTACGAGGCGACGAGCCATTTCGACTTCCCGCTCTTTCACACCGACTGCTTTCAGGGTAGCCGATGGCACTTCCACATCATCTACCGCACGCAGTTCATTGGCATAACGCAACGTATTCAACACGATGACGTCGCCAACCGGAATCAACGCGCCGATGTATTGCCTGGTTCGGATCACGACGTTGGCGATGCCGATCTTGCCTGTCTGCTTCAATGTCTCCCTCAGCAACGCATATCCCTTATACCCTCGTTTATCGGGGCCGAGATAATATGGTGTCTCAAAATACATAGGAGGAATATCATCTTGATTGACGAAACTCAGGATATCGATCGTCTGCGTCGCTTCCACATTGGCCTTCTTGAAATCCTCATCCGTCAGTACCACATACCGATCATTCTCGTATTCATAGCCTTTGACGATGTCGTCCCAGAAGACATCTTCTCCCGTTTCCTTGTTGTACCGCTTAAATCCCACAGGTTTCATCGTGCGACGATCGAGCATGGTGAGGTCGAAGCTATTCCGTTCCTCAGCTGAATAGAGCTCGACAGGGATGTGCACAAGTCCGAAGCTGATGGCGCCTTTCCAAAGTGTGCGTGGCATAAATCCTCAATATTGAATGTTCATTGCTACGTGGTCTCCACATGAACCATTCGTTACGCAGCTTGCTGATTATCTGTCGTATCGGCGGCGGGTGGTCGGGGTGGGTCGGTGGCTGCGTAGTCGATCTCAGCATTGATCTCCGCACCGAGCAACAGCACCATGCCGCTCCAATATAGCCAGAGCATCAGCACGATCACGCCTGCGAGAGAGCCATACACTTTGTTATAGTCGCCGAAATTATCCACGTAGAACTTGAATCCGAGTGACACCAGCAACCACATCATCACCGCAAATACCGACCCGGGAGTGATCCACCGCCAAGGCTGCTCGATATCCGGACAGACGTAGTAAATAATGGCCACGGCTAAAAGCATGAGCCCCACAACCACCGGCCAATGCAATATATTCCAGGCCAGCGTAAACGCGTTGCTTAATCCGACGAAACCGGCGATCCATTCTCCGATAGGTCCGCCGTACAGAATCAGCGTCATTGAGATGATGATGAACACAGCCAGGCCGACCGTCAAAAGAATCGCCGTCAATCTGACCCGCCAGAATGGCCGTGAATCTTCCCTGACATCGTAGGCCACGTTCAAGGCTTCCATAATGGCGGTCATGCCGCTCGATGAGGCCCACAATGCCCCAAGACCCCCTAGCGATAACATATCGGTCCCGCTGCCTTTTGCCACCTGCTCCAAGAAACGCTCGACCATCAACAGGGCATCTGCCGGCAACACGGTGCGGAGATAACTCATCAACTGCGGCATGTAATTCTGGATCGAAAGCAAGCCCATCGCCGCGGTCAACACGATCAACGCGGGAAACAGCCCCAAGAGAATGTAATAAGACAATTGCGCCGCGCGGCCGAGCAGTTCGTCTTCTTGGCTCTGCTGCCATAGGCGCCTGCCCAACTCTTTCAAAGAAAGGCCGCCCAGTTTCCATGGATTAGAGGTCGGCGAAGGACCGGCGAAGGATGTATCGGCCGTCGTTGAATTCATGCGTGACTACCAACCCCGGAATGCATCGAGGTCGGCCTCCACAACCATCATCTCTTTTGTCGACAGTTTCATGGGATCAATGGTTGTCGTTGAAGGTTGGTTTCTACCTCATCCATCTGCAGCCCAATCATATTCGTGATCATCATTGAGTTGGGAATGAGAAACGCTTTCCCCTCTTTCTCAAGTCGTGTGTACCGCAGGTCTATATCTTTCACAATCCCGTCCATGCCAGCCACACTGATGTGGTCATGAATCGAAAACGGTCGATACAGGAGAATCAGAACGCCAGAGACTAAATTCGATAGAATATCTTTCAATCCAAATCCCAGCGCAAATCCCGTAAGTCCCAATCCAGCAACCAGTGCCGAGACATTAATGCCCATGGTGCCCAGCGCTGTGACGCTACCCAACAGCAGCATCCCAAAGGACAGCGTGCGTCCGATTACCTTGAGGACATATCCCGTGTTGAAGTCAGCCCGTCGACCGAGACGGACAAAGAGATTCCACGCGAGGAGACTACCTAGCCAGAAACCCAGAAACACGAACAGGCCGACAGTGAACTTGGGCACCCAGAGAATGATCTGGCCTGCTAACTCTTGCAGTGAATCGTTCAAGACATTCATGGCTGATAACCAGCATCACGATCATCCGCTTCCCTATACAGGCTTCTCCACGATGTCGTTCGGTCATGCTATCAATGGGGTATTCCTCACCAACGGGAAACACATCGTGACGCCACTAGGTGCCTATGTTCAAAGTGGGCGGCCTCTTCCACCTATAGATCTAAGAAACACCCCTCCATCATCCTATCTCCACCGTGATACACCAGCCCAATCCGATACTTTCATCGGCCTCGCGGCTGATTCTGTCTACCTTGACCGCGGATTCCGGTGCTCAACTGATCCATGAGCGAAACGAGCGATTGGCCGGCAATGTGAACCATGTCTCTGGCAAAGGAGTGCCCTATGTGTAGGGCAGCCTGCTGCAGACGTGCCCGTTCGTGCGCTATTTCATCCTTTAAACCATGCAAGAATTCCGACACCTGTTGTGGAAAGAAGGATGAGCGTGTCTCACCAGTTTCACTCTTCTTAGTCTTGCCGATCGAGTTTGATTGAGGACTATAGGTTGAATACGACTCTGGGCTCCTCTGTCGTGAAGCATCCTCCTGCGATAGAGCCTCTATTCCCTCCGTTCGAGGGGTATGAGAAGGGTACACTCCTGATCGTTCCTCCTGTATCAGAACGTCAGCACCCTCAGCTCGAGGTGGATAATAAGGATAGACCCCTGATCTTCCATGTTGTTTGCGTTGTGTCATCCAAATTGCGAAAAGGCCCATCGCCATAATGCCCCCTACAATGATCGGGGGACGTCGCCCCAGCATATCAATGGAGGTGAGCCGACCTGTGGTGGATGTCACCCACTGCAGTGCTATGTGTTTGGCCGCTTCCATCGTATCCATTGCGGTCTCCTTCGTGCCTCGCACCGTGTTTTCTACGCGTTGCTCCAGAGACTGGATCTTCTCCGAGAGAGCCAGGCGAGTGCGTAAGATATTTTTTAGATCTTCCTCAACGTCATGTTCTCTTTGATCCATTGTATGTTTTCCTTCATTGAAAAAATGGTCCGCTGCGGCATTGCCTCCACGCTTCCGGCCAACGCCCGAGCCTTCGCAATACAAATGAGTCCAATAGCGGCCAGGGCCAGGCCGATCAGCCCATAGCTAGCCCACAGTGGCAACCCGGTCCACTCGGGCAGGCCATGTACAAGCATCAAAAGCAGAAAGAGTCCCCCGACGCCTGCCAACGCAGCCCCTATACCAAACCCTGAGACAGCGCGGCCGACTTTCGACATCTCCAGCTTCACTTCATGGCGTAGAAGTTGAGCTTCCTGCTGCATGAGCGACTTAAGGTCCTGTATGATTCCATTGAACAGATCCATAATGCTTGATCGTGGGGGTGGCGTGGTCTGGTCTGATGTTCGCTCCATAGTCACCTCATTTCGTTATATTTATATATGGACCTTACATATCCAGGGTGGCAGTCCCCAACTGGGATGGTCCCTAGCTGTTGGCGAATACAAGCAGATGCGCGTAGCGTACAAGTGCCGCCATCAGAATGGGAAGAATGGGCGCTTCCTGCTCGTACCATCGGTCCCTTGCAAGTGCCCGTGTCAGGATAATCGCTCCAGAAGTGCGACAGGGCAATGCCGAAACACTTTTGCTAAAGGCAATACCCAACGGCCACACACCGATTCAGTGGTCATAATCTCCCCCGTGAAGAGGTGACGAAACTCGCTCTGCTTCGGCCAGGGAGGCGCTGCGACACAAGTGTCATCCCATAAAGCCGCCCCGATTGAAGGCTGTGCCCGATCAGGATTCAGAAGCGCCACAAGACGGGGCACCACGGTGACGAGCACCCTCCCCTCACGAGTCCGAGCGAATGCACAGACATGCTGTCTCTTCCTTCCGTCGCACACTAATGGCAGATAATCGCCCCTCTGAAACAATTCCGGATGGAGTCGCCGATAGTCCAAACTCATCATGATGATATAAAGCTTAATGCGTCCATCGTGGGCTTGTTCCAATAAGGATTGAGCGAACTGTGCCCGGTTCCAGCCCAACTGTTTGAGGGTTTGTCGGAGCTCCTCGACCATTGCTATACGGACCTGATAGTCGATGGGACTACGGTTGTCAGGATCGACCAGGTGCAGACTCCACAGCTCAGTACCCTGAAACACATCGGGAATACCGGGCGCCGTGAGCTTGAGGAGGAGCTGCGAGAGGGAATTGTATAGTCCGTACTGTGCGACACTCGCTTGGAACGAAACACACTCCTCCAAGAAGCGATTCGCCTTCGTGCGGTCCAATAAGGCCTCGACGAATCCATGCACCGCGTGCTCGTAGGCTGGGTTAGGATTAATCCAACTGGCATGCACTTTTGCTTCGTTCACCGCTTTCTGCATGTACCGGTGCATCCGCTCACAGAACGTCCGGTACGTATCATCATCCATTGGCTCAAACGGCCATACGCCGATGAGTGTCTGATAGAATAGATACTCGTCGTTCGAGTCCGGCATCAGTTCACCTTCGGTTTCACGCCTATGCCGTCGATTTAAGCGCTTCCAGCGCATAACTCGCCTTTTCCACTCCCGCGGGAGCTCGGACAGCACATTGATACGGGCCCTCGTATCCTCACTCCGTTTGGTATCATGCGTGGAAGAGGCGGAGAGACTATAGGGCCAGCGCACCTGCCGCTCGCGCATGCGTTGATGAAAGTCTTCCACTGGCATTCCGAAGTACTCAGGATCTCCGCCCACTTCGTTCAGTGAGACCAGTCGGTAATAGCGGTAGAACGCGGTGTCCTCCATGCCTTTTGCCATGACCGGACTCGTGATCTGCTGCAACTTCATAACAAACCGGATTTGCTCATTCAGGTCTTCTGCATTGCCAGTCTCACGTTGCTTCAAGAGAATCGATCGCACAAACTCGAATACCTCTCCGCTGATGGCTGGATTTCTTCGCTTCGCATGCGCGACAGCCATATGGATATAGGCGCAATCTCGCTCGGTCACCGGCATGGATCCGTCGGTCACATAGGTCCGATAGACGGGGAAACAGGCAATGATCTCTCGGAGAGCATGCGTGAGATTGTTCAGCGTAAAGTCCCGTGACCGCCGGTCGCGTTCCGAGATGTGGTTGAGTTGGTTGCCGAGGACATTGAGCTCACTGGCCATCGATGCGCGCATGATCAATTGCTTGGAATCGTAGGCAAGATCCGCATAGACTTTCTCTCGGTCCAGCACCTTTGTATAAAGGTCGGTAAGAGCCTTTTCGTTGACGGAGGCGATGAACAACCCATTGACCTGATTTAAGAAGTCGTAACCAGTCGTCCCATGTATTGGCCAATCCGGCAACGGCTCTTCTCGGCCGAGAATCTTTTCCACCACGATGAAGAAGGGAGCCGCAACCTGGCTTGGATCCGGCTCAGTCAGTTCCCGTAGCCGCGTGAGGTATCGTCCAGGATCGTAGAGTCCGTCGACGTGATCGATGCGACATCCGCGCACGACGCCGTCACGCGCCAGTCGCATCACCAATTGGTGCGTTTCGTGGAAGACTGTTTCCTCTTCCATTCGGATCGCAGCCAGCTCATTGATGTCGAAGAACCGCCGATAATTAATCTCCTCGGACGCCACCTTCCATGAGGCGAGCCGATAGGCCTGATCGTTCAACATCGCATCGAGCAGGTCGAAGCTGTCCGATCGTCCCTTTTCTCCATTAAACACCCGCACATTCTCCATGACGAAGCATCGGATGTTCCCGTTTTCCTCCAGCAACGCAGCCAGTCGTTTCTTGATGATTTCTTTTTCGCGATAGTGTTCCGCAATCCGTATCACGTCCTGTTCATTGCGACTCGGCAAATTCCTGATCGCCGTGAGGATGCTTTGTAACTCCAAGACCGGCGGCGTCGGCTCGCTGCCCTCGGTTAAACGCTCCAATCGGTACGACAGAAGGCCGGTCCACGACTTAGGAGCCAGTGGTAACCGATAGTCAGCGTACTGCAGGAGAAAGCTTCCCTCGTCGTAGATAATCTGCATCTCTTGGCGTTCCAGGACCGTGCCATACTGATCCGGGAGGATCGGCAGCAACACTTTATCCGCCAATTCTCGTTTGATGGGATGCCAATCGATGTCGAACGCTGAGGCATACCGTGAACTCGGACCATTTTCCAGTACGTCGAACCACCATCGATTTAACGCTTTGGCGATGCCCATATGATTCGGAACGACGTCAAGAATCAGACCCATCCCATGCGCTTTGACAGCGGATACAAATCCAGCGAACTCTTCTTCGGTGCCCAGCTCGGGATTGATAACGGTAGGGTCGATCACGTCGTAACCGTGATCGCTGCCGGGAACGGCTTGACTGATCGGGGATAAATAACAGTCCGTAATTCCCAATGCGTGGAGATAGGGAACGATCGCACGAGCGTCGGCAAAGGTGAAGCCACGGTGGAGTTGCAGGCGGTAGGTCGCGAGAGGGAGTGATTCCAACCGACGTTCCCCTGCTGTGGTCGTCATGATACGTGTGTGGCTTCAACTTCCAGAAGGGATGAATGCGGCAACACGACCAGTCCCGACGTCGCATATTGAAATCTCGCACGGTCATACGCCGGATCGGAACCGATGCAACTGTGCGGTGGGACCGTGCTGCGTCGATCCGCGATCACGCGACGGAGGCGCGCGTGCGACCCGATCTGCACATCATCCAAGATGATACATTCTTCCAATTGGGCCCCGCGCTCGATACGCACACCTCGGCCGATAATCGAGCGACGGATGTCTGCCTCGACACAATGGCTGCCTTGGCCCACCATCGAATCATCCGTGGAGGTCCGGACGAGGGACGCCATGGGGCCATCGTAGCAACCGGTATAGATCGGCCATGCTCGGTTACGGAGGTCAAAAGCGGGTCTACTACCCAGCAGATCCATGTTTGCCCGCCAATAAGCATCCAGCGTTCCCACATCACGCCAATAGGCCTGCTCTTCGTAAGACTGAAGGTCTGGAATCTCATTGTTTTGAAGGTTATAGATCTGAACGCGATAGTCGGCCAGGAGCTCCGGTACGATGTTGCGCCCAAAATCGTGGGTTCCCGGCCTGGCCGCATCACGCATCAGCAATGGAACAAGCGTCTCGGTCTTGAAAAGGTAATTTCCCATGGACGAAAGGGCGAATCCTGGGCGATCCGGCATCGGTTTCGGAGTGGATGGCTTTTCTTCGAACCCAATCATCCGGCCGCTTGCGTCCGCTTCAACGATGCCGAAGCCGTGTGCCTCTTGTATCGGAACGGGTAAGGCTGCCACCGTCGCGTCCGCATCGGATTCAAGATGACACCGAATCATCTGACGGACATCCATCCGGTAAATATGATCGGCACCGAAGACGGCAATCACCTCGGGGTCGAAGTCAGCAATGAGATTCAGGTTTTGATAGACCGCGTCGGCCGTGCCCTCATACCAGCCTTCACGAGCTCGCATTTGAGGGGGAACCACGCTCACAAAGCTGGACTGCATGCGACCACCCATGTGCCACGCTGATCGAAGGTGCTCGATCAGCGATTGCGAGCGATACTGCACGAGTACATAGAGAGCCGTGATGCCTGAATTGATGAAATTGCTCAGGACGAAATCGATGATTCGATATTTGCCGCCGAACGGAACTGCAGGTTTACTTCGAACTTCGGTGAGGGGCAGGAGGCGTTCGCCTTTTCCTCCGGCCATAATCATGGCTAGTGTTCGGACAGGGCGCATTAGACCCTAACCATAGCCAGTGAATGTGCTTTTTTATACTCGTGACATCCCTAGTATCACCTACAAGCCAACCGATAGAGTCAGCTCTCAGGACCAGCTTGCATAGGAGAGATGTTTGGGCCCCGGACAACATCCTTGCGCGAGCAACCGTTTTCGCAGACCATTCACAATACCACGTGGTTTCTGCGTGGCATTAGCGACAATGGCATCATCCGTCGGCTCTTCAAGCGTCGCGAATTGAGACTCGAGCAAGTCCGCATTCATGAAATGTCCCTTTCGTTGCCGGAGTCGACGCTCGACCACAGTTGGTGTGACCTTGAGATACACAAAGATAACCCTGTCAGAGATACGCAGATGCTGACGATACATCCGTTTCAAGGCTGAACAGGCAAGGATCATGGAATGACGTTCCGCAAGGCAGCGCTTGATGATCCATCGCAATCGATTCAGCCATGGCCCGCGATCGCGATCTGTGAGTGGAATCCCTCGTTGGAGCTTGGCAAGATTTTTCTGCCCATGGAAATCATCGGCATCGTAGAAGGTCCAGCGGAGCGATCTCGCGAGAGCAGCCCCAATCCTGGTTTTGCCTGACCCGGTGACGCCAAATACAACTACAACGCATGTTCTTCCATTGGCACAATGCGGCATACTCACTTCCTGACCTTGGCGGCAGACAACAAGTCTGAGCGTTCACTGTGGGGCCTCCGACGGGGAAGCGATCACGTGTCGACAGCATCCTCCCATGCTCGGCAAGCCCATCCCATAGGGGTCCAGCCCTGTACACAAAGCACCCGACTCATTGCGATCGCTGAGGTGCCAAAGACACCACTATGGGACTTCCTAGTACTGCATCCGTCGAATGGGAATTACAATGCGAACTACATTGTGCTTCACACTTCACAAAGGAGAACCAAATGGGTAAAGCATTCTTATTATGGCTACTCGGAGTGCCTGGAGTTCTCATACTTGCGCTGTGGATATTTGGAGTCCTGAGGTGACAAACGACATTTGACGGAACGACTCCCGGCTGCAAGGCCAGGGCTTCAGATGTGAACACCATTTCGTCGGCTTAAGAGGCCTAAATAGGTCATTGAATGCCGGGCGGCACCTTTGGAGTTCCCGTTTCAAGATCTTGATCTACTGCGGGTGCATTATTACCCATCAGTTCCCCTGCTTTTGCAAGTGCTAGGGATTCGGCCTTATCGCGGCTGGTTGCTCGGTCGATCTTAAACTGTGTCGTTCGTTTGTGGTCTTGCTCTCCGGAGGATACTGATCCTTCCACTGTCCAGTGATTGGTCGTCGACCGTCGGAAATGTAATGTCACTTTGCAACCGGCGATCACGAATGCCTTGGTATCTTCGGACATAACAATACTATTTTGGTGGCGTTGCGCCTGGTGATGGCGAAGCTGGTGGCGATGGAAATGACGGCTGTTTGCTCGTCGGGGCATCCTGGGGGTGAATCGACATCTTTGGATCAATAGGTGGCGGTGTGACCACTGATTCCGGATGTGGCTCCGTGGGAGGAGGAATCGCTATGCCTGGGTCAATGCTGGGGCGCTGTTGAGGAGGAGTTGGAGGTCCAGGAGTCTGTGAAGGACTGTTATCGCGTTTATCTGGTACGGCAGGTGGAGCCGGTATGACGTCAGCCGCAAATACGCTTGATGACTCCTCATCTGGACTCATACCGAGCAGGAATAACAAGAAGGAAATGAGTACAAGTAACGGGAGAGCGACTTCTCGTTGTTTTATATCTTTCATAACGCTTACACTATATTCACCCCTCTCCTTTTCCCACTAGGCAACCCCCTTGATCATTCCCCCTCTTCGAATGCCTTGACTAGGTGTCTTCCGAGGCCAATGAAAGGAAATGAAAGCTTATCCTCAGATCTTGTGCGTCGCAGCTCGGACACATCATCATTTCTGAAGCGACGATAGCCGACGCCGATGAGCATACTCTCAGGGAGGACGAGATCATGAATCCATCAGTCACATCCGAGCATACCCATTCAGTGTGGATGGGGGTCGACATGCCGACAGCGCGCACTCTGAATGAGGACACAGCTACAGAAGTGTGTATCATCGGAAGTGGGATCGCCGGCCTGTCAACCGCCTATCGTCTATTGCAGGAAGGCAAATCCGTGGTCGTACTCGAGAGCGGGACTCTAGGCAGTGGGATGACTCCACTGACGACCGCGCATCTTTCTCATGTTATGGATAGGGGATTATCGACTATCGAACGACTGCACGGGGAACAGGGGACGCGATTAGCGGTGCGAAGTCACACGGCGGCCATTGAATGGATCGAAGACACGGCTGCCAAAGAATCCATCCCTTGTGGCTTCGAACGGGTGGACGGGTACTTGTTCGCCCCCTTCGATAGTCCCGCGCACCAAATTGAAGAAGAATGGGCAGCCGCTCGTCGGGCCGGCCTGACCAACGTGACTCGATACGATTCGGCCCCACTGCTTCCTTTCCCAACAGGCCCCTGCCTGCGATTCACACGTCAAGCACAATTTCATCCGATGAGGTATCTCTCGGGCTTAGCCCGAGCTATTCAGCAGAAGGGTGGTCGCCTATTCGCGAACGCACACGTCACGGAAGTGGATGCCAAGCCCCGCGTCAGTGTGAAAACACGTGATGGTCGACAGGTATCCGCCGATGCGGTGGTTGTGACGACTAACACACCAATCAACAACACGGTGACGCTACATACTAAACAAGCCCCCTACACGACCTATGTCATCGGCGCCGGAATCGCGGCAGGATCCATTCCGAAGGCCCTCTATTGGGACACTGAGGACCCCTATCATTATGTACGAGTTCATACGGAAACCGTCGGCGGCAGCGAACAAACAGTGCTCATTGTCGGAGGAGAAGATCATAAGACCGGACAAGCCGAGGATGGCGAACGACGCTATGCCGCCCTAGAAACCTGGATGCGCGCGCGCTTTCCCATGGCAAAAGACGTGCTATTCAGCTGGTCAGGACAGGTGATGGAAACGATCGATGGTCTGGCCTATATCGGACGCAACCCCGGCGACTCGAATGTATATGTTGCCACGGGCGATTGTGGTATGGGCATGACGCATGGGACGATCGCAGGTCTGTTGTTGTCGGATCTCATTATGGATCGGCCTTCCCCCTGGGCTTCGCTGTATGATCCTTCCCGCCAACGTATGAAGGCGGCCGGAACCTTTCTCGCGGAATCACTCAATGTGGCAGCACAATACGGTGATTGGCTTACGCGGGGCGATGTCCCATCAGAACAGGACATACCCGTCGATGGCGGAGCTGTTCTTCGCGACGGGTTGCACAAGATTGCGGCCTATCGTGATCGCGAGGGTGTGCTCCATCAATGTTCGGCCGTCTGTCCGCACCTGGCATGCATCGTGGCCTGGAATCGGAGCCAGAAAACATGGGATTGTCCGTGCCACGGGTCACGTTTCGACCGATTCGGGAAAGTCCTCAATGGACCCGCCACATCTAACCTCACTCCGTTGCCGGACCGTTCAAAGAGCACGCCATCAAGCTAGCAGGTTGTTGACAAACTCAATGACGACCCAGAAATGAAGCTTCGTTTACGATCACAGACTGAACCAGAATATCCCGCAGGCTGTTTAGAAAGGCCGTCCAGCAAGGCCGCAGTCAAGCGAAGAGGCGAAATCGTACTCTCAGCCGTACGTTGAGCCTCTGAGCGCCGCGAGAACGCCGCTGGTGGACTTTGTCGACAGCCTGCTAGATGGAAAGGTTGTTTCTCATGGTGACCCTGATCACCAGTAGTGTGTTACTCGGAATGCTCCTCGTGACGCTCTGTCTCTTTAGGGCATTCAAATCTCCAGACTTCGGCTGGCCGTATTTTGGCATGTTCCGCTTAGCCCTGTACCTTTTGCTGACCCTGCTTGCGGTGCTGATCTGGTACGGCGCGAGGGAACAGGCCTATGAGGGGTATGATCCGACGGTCAATATACAGTAGTAGAGCGACAGGGATGGCCTAATAGCTCGATCTGTCAGCGGGGTGGGATGAACTTGCCAGCCGATAGCCAACTGCTTGAACAATCCCATCCCCATCGTGAAACTGATCGACTGCATTATCTTTCATGAGTACTGTGGCCGCACCAGGTTAACACGCCTTCATCTGGCCGAATGAGAGGGTGAAACCTGATCATAAACTGTTTCTCAGAGTCCGGGCGGAGTTTGCCCTCGGTCTCTCTCACTGACTGCAGCATAGACAGCATCATGCAGTTGTTCGACTGCTACTTCCTTGCTCAGAAGACGGGAGGCTCCCGCTCGCGTCATGGCCTGCTGATTATCCTTCGTCGCGTTCACTGATAGCCCGATAATAATAGTCTCTGGATACTGTTGCATGATCTTTGCCGTAGCTTCGATACCATCCATTTTCGGCATATTAATGTCCATCAACACGACTTGAGGTCGTAACTCTCCGACCAGCTGCACCGCTTCCAATCCATCTCGCGCCTCGCCGACCACCTGAATATCTTCATAGTCATCCAGCACAGAACGAAGCCCTTGCCGCATCATCGCGTAATCATCCACAAGTAATATCTGCACAATATTCATCTCTTTAGTATGACCACCGGATTCATTAACGGTAAGACCAACAAGGCGTTGGTCCCCTACTCCCACAGAGGAGTGAATGGTAAACGAGCCCATCTATAGTCCGCATCCGTTCCTGCATGCTACCTGACCATATTTCATACAATCCCGCTACTAGGAAGTCTCACAGCCCCGCAGTTATTGTTGCGGCCCCATACCTAGCCTCACGTATCTTGGCCTCACGTATCTTAATCTGCGCATAGATGAAATGGCCGTCCGGTTTTTTAAGATGGTTGGATCGACGACATCTCCACATTGCACGCAGCGACAGGCGACAGGGAGTTCACCGTCACGCGTCATGAATCCATTGCATCGGCTGCACCGGCTCAACCTCTGTTTCATGAATTCGCGGACGTAAGGGGCATATTCCACATTCTTGTATTCTGTGAGTTCCATCTCTGCGTTCGTGTGGCTACTCTCTCTCTTCGCACGAAGGGCTGTTTCCACGAGTGTCTCCTTTCATCAGCGCTGTTACTCCGATTCACGCTGAATCGTCGTAGCATAGCCGTCCTCCGAGACGTAGGCCTTGACGTGGTCCCCGACTGCCACGCGATCCATCTTGGTGTGGTCATCGACCCTGACACGTTGTGTGTCCCCACCACTTTCCCGAATGGACACGTACTTGGCACCGACCTCGTGAACCCGCCCGGTGACCGTGTCCTGCTTGACGCGTTCCGCCAATCTCGGGGATGCGGCGCGCCGTTCTGCCGCTGTTTGGGCACACCCGAGCGCAGCGGCCGATAACGCGACTGTCGCCACGATCGCCATGTGAACAAGTGTTTGTGTCATCATCTGATCCTCCCTAATTGTCTATGAGATTCTAAACCGATGGGCGATTATTCCCTGCTGGGAAGGACCCTAGTCCGAGTCGCACGATTTGGAAACGGTGGTGCATCAGGGCCCCTAGTTGGTGGATCGCGTATCGGCGCCGATCTCCCCCCAATCCTCCATCGGTCTGCCTGGTGCAGATGTATGGATGCGTGTCGCACGAAATTGAGGTGACTTATGGCAGAGAATGAAAACCGTTCACTTCACGGAACCGATGGGCGCCTCGCGTCTTCGCGTAAATGTAGATTGTGCTCTCACGGAGCAGTGTTCTCTTCCGACCAAACGAGTAAATCCCCCCTTTGTGGCCATAACGACAAGCGAACATGACGTCTTTCCTAAAGTAGAGGTCCTCTGACTGGACCATTTATAAAGTGATGTGATGCCCAGCTTCCAGGATGCTCCCTATGTCAAGGTTTTCTGTCTCCAGGCTTCCTTAATCGTACCGTAAAGTTCTTCGACCGCCGCTTCTTTGGTGATGAGTCGTACGGCGCCTGCGCGCTCCATGGCCTCTTGATTCTCTCCCGCGGCATTCACCGAGAGGCCAATGACGATCATTTCCGGATACCGAAGCTTGATCTGCATCGTCGCGTCGATCCCGTTCATTCGTGGCATGCTGATATCCATGACGACTACGTCGGGCCGCCATTG
>LNFM01005907.1_pt1 | contig 149632 bp, 150 predicted proteins | sample 596031 | NCBI WGS metagenome assembly LNFM01 (sample SAMN04254537, study PRJNA301005) | activated carbon metagenome | isolation source: dual media filters at the Ann Arbor, Michigan drinking water treatment plant | place: USA: Ann Arbor
CCAGGAACAACGCCTTGCGGCTGCGCTGCCACTGAGCCCAGCTCCCCATCCATGGGTCGCCCTCATTCATTCCTCGCCGTCCACAAGGGCTGCCTCGCATCCCGGGAGGGTGGTGCACCGCAGCCATGAGTTGCCGCGCCGGGACGGCGCGGTTTCCACCCCTGGCGCGCTATCCGGTCAGCTCACGGCAATTCGACTATCGGTACCCGTGTGGACGCTGATCCCAGACGGCCGCAGAGCACCCAATCCGGTGGACGACTGCCAAACGCAATCGGCTCATGGATGAGCCGAGCGAGCTGATTGCAGGCAGCCGAAAGGCGTGGTTCCTGGGGCCAACGTCACCGAACGCATCTCAGCGCCAAACCTCGCGCGAGGCCGGGCGGCCATAAGAAGCAACGGACTTCGACCACAAGTGAAAAGCAAACGGCGCCCCTGCGGGGCGCCGAAACGACTGCCGCACCTCGGGAAGCCCGGGTCAGGCGTCCTTCGGGTCCCCGGGTTCGTCCTCCGCGGAGGCCTCGTCCACGGGCGTCGCCGGCGTCGGCGCGCTCTCCCGCTCCAGCTGCTCGAGACGGTTGAGTGCCTCGAGGGCGTCGTCGGCGCCGGACATGTTCCGGATGCTCGCCCGCCGTTCACGCTTTGCCTTCGCCATGACCACCTCCGTGGAATCGCCGGGGGATTGTAGCCACGACGGGGTGGAACCGGTCGTCAGAAGCTCCCCGCTGGCGAGACGGCCCACCAGCTCGTCGTCGGCAGGCGGGAAGGGGTAGGAGGTCAGGTCCTCCAGCCGCACCCAGCGGAACTGGACCACCCCCAGCGGTCGCGGGCGCAGGCCCGGCGCCCAGCGGCAGCGATAGAAGCGCAGCTCCAGCGGCCCCGCGGGTGCCGTCCACAGGCGCTCGCGCACCTCGAGCTCCACGCCCAGCTCCTCGATGAGCTCCCGGCGCAGCGCCTGCTGGTCGCTCTCGCCGCGCTCCCGCTTGCCGCCCGGGAACTCCCAACGGCCCGCCTGCCCGCCGCCGGGGCGCCGCTGGCTCACCAGCACGCGGCCGCCCTGGACGATCACCCCGGCGACCACGACGCGTGTCGTGTGGCCGCTCACGACACCGGCACCAGGTCGGCGCCCTCGCGCGCCGCGAGGCCGTCGGCCAGCAGCGCCTCCGCGGCGTCCGGGTCCACCGACACCGGGACGCGCCGGTCCTGGGCGAGCCGTCCCAGCAGGACCCCCCGCCGTTGGCGCATCGACCCCTCGTACCTGCCCTGGGGGCGCTTGCGGGGCGTGCGCTCCTCCACGGCGCCGGCGTCGGCGGCCGGGCAGCCCTCCCGCAGCGGGCAGCCGCCGTCGCAGCCGGGGGCGCGGGCGGTGCACCACAGCCGTCCCAGATCCATCAGCGCCTGGCCCACGGCCCAGCCCTGGCCGTCCGGGGTGCCGGGCCAGCCCTCCGGGAACCGGCGGGAGAGGATGCGCTCCACGTTGGTGTCCACCGGGATCACCGCTTCGCCGTCGGCGAAGCAGCGGATGGCGGCGGCCGTGTAGGGCCCCACGCCCGGCAGGTCCGTCAGGCGTTCCGGCCAGCCGTGCTCCGCGACCACCCTGGCGGCGGCCTGCAGGTTCCGCGCCCGTCGCGGGTAGCCGAGGCCGTGCCACAGGGTGAGCACCTCACCCAGCGGGGCGTCGGCGAGCGAGCGGGCCGTGGGCCAGCGCTCCATCCACGCCTCGAAGTAGGGGATCACGCGCGCCACCTGCGTGGACTGGAGCTGCACCTCGGCGACCAGCACGGCGTACCGGTCGCGGGTGCGCCGCCACGGCAGGTCGGCGCCCTCGGCCGCGAACCACTCCAGCAGCCGTGGCACCGCGTCGCCCGGCGGGGTGGCCGGCATCACCCCGCGGGGAGGAACCCGATCGCCTCCGTGGCCCGCCGGTACGTGGCGGAGGCCACCGCATGCGCCTTCCCGGCACCGATCCCCAGGAGCCGGGCCAGCTCCGCCCGGTCCTCCATGAGCTCGGCGTACCGCGACTGGATGGGCTCCAGCATCGCCACGACCGCCTCCGCCGCCGCGACCTTCAGCGCCCCGTACTGGGTGAACTCGCCCGCGAGGGCCTCCGGGTCGCCGCCGGTGCACGCCGCCAGGATGTCCAGCAGGTTCGACACCCCGGGCTTCTCCGCCCGGTCGTACCGCACCTCGTTCTCCGAATCCGTGACCGCCCGCTTGAACTTCTTGGTGATCACCGACGGCGCGTCCATCAGGTAGATGATCCCGCTCTCCGCGCTGGAGGACTTGGACATCTTGTTCGAGGGCTCCTGCAGGTCCATCACCCGGGCGCCGGCCTTGGGGACCACGGCCTCCGGCAGGCGGAACACCTCGCCGTACCGCTGGTTGAAGCGCACCGCGATGTCCCGCGTGATCTCGATGTGCTGGCGCTGGTCGTCCCCCACCGGCACCTGGTCGGTGTCGTAGAGCAGGATGTCCGCGGCCTGCAGCGCCGGGTAGGTGAACAGCCCGGCCGGCACGAACTCCGTGCCGCCCTTCGCGGTCTTGTCCTTGAACTGCGTCATCCGCGACAGCTCGCCGTAGGACACGGTGCATTCCATGAGCCAGGCCAGCCGCGCGTGCTCGGGCACGTGGCTCTGGACGAACACCGTGGCCCGCTCGGGGTCGAGCCCGACCGCGAACAGGACGGCGGCCAGCTCGACGGTCTGGGCGCCGATCACCCCCGGCTCCTGCACCGAGGTGAGCGCGTGCAGATCGACGATGCCGTGGAAGGCGTCGGCCTCGTCCTGACCGGAGACCCAGTTGCGGAGGGCCCCCAGGTAGTTCCCGAGGTGGACGGCGCCGGACGGCTGGATGCAGGAGAGGACGCGAGGCATAGGTGGGCGAGGGTACCGGACCGCCCGGCCGGGATGGGGTCAGCCCGCCGGGTCCGGCTCGGGCCGTGCCCGCCGCGGCTGCGCCATGGCCCATGCCACCGCCCGGCCGGCCCGGTCGAGCATCTCGGGCGCCCGCCATCCCTCCGGCAGCGTCACGACGGCCTGCACCCCCCGGTCCCGGATGCGCTGCTCCAGGATCGCGGCCTCGGCGGCGTCCGGGTCCGGCGCCGCCCCGCCGGCCTGCGCGGCGGCGATCGACGCCAGCAGCCCCGCCGCCGCGTCGCGCCAGGAGTCCTCGCGCACCAATGCGCGACCCACCACCGTGCCGTGACAGACGGCGAAGAGCACCACCTCGCCGGGCAGGCCCGCGGGCTCGGCCAGCAGCGCAACCCGCGTCGCCGCCGAGTGCCGGCGCCACTCGGCCCGCGCCATGCCCAGCGTGGCCCTCAGGGCCGACATCTGATCCTCGTCGCCGGTCCACCGCCCCTCCGCCGCGGCCTCCAGCAACCGCACGCCCAGGCGTCCCAGGGCCGGACCCGGGCGGTCGCCGAACAGGCCGGCCACGTCCTCCACCGCCTCGGCGTGCGCGACGGGGTCACCGTCGCCGCAGGGCCCGGCGCAGTCGCGTCCCCCCGCGCCGAGGCCCGCGCCCGGCGGGCACAGGGGATGGCAGGTGCGCACCGGGTACATCGCGTGCACGAGCTCCATCGCACGCTCGGCCACCTTCTCGCCGCCCACCTCGGCGATCACGCGGGCGCCGGCGGCGGGCGCCGCGACGACCCGGATGCGGGCGAACGCCGCCGGCGTCGCCACCAGGAACCGCGGGGTACCGCCCAGGCCGCGGCGGTTGCACGGCGGCTGGAGCTCCCGCAGCAGGCGGCACTCGCGCAGCAGGGCGTCCAGATCCGAGTCGCACACCTCGTGATCGATGCGCTCCAGCTGCTCCAGTGCCCGGCCGATGAGGCGGCCATGCCGGCCGCCCGGCCCGAAGTACGCGCGCACCCGGCGGCGCAGGTCCAGGGCCTTGCCCACGTAGAGCACCCCGCCATGCGCGTCGCGCATGAGGTAGATGCCGGGGAGCGGCGGCAGGTCGTCGGCCAGCGCCAGCTTCCACGAGTGGCGCGTGCCGCCGGGGGCGGCGAACGCCACCGCGCGCTCCAGCGTGTCGTGCCCCGCCTCGGCCAGCATGTCCAGGAAGCGCATCAGCAGCTCGGCGGTCGCCTCGGCGTCCGGCAGCGCCCGGTGCATGGGGCGCACGGCGAGCGTGCCCAGATCGTGGCGTCCCGCGCGGCCCGCCAGCAGGCGGCGGGCCATCGTGAGGGTGTCGAGCCATGGCTGGGTGAAGTAGGTGCCCGACGCCCGTCGCCGCTCGTAGTTGAGGAACCGCAGGTCGAAGGGCGCGTTGTGGGCCACCAGCACGTCCTGGCGCGCGAACGCGATGAATCCCTCCAGGGCGTCCTCGATCCCCGGCGCGCCCTCCACCAGGTCGTCGTCGATGCCGGTGAGCCGGGTGATCATCTCGGGGATGGGGCGCCCGGGATCGACCAGCGTCACGAACCGGTCGACCACCCGCATGCCCTCCACCCGCACCGCGCCGATCTCCGTGACCTTCGACCGCCCCGGCGATCCGCCGGTCGTCTCCAGGTCCACCACGCAGTAGGCGGCCTCGCGCAGGTCCCGGGTGGCCCACTCCTGCGGCGCCAGGCCCACCAGGTCGCGGCCGAGCCACGCCAGCCGGGAGTCGCCGTCGATGATCTCCGCGACGAGGCGTCGCTGGAGCCGCTCGGGGCACCGGCGCAGGCGCAGCACCTCCGACGCGATCTGCCCCACCTCGAGGGGGCGCCCGCGGCGGACCAGCAACGCGCAGAGACGATCCGAGAGGGCGGGCGTGGACCCCGCCGGCCTCGGCGTCTCGAGCTGCAGTCCGAGCTGGCCGGGAAGCGTCACCGCGATCGATGCTAACCGCACCCCCCGGATGCCCCCGGGGCGTGACAGCCATGTCTGAACCGTGGGAATGGGGGGCGACCCTCCCCCATTGGGGGGATCTTCACATGCGATCTTCAGCAAACGCACCTGCGGGGCTTCTCGCGCACCCCCACTTGCGTATAGGGTGCCCGCAACCTCGAGCGAAGGTCCTCTTGACCCGCATTCCGCTGACAGGACGCAGTGCCCCGCCCCGCAGCCGGTTCGCCCGTGTGCTGACCGCTGCCGTGGCCGTGCTCGCGATCTCCTCGTCAGCGGCGTTCGCCGACGTCGCCGCCACGGATGCCGCGAACGCGGCGCCCACGCCGATCACCGCGCCCGAGCCGACGTCCTCTTCGCAGGCCACGCCGCCGCCCACCAGCGTCGTGACCGACCCCGACGTCACCCCGGTCGTCGAGGCCCCTCCGGTGGTGCCGCTGACGCCCACGGCTCCTGAGCCCACCGATGCCGCGCCGCCTCCGGCGACGCCGCCGGTCGTCACCGTTCCGGGCGTGCCGCAGACGGCCCCCGACGCCGGTGGCACCCCGGCCCCTCCGACCGTGGTGGACGTCCCCGCCGGTCTCGGCCCGGACAGCGCTCCCGGCGCCACCGCTCCGGCCACGACGCCCGCCGCTCCGGCGACCACGCCCGATGTCCCCGCGGCCGCCCCGCTTCCCGCCGTCGGCCTTCCGGTCGCCGCGCGCGGCGCGGACGCCCCGCCTGTGGTCACCGAGCCGGCCGCGAAGCCGGTCGTCCTCCCGGACGCCGTCAAGCCCGAGCCGGTCGACCTCACGCCGACGCTGCAGGCCTTCACCTCCCGCCAGGTCACCACGCCCGCGACGGCCGCCCTCCCGGGTGCCGAGGTCCCCGTGCCGGTGCAGGCCACCATTTCTCCGGCCGTTGCCAAGGACGAGGGCACCACCAAACTTGTCAAGGCGTTCGAGTTCCCGCCCGTCCAGGCGTCGGGCTCCGACCGCTCGGGCTCGATCCTCGAGCTCCTCGCGGGCTATGTCTTCCCGGGTGCCGCCAACAGCAACAACGGCGCCATCCTGCTGCTCTTCTCGCTGGCCCTGCTCCTCGCGGTGGTCACCCCGCGCATTCCGCGTCTGCACCTCACCACCCTCGTCGCCCAGCGCGGCGCCGGGTGCCCGGGCTACAACCCGGTCGCCCTGAGACCCGGCTAAGCCGGATCCCCAGCCGACGTGCGTCCGCGCACGACGGCAGACACGGCCGTGTGGCCCGGTGCATTCCCGCACCGGTCACGACACACTTCCGTCCCTAGGGGATCGAAAATGCAGACGTACGACTTCGTGATCATGGGCGCCGACGGCGCACCGCGCACCACCCTCCAGGAGACCGTCCGCCGCCTGGGCCACCACGCGATCGCCGCGGACCCCGCCGAGCTTCGCGGGGCGCCCGTGATGGGCGACGTGCTCATCGTCGACCTGCGCGACGACGAGCCGGTGTGGGACGAGCTCACCGAGGACCTGCTGCACGACGAGCGTCCGCTCATCATCGTGGCCGACCGTCCGCGTCCGCTGGTCAAGACCCTCGCCAGCCGCGCCGCCGGCACCCTGCTGCTCACCGGCTCCGAGGACGACTGCGGCTACCGCGTCGCCCTGACCCTCGCCGCCGCGCTGAACCCGCGCCGCCGCACGGTCGCCCCGCGCACCAGCGGGTGGGCCTCCGCCGGTCTGCGCACCGCAGCAGCACAGTAGTTCGTGCCGTCCCCGGCACCACCTCCGCTCGCACGCTGAGCGGAGGTGGCCGGGGGGACCGGCCTCCGCCCCGCACCGGGCGTGAACGGCTTCCGCGACAGACGCGACGCGCCGCCCCCCGGTCCCCGTAGACTCACGGTCGTTTCAGCGACCCACCGGAGGCGGCTTTGGGCCAGGTCACAGGGATCGACACGGTCTTCTACCAGGTGTGCAACATGGATCGTGCGGTCGCCTTCTACCGCGACACGCTCGGTCTGACCCTCGCCCGGCAGGAGGGCAAGGACTGGGCGGAGTTCGATGCCGGGGCGATCAAGCTGTCGCTCTCCGGCGAGCTCGCCGTCGCCCCCCAGCGCGGCGGCGCGACCGTCGTCCTGCACTGCGAGGGCATCGATGAGCTGGCCGCCTCGCTGAAGGCCGCAGGCGCCATCGTCGGGACGGTCGAGGACCTCGGCGGCGCGCGCATGGTGGACGTCCACGACCCGGACGGCAACGAGATCGTCCTCATGGAGCCCGCGCGGCTCAGGTCGCGGCGACCGCCGGTCCGGTGTTCGCGCGACGGGCGCTGCGCCACCTCCCCGGCGCGACCCCGTGGTGGCGCTTGAAGGCGGCGGCGAACGCGAACTCACTGCCGTACCCCACCGTGGGCGCCACCGAGGCGATCGTCGCTCCGGGCTCCAGCAGCGCCTCACCGGCGATCGCCATCCGCCACCGGGTGAGGTAGGCCAGCGGTGCCTCGCCCACGGTGGCCGCGAACCGGCGCGCGAGGGTGGCACGGGACAGCCCCACCTCGGCGGCCAGGTCCGCCACCGTCCAGGCCCGCTCCGGCCGTTCGTGGATGCGCTGCAGGGCCGCCCCCACCTCGGGGTCGTCGAGGGCCGCGAACCACGGCGGTGGCGTCGCCTCCGGTGAGGCGAACCAGGCGCGCAGCACGTAGACCAGCAGCAGATCGAGGAGCCGGTCCAGGACCGCCTGCCCGCCGGGGCGCGGCTCCAGCACGTCCCGCGCCAGCAGGCCCAGCGCGTCCCGCATCGCCGGGTCCCGCAGGCCCGCCCCACGCAGCGGCAGCAGCTCCGGGACCGACTCCAGCAGCCCGTCGCAGACGTTGCCGCGGAAGGCGTAGGCGCCGCACAGCAGCACCGTCGGCGGTGCGCTGGGAGGGCCCACGTCGAACCGCTTCGCGCCGCCCCCGCGCGGCGCCGGGGGAATCGGCTCCGCCGGCGCACCCGGAGCGTGCGTGAAGGCATAGGGGCGGTCGCTGCGGATGAGCAGCACGTCGCCCTGCAGAAGCCCCACGGGCGCGTCGTCGCCCAGCTGGACCCACAGCTCCCCCTCCAGCACGGCGTGGATCGACAGCGGCAGGTCGTCCACGAACCGCAGTCCCCACGCACCCCGGAGCGTCGAGTGCGCGAAGACCGCGCCGCGGGCCTGCGCGCGGGTGAGGCGGTCGGTCAGCACGTCCATGCGCTCAGCGTAGCGCGTGGGCATTCGCCTGACCAAGGTGGCGTGAGCGTTACGCGCATGTATTCGAGCGCTCAAATGATTCATCCGTACAGGGTCTCCCTCCAAGATCGTCGTGTCCACTCGATCGAAGGAGCTCCGATGTCCGATGTGCTCGTGATCGGCGCCACCGGCAAGACCGGCCGTCGCCTCGTCCCCCTCCTGGCGCCGCCACCCGGCGCCCGGCCGCCGCGCCCGACGGCGCCGTGCCGGTCCGGTTCGACTGGGCCGACGAGACCACGCACGGCCCGGCCCTGGAGGGCGCCGAGGCCGTCTACCTCGTCACGCCCGAGCTGCGGCTCGACCACGCCGAGGTCGTGATCCCGTTCGTCGCGCGCGCCCGTGAGGCGGGGGTGCGACGCGTGGTGTTCCTGAGCGTCCGGGGCATCGACCAGGGACCCGACAACGACTTCCTGCGCGTCGAGCGCGCCCTGGCGGAGTCGGGCATGGAGTGGACCGTCCTGCGGCCCACGTGGTTCACGCAGAACTTCACCGAGGGCGCCTTTGCGCCCGCGCCGCACAACGGGTTCAGCATCATCGCCTGCGCCGGCGAGGGCCGGATCCCGTTCATCGACACCGAGGACATCGCCGCGGTGGCGGCCGCCGCCCTCACCGGGGACGGCCACCACGGGCAGATCTACGATCTCTCCGGGCCCGAGGCGATCACCTTCGGTGAGGCCGCCCGGATCCTGGGTGAGCACGCCGGCCGTGACATCCCGTACGTCGACGTCCCCGCCGAGGACTTCGGCGCCGCGCTGCGCGGGGCGGGACTGCCCGACGACTACGCCGCGCTGCTGGTGATGATGCTCCAGGTCGCCGCTGCGGGGCACGAGGCGGCGATCAGCGATGGGGTGGCGCGTGCGCTGGGCCGCGAGGCCACCTCCGTGGAGCATGCGGCGGCGCGTGACGCGGTGGCGCCGGCGACCGCCTAACGGGCGGGCGGCACCCGCGCGAGCCATTCGGCGACCGCTTCCCGCGCACCGGTGATCCCGGCGCGCAGGGAGTGGTCGCCGGGCACGCGGGCCACGATGCGGCCGGGCCCGTCGGGCGGCATCCCGAACGGGTCGCGCTCACCCTGCACCACCAGCACCGGCACGCTCACCGCGTCGAGCTCGGGCAGGCGGCTGGGTTTGGGGGCCGCCCCGGCCCGCCCCGGCGGCCGCAGCGGGAACGCCAGGCACAGCACGGCCGCGGCGCCGGTGTCCGCCGCGGTCCGGCACGCGACCCGGGCGCCGGACGAGCGCCCTCCGGTGATCACCGGGGTCCCCGTCGGCAGTGTCTCGCGGAGCGCCGCCACGATCGCGGTCCACGCCGCGTCCAGCGCCGGGGCGCGGTCCGGCGCCCGCCGGCCCGCCACGCGGTAGGGCTGCTCCACCAGGGCGACGCTGAGGCCCGCCCCGAGGGCGGTCTCGGTGACGGCGACCAGATCGGGGGCGTCGATGCCGCCGCCCGCGCCGTGGCCCAACACCATTAGACCCCGCGGGGCGGGCGCGCGGTGGAGATGGACCCGCGCGGTGCCGCGCGGGGTTGCCAGCTCCACGACATCCGTACCGGTCACCGGGCCGAGCCGCGCGCCTCGGCGATGGCCGCCATCAGGTCCCCCGGGTCGTCGACCCGCACGATGATCTTCGCCGTCTTCCAGGGCAGGGGCGCGCGCACGCTGACCTCCCGGTCCAGCTCGAGCACGACGCACGGACCGGACTGCAGCACGAAGGCGACGAGGCCGCGGCCGATCCGCACCCCCAGGCCACCGAACCCCGGCCAGGTCATCTGCGACACCCGGGCGATGCGCTCCACGGGGATCCGGGCGGAGCCCATGAGGCCCACGGAGATCCGGACGTGGGAGGTGTCCACCGCCACCTCGCCACCCCGCGGGGCGAGCAACCCGATGAAGAGGACGGCCCACTTTGACCGGGGCATTGCGAAACGTTCCATGGCCCGAGGCAGGCTCGGAAGGCCCGCCTCCCGAGGACCCGGACACCGATGGCGAAGCGCTGGTACGGACGCGACAGCGGGCTCACCGCCCGCATGGGCCTCACGATGTTCCTGCTCGGACTCGTGTACGTCGTGTTCATGGGCGTGATCATCGCCATGGGCGCCGGCACGGTGATCGTGGTGGTGATCGCCGCGATCGTGATGCTGGTGCAGCTGTTCTTCAGCGACCGGCTGGCCCTGGCCAGCATGCACGCCCGCCGGGTCACCCCGGAGCAGCAGCCCGAGCTGCACGCGATGATCGACCGGCTCTGCCAGCTCAGCGACCTCCCCAAGCCCACGGTGGCGGTCGCGGACACCGACATGCCCAACGCCTTCGCCACCGGCCGCGGCCGCAAGACCGCAACGGTGTGCGTGACGACCGGGATCATGCGCGACCTGGAGCCGCACGAGCTGGAGGGCGTCCTGGCCCACGAGCTGTCCCATATCGCCAACCGCGACGTGGTGGTCATGACCGTGGCCTCGTTCCTCGCCACGGTGGCCGGGCTGCTCATCCGAATGAGCGCCTACGGACGGGTGGGGCGCGGCGGCAGGGACAACGCCGCGGCGGCCTTCTTCGTGGTGCTCCTGGTGAGCATCGCGACCTACGTGGTCTCCTACCTGCTGCTGCGAGCCCTGTCGCGCTACCGGGAGTTCGCCGCCGACCGGGGCGCCGCGATCATGACCGGCGCGCCCGCCAACCTGGCCTCCGCCCTGATGAAGATCAGCGGGGACATGAGCCGGATCCCCACCAAGGACCTGCGTGAGGCGGAGGGCATGAACGCCTTCTTCATCATGCCGGCGGTCGCGAAGGGCTTCTCCCTCTCGACGCTGTTCTCCACCCACCCGCCGGTCGAGAAGCGCGTGGAGCGCCTCATGGCGATGCAGGCCGACATCGACGCCGGCCCCGTCGCGAGCTGAGCCGCATGGGCCTCCTCGACATCCTGCGGGGCGAGCGCCGCCCCCGGCGGCCGGACCTCGACAAGCTGTTCGCCATCTCGACCGCCGAGGGCACGCTGGTGATCGACCTGGCGCTCCGCCCCTCGGGCAAGGCCGGCGTGTGCTTCAAGCCGGTCCAGATGGCGCAGTTCGACGAGCTCATGCGCGAGCTGGACGAGCTGCTGGCCATCAGCGAGCGCACCTCCGGCACGCGGATGCGGCGCAGTCAGGACGACCTGGGCTTCACCTGGATCGTCCTGGAAGACGAGGACCTGCCGGACCTCGTCACCACCGTGCACCTGGTGAACCGCACGCTCGAGGAGCGCGGGTTCGGGGAGCAGCTGCTGTGCTCGGTGTTCGGCTTCGCGAACGAGGCCGGCCCGGTCCTGCTCGTCTACGGCTACAAGCGCGGCAGCTTCTACCCGTTCGTCCCGCGCGGCGACCGCACGCGCGACACCCCGACCGAGCTGCGGCTTCAGGCCGCGCTGGGGCGGGAGCTGCCGATCGAGGCGGAGCTGGAGCGCTGGTTCCCCGTGTGGGGCGCGCCCGTCACCTGAGCCGCGGCGAGCACGGCCGCCCGGCGCGCGGTGCCGGCCGACTTCCCGGAGACCACCAGGATCGCGATGGTGAGCGCGACCATGCCGGCCACCAGGCCGAGCCCGGCGGTGAACATCCAGCCGGGCGCCGCGGCGAGCCCCAGCAGGACCCTGCCGGCACCGACGGCGATCATCACCTGCGCGACGACCGCGACGATGCGCGCGGTCATCCCCTCGCCCGACCGCCGGCACAGCGCGCAGCAGCCGTAGGACGCCGCGACCGCGATGGCCAGGACGCCGAGCATGAGCATGAGCGTGGCCTGTGCCCCGATGAGACCACCGGGCAAAGGCATGGAAATCACAGCTTCCGTCGTCACGCGCAACTCCTCGGAGTGAAGGACCGTCGTCTTGAGCGACAGGGCCGAAACTCCAAAAGTTACGAGTTGGCACGCGACGGGGCGGGACGGCGCCACGGCCGCCCCGCCCCGCGCGGAAACCGCGTCAGTCCGGGATGAGCCCCTCGTCGCCCAGGAGGGAGCGGACTTCCTCCAGGGTGGTGTCGGGTGCCGGGACGATCGCGTCGGAGCCGATGAGCTCCTCCGCCGGCACCGGGGTGCCGTTGTCGGTGATGAAGGCGATGAGCTCGGCGAGTGCCTCGGCGAAGCCCGCCGCGTCATCGGCCTCGACGGCGGTCTGGAGCCGGTCGTCGATGCTGTTCGCCTTCGAGAACACGCCGTCGGCGAGACGGAACTGCCCCTCACCGAGCACGCGGACGATCACGGGGTGCCTCCCTGCCCCACCTCACCGGCGGGGGCGGACCCGGTGCCGAGCTCGCGCTTGAGGGCCTCCAGCTCGGCGTCCACGCCCTCGGTGGCGCTGATCTTGGCGAGCTCGCGGTCGATGGAGTCCTGGCCGGGGGCCGTGAAGTCCTCCAGCGCACCCGACTCGAGCAGCTCGTCGATGGCGCCGGCCCGGGCGCGCATCGTCTCCACCTTGTTGTGCGCGCGGTCCATCGCCATGCCGATGTCGGTCATCTCCTCGGAGATGCCGGAGACCGCCTCACCGATCTTGGTCTGCGCCTCGGCGGCCGTGTACTGGGCCTTGATGGTCTCCTTCTGGGTCCGGAACGCCTCCACCTTTGCGGTGAGGCGCTGCTCGGCCGAGACCAGCTTGTCCTGCTCGGCCTGCAGCTGGGCGCGCTGCTCGTCCAGCGACTGGAGCTGCGCCTGCACGCCCTTCTTGCGCTCCAGCGCCACGCGGGCGAGGTCCTCGCGCCCGGCGGACAGCGCGGACCGGGCCTGGCCGTCGAGCTTGGTGATGCTCTGCTCGAGCTTGGCCGCCTGCAGCTCCAGGCGCTTCTTGCTGGTGGCCACATCGGCGACGCCGCGGCGGACCTGCTGCAGCAGCTCGAGCTGCTTCTCGTACGAGTAGTCGAGGGTCTCGCGCGGATCCTCGGCGCGGTCCAGGAGCTTGCTGACCTTCGCCTTGAAGATCGACAAGAACCGGCTGATGAGGCCCATTCGGTTCCTTTCGACGGTGGGGGAACGCGCCGAGTATAGAACGGCCTTCGCGGACGGGCTTGCCGTCCCGGCGGGGCTCGGCGAGGCTGGGGCGCGGTCGGCGGTCCAACCGGCGGCGAACCCCACCCCGGAGGGTCGATGCTGCGCGACACGCTGCTTCTGCTGCGGCCGGACTTCGCGGCCGGGATATCCCGGCCGCCGGTTCTACTGCTGGCACTGCGCGCTGCTCGAGGGCGTGCTCGCCTCGTTCCCCGCGCTCGGAGAGCGCCTCGACGTCCACCGCGTGGACTGGCCGCGGCCGCGACGCGCCGTGGTGGACCTGCTGGGCCCGGAGCATCAGTCCCTCCCGGTGCTGCTGCTCGCCCACGACGCCCCGGACGGGATCGAGACCGGCGTCGCCAACGGCCGCCGGTTCGTGGAGGGCCGGGACGCGATCATGCAGGCGCTGGCCGCCCGCCACGGCATCCCGCTCCCGCATCCGTGAGCCGCGGGGCCGGCGGCGCGAACGCCGCCGAACGCCCCGGCCGGCCGCCCCGCTACCTGAGGTCCACGACCTCGCGGCTGCGCAGGTGCACCGTGACCTTGCGCTTCACGCGCTGCAGCGCGTTGTCGACCGTCTTGGGGGTGCAGTCCAGACGCTCCGCGATCTCCTCGTAGGAGCGGCCCTCCAGGTACATGGTGAGCACCGAGCTCTCGAGGCCTGAGAGCACCTCGCCCAGGCAGCCCACCAGGGCACGCAGCTCTTCGGATGAGATCGCCTGGTTGACCGGGTCCCACGCCGGGTCGTCCGGGAGGATCTCGGCCAGGGACATCTCCTGCTCAGAGGAGGCCCCGGCGCGGGAGTGGCTGAACGACACGTAGGTGTTCAGCGGGGTGTGCTTGTTGCGGGCGGCGGTCTTGATCGCGGTGATGATCTGCCGCGTCACGCACAGCTCGGCGAACGAGCGGAACGAGGCCTCGCGGTCCGGCCGGTAGTCCCGCACGGCCTTGAAGAGCCCGATGAGGCCCTCCTGGATGAGGTCCTCACCCTCGCCGCCGGCGAGGAAGTACGACGACGCCTTGAGGCGGACGAAGCCCCGGTAGCGGTCGATGATGCGATCCATCGCGACGGTGTCTCCACGCCTCGCGCGCTCCACGAGGGCCAGGTCCGCCATCTCATGCTGAGGTTGAGCTTGACCAGACCCACGAGCGTGCCGAGGCGATGCGTTGGGGCTTCTGACTGCACGGATCGCGAAGGACACGGGATTTCTCGCTTACCTTGAGCTTAGGTTGAGGTTTGCCCTCAGGGTTGGGCGGCATCTTATGCCCAAACGCACGCACAAGGAAAGGCATGACACCGCGTCAGCGGGTCATGCGTGGGCGGAACCTCCGCGGATCAGCGGCGGGTCAGCGGTACGAGGCGGGGCGGCCCGCCTCGTAGAGCAGCAGCGCGGCGGCCACCGAGATGTTGAGGGAGGCCACCCGGCCACCCATCGGGATGCGCACCAGCCGGTCGCATGCCGCGGTCACCTTGGGGCGCAGTCCGGCGCCCTCGCTCCCCAGCACCAGCACCACCTCGCGCGGGATGACGCCGGACCGGAAGTCCGCGCTCCCCCCGGGGTCGGCCCCGATGATCGCGCGGCCCCGGTCGCGGGCCTCACCCAGGAAGCCGTTGATGCTGTCCACCTGCGCCACGCGCATGTGCTCCACGGCGCCGGCGGACGCCTTGCACACGGTGGGGGTCACGCCGGGCGACCCGCGCCGCCCGATCACCAGGCCCACCGCGCCGGCCCCGTCGGCCACCCGGCAGATCGCCCCCAGGTTGCGCGGGTCCTGCGCGCCGTCCAGGCACACCACCGGCCCGTCCCCCGCGAGCACCTCCGCGGTGCTCGCGTACGGGTACGGGTCCACGAAGGCCACCACGCCCTGATGGTCGGAGCTGCCGCAGGCGCGGCCGAGCTCCGCGCGCTGCCGCGGCTTGGGACGTGCGGCCCGCAGCCAGTCCTCGTCCCGCAGCTGCTCGAGCGCCCACACCTCGTGCACGGTCCGGCGGCCGGCGGCGAGCAGCTCGCGCACCGGGTTGCGGCCGTAGACGATCTCCGCCTCGGGGGGCGGGGTCACAGCGGCGTGACCCGCGGGCCCTCCGGGGTGTCGCGCACCTCGTACCCCAGGGCGGCGATCGCGTCCCGCAACCGGTCCGCCTCGGCGAAGTCCCGCGCGGCCCGCGCGGCCTCGCGCTGCCCGGCCATCTCCAGCGCCTCCGCGGGCACCGCGTCCTCGGCGGAGAGGTCCGCGAGCCCCAGCACGTCCAGCAGCTGGACCAGCTCCGAGCGGATCGAGCGCAGCTGGCCGGCGTCGGGCCGGGCCGGGCCGTCGATGGCCCGGTTCGCCGCCCGGATCAGCTCGAACAGGGCCGCGAAGGCCCGGGGGGTGTTGAAGTCGTCGTCGAGCGACGCGAAGAACTCGTTGCGCGACCGCACCAGCGCGTCCGCCAGCTCACGGTCCACGGCCGTCCCGGGCGATGAGATCCCCCGGTCGAGGCTCCGCACCGCGTTGCGGATGGTCTCCACCTGACGCGAGGCGTCCTCGAGCCCCTCGTCGCTGAGCGGCAGCTTGGAGCGGTAGTGGTTGCGCAGCATGAATGTGATGAGCACGTCCTTGCCCCACCGGTCGAGGGCGTCGCGCAGCAGCACGATGTTGCCCTCGCTCTTGGACATCTTGCCGCCGAGCTCGATCATCTCGTTGTGCGCCCAGATGTGGGCCATCGGCTCGCCGCTGGCGCCCTCGCTCTGGGCGATCTCGTTCTCGTGGTGCGGGAAGACCAGGTCCAGCCCGCCGCCGTGCACGGCGAAGCCCCGGCCCAGGGCGGCCTCGGCCATCGCCGAGCACTCGATGTGCCACCCGGGACGGCCCGGACCCCACGGCGACTCCCAGAAGGCGTCCTCGTCGGGCTTGTGGCCCTTCCAGAGGGCGAAGTCGAGCGGGTGCTCCTTGGCGGTGCCGGGGTCGGTGGACACCATGTCCTCGATCCGGCGCCCGCTGAGCTTCCCGTAGCCGGGGAAGCGGTCCACCCGGAAGTACACGTCCCCGCCGGCGGCGTACGCCAGGCCGCGGTCGATGAGCGTCTGGATCATCGCGACGATCTCGGGCAGGAACTCGGTGACCTTCGGTTCCAGGTCGGGACGGCCCAGCCCCAGCCGGTCGGTGTCGGCGACGTACTCGGCGCCGTACCGCTCCGCCAGCTCGGTGGACGACACGCCGGCCTTCCGCGCCGCCTCGTAGATCTTGTCGTTGATGTCGGTGAGGTTGCTCACCAGCCGCGCCGCGAGGCCCCGGCGCTGGAGGTAGCGGCGCAGGACCGAGAAGACGATGAAGGGCCGCGCGTTGCCCACGTGGATGGGGCCGTAGACGGTGGGCCCGCACACATAGATCCCCACGACGCCGTCCGGACCCGGCTCGAGCGGCTCGGGCCGCTTGGTGAGGGTGTTGTAGAGACGCGGTGCGTCCGGATCGGTCATGCGCCCTCCACGCTCTCCACCAGGGCGACCGCCTGGCATCCGATGCCCTCGCGGCGTCCCGTGAACCCCATGCCCTCGGTGGTGGTGGCGTGGACGCCGACCGGCGCGCCGAGGATCCCGCTCATCGACCGCTCCATGCTTTCACGATAGGGCCCGATCCGGGGCGCCTCGCACACCACCACGGCGTGGGCGTTCACGACCCGGTAGCCGCGCGCGGTGACGTGGGCGAGGGTCTCGGTGAGCAGCCGCGCGCCCGACACGCCCTCCCAGGCCGGATCGCCGGGCGGGAACAGCGCCCCGATGTCCGGGCCGCCGGCGGCCGCCAGCAGGGCGTCGCAGATGGCGTGCGCGACCACGTCGCCGTCGCTGTGCCCCACCAGCCCCTCGGGGTGGTCCACGGGGACGGTCCCCAGCATCAGCGGGCGCCCGGGACCGAACCGGTGGGCGTCCACCCCGTTGCCGATCCTCAGCCCCACGAGACCACCGGCACCTGCTCCTGCACGCGCCCGCTGAACCGGGTGAGGGTCTCGTAGCCGGCCCCGCGGATCGCGGCGACGGCGGTGGGGAAGCCCTCCCCGACCTCCTCGGGGCGGTGCGCGTCGCTGGCGAGCGTCACGGGCACACCGGCGGCCCGGAACCGTTGCAGCAGGCTCGGCTCGGGGTAGAGCTCGCGCACCGGCTTGCGCAGGCCCGCCGAGCTGCACTCGATGGCGACGCCGGTGGCGGCGATGGCCGCGATCACCTCGTCGAAGCGCTCCACGGCCGAGGGCGGCGCGTGATGCCCGAACACCTTCGGCAGGTCCGGGTGGGCCAGAACGTCGTACAGCCCGGACCGCGCCGCCGCGACCAGCTCGTCCAGGTACCGCCCCCACACCTCGTCCGGGGGGTTCGTCGCCATCGGCGGCATGCCGGGATTGTCCACGGGGAGCGCGCCCAGCCAGTGCACAGATCCCAGCACCACGTCGAAGGGGCGTCCCTCCAGGAACCGGGCGATCTCCTCCTGCCGGTGGGGCAGCCAGTCCATCTCCACGCCCAGCAGCACGGGCAGGCCGGCGGCCTTGGCGTCGAGGACGGCCTGAACGTAGGCGTCGGCGTCGGCGGTGGCCTCCTCGCGCCAGAAGGCGTCGTCGTGCCAGTCCCGCACCTCGGCGAACCGGTAGACGTGCTCGGTGATGGCGATCTCGGTGATCGCGCGCGACCGGGCGCGCTCCACGTACCGGGCCATCCAGTCCACCGACAGCGGACCGCCGTGGGCGCCCCAGGTGCCCTCCTGCCGCTCGCGGTACTCGACGCCGTCGGGCTGCAGGTGCATGTGGTAATCGAGGAGCACGGCGGGCGAGGTTACCGCACGCCGTCAGCCGGCGTCGCGCTCGCCCAGCAGCAGCTCGGCGATGCGGACGTCGGACGGCGTGGTGACCTTCATGTTTGGCGCCGCGTTGGGCACCACCCGCACACGGCCGCCCACGCCCTCCACCAGCGACGCGCAGTCGGTGGCGTCGTGGAGGCGCCCCAGCTCGGCGGCGTGCATGACGGCCTCGCGCAGCACCTCCGCCCGGAACGCCTGGGGGGTCTGGGCCAGCCACAGGCCCTCCCGGCCGGGGGTCTCGGTGATCTCCCGCTCGGCATCGACGCGCTTGGGGGTGTCGGCCAGCGGCGCGGCGGCGATCGCGCCGTCGGCGTCGGCGATGCCCTCGAGCACGGCGGGGATGAGGGCCGGGGCGATCAGTGGCCGGGCGGCGTCGTGCACGAGCACGTACTCCACGCCGGGCGGCACGGCCTCCAGGCCCAGGGCGACCGAGTGGGACCGGCTCTCGCCCCCCGGCACCACCGCGACCTCCGCGTCGCCGTCGCCGAGCGCCGCGAAGACCTCGGCCTCGTGGCCGGGAGGGCCCACCACGACCAGCATCTCGACCGCAGGACTGTTCATCAGCACATCGGCTGCCCACGCCAGCAGCGGACGTCCCCCGAGGGGCATCAGCGCCTTCGGGAGACCCGCCCCCATCCGCACCCCGGAACCGGCCGCCACCAGGATGGCGGCGCACCGCATAGAGGAATCACTCGACAAGCTGCGCCCGATGCTGTCCGATTGACAAGAGGATGCCCCGGAAGAAGGACCAGAGTGCCATGAACCTACCTGCGCGAGCAGACCTCCTGCTGCGTGCCCGCTGGCTCACCTCGCTCGACACCGAGCAGCGGCGCGCCCTGGAGGAGCTCCCCATCGCCGCCGTGGAGGCGGCGTTCGCCGCCTGGCGGGCCCGCGAGGACGACGAGGCCGGCGTGGCTGGGCACCTCCGGGTGGGCGTACCCGGAGTGGAAGCCCGACTTCTACCCCGCCGGCCTCGCCCGCGACCGCTTCCTGGAGCACTACGCCTCGGTGCTCGGGGCGTGCGAGATCAACGCCACGCACTACCGCCTGCAGTCCGAGGGCGCCGTGGCGAAGTGGGCCGCCGCGGTGCCGGACGGCTTCCGGTTCGTGGCGAAGGCCCATCGGCGCATCACCCACGGTTCCGCGCTGGGGCAGGACCCGGAGTTCACGGCCGACTTCCTGGAGTCGCTGCGTCCCCTCGGGGCGAGGCTGGGGGCGATCCTGCTGCAGCTGCCGCCGTCGCGGCGGCGTGATGATGCGGCGCTGGCGGCGCTGATGTCCCAGGTGCCCGCCGGGCTCCCGTTCGCGATGGAGTTCCGCCACGCCTCGTGGGACGACGAGGCCGTCACGACGGCCGTCGTGGAGGCCGGCGGCACCATCTGCGCCGCCGACACCACGGGGGACGTCCCGGACGCGCTGCCGCCCGGCCGGATCGCCTACGTGCGCCTGCGCGCCGAGGAGTACCGCCCGGAGGCGCGGCGGGGGTGGCTCGAGCTCCTGCGCCGGGAGGCGGCCGGGCGCCCCGTGTACGCCTTCGCCAAGCACGAGGGCGTCCCGGCGGGGAACCCCTTCGCCGGGGTCACCATGGCGGAGTGGATGAACGCCGGAGGCGCGTAGCCAGGCGCCGCTGAGACGCCCTCAGGCGGGCTCGTCCTCCAGGCGGGCGAAGATCATCTTCCCGGAGGGGCTCTGCAGCACGGAGGTGACCTCCACCTCCACCTGCTGCCCCAGGGACGACCATCGTGCCGTCGTCCAGGTACGCGACGCCCTGGTCGTACTCCTTGCCCTCCCGGATCACCTTCACGTGGAGCGGCTCGCCGGGCAGAACGGCCGGCTTGAGGGCGTTCGCCAGCTCGTTGACGTTCAGCACCTCGACGCCCTGGATCTGGGCGACCTTGTTCAGGTTGTAGTCGGTGGTCACGATCGAGGCGCCCACCTCGCGCGCCAGTCGCACCAGGCGGGCGTCCACCGGCTCCTGCTCGGTCGGGTCGGTGCCGCGGACGCTGAAGCCGCCGTTGGCCTCGGCCTTCAGCTCTTCCACGATCTCCAGGCCCCGGCGGCCGCGGGCACGCTTGAGCGGATCGGACGAGTCCGCGACGCGCTGCAGCTCCAGCAGCACGAAGTCCGGCACCACGATCGCCCCGGACAGGAACTTGGTGCGCACCACGTCGATGAGACGGCCGTCGATGATCGCGCTGGTGTCGATGAGCCGTGTCTGGGCGGGCCCGCGCGACCGGGCGCCCACCAGCCGCAGGATGTCCACGTGCTTGCGTGCCGCGATCCGGCTGAACACGTACGCCACCACCAGCACCACCGGCAGCAGCAGGTACGGCCCCACGATGGGGAGCCGCACCACCGCGACGCCCGCGAGGGCGGCGGCCACCAGGCCCACCACGAGCCCGAGTGCGCCGATGGTGAGCTCCGCGGCCGACCGGCGGTCCGCGGCGCGGTCGATGGCCTTCAGACGGCCCCGGAGCCAGCGGCCCACGATGCCGCCCACCAGGAACCCCAGCAGCACGCCCACCACGACGATCGCCGCCCATGCCACGTAATGCCACGGGGACGAGAACCACCGCTCCAGCGAGAGCGCCGCGCCGACCTGGTAGGCGGCGAGACCGCCGAGCAGCGCCAGGGTGAGCCGGCTCACCAGGATCATGCGGGCCCCCGGGGGATCCGCCCGAGCCGCCAGGTCACCGTCGCGTGGTGGTGGCGGGTCATCGGTGCTCGGCGTCCTCTCTGCTGGATTGGCGGTGCTTGTGATCCTCGCGCGAGGTGAGGCTCCAAGGCTAGCGCCATCCCGGGGGACTGCCCTCCGGAACCGCCGCCCGGGCACTCCCGGGCGGCGGTTCCACGGTCAGTCCAGCAGGAGGTCGTCCTCGAGTTCCACCGATGCGGCCGCGACCTTCTCGGCCCCGGCCCGTCCGCGCCCGATCTCCTCAAGGAGGTTCTCCAGGAAGTCGACCGCCTCCTGCTCACCCATGTCGCAGGCGTACATGAGCTCGCTGGCGAGGATCTTCTTCGCGCGGCCGAACATCTGCTTCTCGCCGGTGGACAGGCCCTTGTCGATGTCCCGGATCGACAGGTTCCGGACGACCTCGGCCAGCTCGAACACGTCGCCGGTCTTGATCTTGTCCCGGTTGTGCTTGAACCGGCGGTTCCAGTTCTTCGGCATCTGGGTGCCGTCGTCCTTGAGGACCGCCAGGACCTCCTCCACGACCTCCTGTGAGATCACGGACCGCAGGCCCGCCTTCTCGGCGTTCTCGGTCGGCACCATCACCGTCATGTCGTTGTAGAGGATCTGGATGGTGAGGTACTCCCGGTGCTGACCGAGGACCTCCTTCATCTCCTTCTTCAAGACCTTCCCGGCGCCATGGTGCGGGTACACAACCTTGTCTCCGACCTCGAACACGCGTCCCCCCTGATTGTTGGTTGACAGTCCGACCGCGGCGGTCATCTGGAGCAGGCGGCCTCCAGCGCCTGCACCACGTCCTCGACCGGTGCGAGCGTGAGCCCGCGCGGAGGAGGAGTTCCGCCGTCGCCTGCCATCCGTGGCATCACTGCTGTTTCCAGGCCCTGCGCGGAGATTGCGCTGAGCCGCCGCGCCGCGTGACCGGACGGCCGGATCCCTCCGGTCAACCCGATCTCACCGAACGCCGCGGACCCACGCGTGAGGGGCACACCGCGATGGGCGCTTGCGATGGCGAGCGCAATGGCGAGGTCGGCGGCCGGATCGATCGCCCGGGCGCCTCCCGCCACGCTCACGAACACGTCCTGGTCGCCCAGGCGGAGTCCACCGTGGCGCGCGAGCACCGCGATGACCTGCGCCAGGCGGGTCCGGTCGACACCCACCGCGACGCGGCGGGGGGGAACGACCTCGGTGTGGCCCACCAGGGCCTGCACCTCGACCAGGATCGCGCGGCTCCCCTCGATTGCCGGGAACACGCACGACCCGACACGGTCGCCGACCTCCGCGAGGAAGACGGCGCTCGGATCGGGGACGGAGACGAGCCCCTCGGGGCGCATCTCCAGCACTCCGGCCTCATTCGTGGAGCCGAAGCGGTTCTTGGTGGCCCGCAGCACGCGGTGCGCCCGCATCTCCTCACCGTCGAAGGTGATGACGCAGTCGACCATGTGCTCGAGCATGCGGGGGCCTGCGAGCCCCCCGTCCTTCGTGACCTGTCCCACCAGGACGATGGCGACGTCCCGCTCCTTGGCCAGGCGCATGAGCTCGCCGGTGGCCTGGCGGACCTGCGACACCGATCCGGGGCCGCCGTCGGCGGCGTCCGAGACCAGCGTCTGCACCGAGTCGATGGCGCACACCGCGGGACGGTGGGCCTCGATCGCCGCGACGACGGACTCCAGGCGGGTCTCCGCCAGGACGCCGACGCGGTCCGTGTCGCCCGTGAGCCGGGCGGCCCGGGTGCGCACCTGGGCGATGGACTCCTCGCCGGTCACCAGCAGCACCTCGCGGTCGGCCGAGAGCGAGGCCAGGGCCTGCAGCACCAGGGTGCTCTTGCCGATCCCGGGTTCCCCGCCGATCAAGATCAGCGAGCCGGGGACGATACCTCCACCGAGGACGCGATCGAGCTCCGCCATCCCCGTCGCCAGACGGGCGGGCGGCGGGTCGGCCGCCTCACCGAGACGGACGGGAACGGGCACGACCTCAAGGGTACGCGCCGCCCGCGCGGGCGCCGCGGACTCCGCGACGGACCCCCACGCCCCGCAACCGGAGCACCGCCCCACCCAACGTGGATGCGATGCGCCGCACTCTTCGCATGCGAAGACGCTCTGTGTGCGTGTTCGGACCAAGGACTCCAGACATTGTGCGGGGGGCCGGCGGCCCCCCGCACGTGTGACAACTACGACTCGTCGGGCTCCGTGGCCGCGGGCTCCTGCGCCCCCGACCCAGCCGTGGCCCCGACGACCTCGGGCTCCGGCTCGGTGGTGATGAGCTTCATGCCCTCGCCATCGCGGTCCACGACGATCGTGGTGCCCTCCGGCAGGGTGCCCTTGAGCACCTCGTCGGCGAGCGGGTCCTCGATGAGCCGCTGGATGGCGCGACGCAGCGGCCGCGCACCCATCGTGGGGTCGTAGCCCTGCTCCACCAGGAGGTCCTTCGCCTCCTCGGTGAGCTGCAGCGCCAGCCCGTGCTCGGCCATCTGCTTCTTGAGCCGCACCAGATCTCCTCGCGGGTGAGCTTGTGGAAGACGATGACCTCGTCGATCCGGTTGAGCAGCTCCGGCCGGAAGACCTTCTTCAGCTCGCCCATGATCCGCGACTTCATGTCGTCGTAGGACAGGCCGGTCTCCTCGCTCACCGAGAAGCCGAGCGGCGTGTTCCGGCTGATCGTGGCGGCCCCGATGTTCGAGGTCATGATCACGATCGTGTTGCGGAAGTCGACCGAGCGGCCCTGCGCGTCGGTGAGACGGCCGTCCTCGAGGATCTGCAACAGGATGTTGAAGACCTCGGGGTGCGCCTTCTCGACCTCGTCCAGGAGCACGACCGAGTACGGCTTGCGGCGCACCTGCTCGGTGAGCTGCCCGCCCTCGTCGTAGCCCACGTAGCCGGGCGGGGAACCCACCAGACGGCTGACCGCGTGCTTCTCCATGTACTCGGACATGTCGACCTGGATGAGGGCCTCTTCGTCGCCGAAGAGGAACTCCGCCAGCGTCCGCGCGAGCTCGGTCTTCCCGACGCCCGAGGGGCCGAGGAAGATGAACGAGCCGGCCGGCCGCTTCGGGTCCTTGATGCCCGCGCGCGTGCGGCGGATCGCCCGGGAGACGGCCTTGATGGCGACCTCCTGGCCGATGACCCGCTTGTGCAGCTCGTCCTCCATGCGGAGCAGCTTGCGCGACTCGGCCTCGGTGAGCTTGAAGACCGGGATCCCCGTCCACATCGAGACGATGTCGGCGATCTCCTCCTCGCCGATCGACGGCCGCGGGCCGCCGTCCTCGGACTTCCACTCCTCCTCGAGCTCGCGCTTCTTGTTCGTGAGGCGCCGCTCCTTGTCGCGGAGGTTGGCGGCCTTCTCGAACTCCTGCGCCTCGATCGCGGCCTCCTTCTCCTTCCGGACGGTCTCGATCTCCTCCTCGAGCTCCCGGTAGGACGGCGGCGCGGTCATGGTGCGGATGCGCATGCGGCTGGCGGCCTCGTCGATGAGGTCGATCGCCTTGTCGGGCAGGAAGCGCTCCGAGATGTACCGGTCCGCGAGGTTCGCGGCGGCCTCGAGCGCCTCGTCCGTGATGGTGCAGCGGTGGTGCGCCTCGTACCGGTCGCGCAGGCCGCGCAGGATCTGGACGGTCTCCTCCTGGGAGGGCTCGTCCACGCGGATCTGCTGGAAGCGGCGCTCCAGGGCGGAGTCGCGCTCCAGGTACTTGCGGTACTCGTCGAGCGTGGTGGCGCCGACCGTCTGCAGCTCGCCGCGGGCGAGCGCGGGCTTGAGGATGCTGGCGGCGTCGATCGCGCCCTCCGCGGCACCCGCACCGACGAGATTGTGCAGCTCGTCGATGAACAGGATGATGTCGCCGCGCTGGGTGATCTCCTTCATCACCTTCTTCAGGCGCTCCTCGAACTCACCGCGGTACTTCGAGCCGGCGACCAGCGCCGCGAGGTCCAGGGTGTAGATCTGCTTGTTCTTCAGCAGGTCCGGCACCTGGTTCGACGAGATGCGCTGGGCGAGGCCCTCGACGACGGCGGTCTTGCCGACGCCGGGCTCGCCGATGAGCACCGGGTTGTTCTTGGTGCGGCGCGAGAGGATCTGCATCACGCGCTCGATCTCGTGCTGACGGCCCACGACCGGGTCGAGCTTGCCGTCGGAGGCGAGCTTGGTGAGGTTCCGGCCGAACTGGTCGAGCAGCTTGCTGGACTTCTTGTCCTGCTGCTGGCCGGCGCCGCCCTGGCCGCCGCCCTGCTGCCGCCGGCCGGGGCCGGACAGCATGCGGATGATCTCGTTGCGGATCTTCTCGCTGTCGGCGTCGAAGTCCGTGAGGATGCGGGCCGCCACGCCCTCGTTCTCACGCACCAGGCCGAGCAGGATGTGCTCGGTGCCGATGTAGTTGTGCCCCAGCGACAGTGCCTCGCGCAGGGCGAGCTCAAGGACCTTCTTCGCGCGCGGGGTGAACGGGATCTGGCCGGAGGTGACCTCCTCACCGGAGCCGACGATCCGGATGACCTGCGCCCGGACCTCCTCCACGGTGATCTCCAGCTGTTCCAGCACTCGCGCGGCGAGGCCCTCCTCTTCCCGGAGCAGGCCGAGCAGGATGTGCTCGGTGCCGATGTAGTTGTGCTTGAGGGTGCGCGCCTCTTCCTGGGCAAGGACGACGACCTGACGCGCCCGTTCGGTGAACCTCTCGAACAACGGGAGAACCCCTTCTTCTCAGACGGGACCGGGACCGGTGAGGCTGTTGCCGAGCCCGCCGTGAGGGCGGACGGGGCCGAGGGGCCGCACTGTGGTCCTGTCAGAGACGCCGGACGAAACGTGCGTGAAGAGATGGAATCCTAGCACGGGCCCTCGTTCGCCCCCGGTCATCGGTAGTCCCCGGGGTCGCCTGAAATGTTGAGGCCGGTTGCGCCGTGCCGCCACCCCCGGATGGATGGTTCGGGGGTCTCGCCCCGCGGACCGTCATCCGTCACGCACGCCTGTGGAGCCCCCTCGCAGCACGTCTCCACCTTGCGGTGGCAACGGTCGCACCACGCCCCGTTGTGACGCCACACGAGCGTGCCATCGCAGATGGGACAGGGACCCACCTGGAAAGTATGGCACCACGAGCGGACGGGAGGACCCCCATCCGTCCCGCGGCGCCCGTCCCGCTCACGCGGGGGGACGGGCGCCCGGGGCGACGCTAGTGGCGGACCTTGCGGTCCTGGTCCGGGTAGGACAGCAGGCCCATGGTGCGGGCGCGCTTCACGGACTTCGACACCATCGCCTGCTGGCGACGGGACAGCCCCGTGATCCGGCGGGACCGGATCTTGCCGCGCTCGCTCACGAAGCGGCGCAGCGACGGGAAGTTCTTCCAGTCCAGATCCTCGATCGGCAGACGCGGACGGCGCTTGCGCTGGGCGGGATTGATCCCCTTGCCCTTCTTCTTGGATCGGCTGCGGGCCCTCGGCTTGGCCATGAACTCCTCGGCGGGTCGAATCGGTGAGCGGGAAGCGGCGAGGGACTATAGCCCATTCACGGCGGCCGTGGTCTCCGGGGCCCTCCGCGGCATCGGGCCGATGAGTTCCGGTGGCGCGGACGGTCGGGTATGGACGAGGGTGAACGGCCGGGGTCGCCCGGGAGAGGGCCACACGATGCGGAGGGATGGGATGGCGGAGGTCGCGATCGAGGCGGAGGGCCTCGTGAAGGTGTTCGGGGAGACGCGTGCGGTGGACGGGGTGGACCTGCGGGTGCCGCGCGGGACGGTCTACGGCGTCCTCGGCCCGAACGGCGCCGGCAAGACGACCACGATCCGCATGCTCGCCACCCTCATCCGCCCCGATGCGGGCCACGCCCGGATCCTGGGCCGGGATCTGGTCGGTGAGCCGGATGCGGTGCGGAGCCTGGTGAGCCTCACCGGGCAGCTCGCGTCGGTGGACGAGGACCTCACCGGGCGGGAGAACCTGATGTTGCTGGCCCGGCTGCTGGGCTTCCGGGGACGCGGCGCCGGCGCCCGCGCCGCCGAGCTGCTCGATGCGTTCGACCTCGCCGAGGCGGCCGACAAGCAGGTCAAGCACTACTCCGGCGGCATGCGGCGGCGCCTGGACATCGCCGCGAGCCTGGTGGTGACACCCGAGATCCTGTTCCTGGACGAGCCCACCACCGGCCTCGACCCGCGCTCCCGCAACGTCGTGTGGGACATCGTGCGGGCGCTGGTCGGCGAGGGCACCACGGTGCTCCTGTGCACCCAGTACCTCGACGAGGCCGACCAGCTCGCCGGTCGCATCGCGGTGATCGACCACGGCCGGGTGATCGCGGAGGGCACGCCCGGGCAGTTGAAGGCCTCCGTCGGGCGGGCCGCGCTCAGCCTGCGGCTGCTGGACCCCGCGGACCGTCCCACGGCCGAGGAGGTGATCGCACGGACGCTCGGCGACCGGCCCGCCACCGACGGCGATCCCGCGGCCCTGACGCTCCCCGTGCCCGATGCGGCGCGCGCCGCCGCCGCCCTCAGCGCGCTGGCCGCCGCGGGCGTGGGCGTCGCCGACTTCTCGCTGGGCCAGCCCAGCCTGGACGAGGTGTTCCTGGCGATCACCGGCCACCGGGCCGAGGACGAGGAGGATTCCGAATGACGGTCAGTCCGACGACGCCCGGCACGGGCGAGGGGGTGGTCACCGAACGCGTCCACGCCGCGCTCGCCACCGGCGCGCGGCCCGCCAGGCCCGGCGCCGTGGCGACGACCCTCGCCTTCGGCTGGCGGGGGATGCTGAAGATCAAGCACGTCCCGGAGCAGCTGCTGGACGTCACCGTGACGCCGGTGATGTTCCTGCTCATGTTCACGTACCTGTTCGGCGGCGCGGTCGCAGGCTCCACCGGCGACTACCTGCAATACATCCTCCCGGGCGTCCTGGTGCAGTCGGTGCTGTTCACCGCCGTCTACTCCGGGGTGACGCTCAACACGGACGTCACCAAGGGCGTCGTCGACCGCTTCCGCTCGCTGCCGGTGTGGCGGGCCGCGCCCCTGGTCGGCGCGCTGTTGGGCGACGCGGTGCGATACGCGATCGCCGGGACGGTGACCGTCCTGGTGGGGCTGCTCATGGGCTTCCGGCCCGACGAGGGGGTGACGGGCGTCGTGCTCGCCATGCTGCTGGTCGTGGTGTTCGCGTTCGCCCTGTCCTGGGTGTTCACCACGCTGGGCCTGCTGCTGCGGACGCCCAACGCGGTGCTCAACGCCGGCTTCCTCGGCGTCTTCCCGCTGCTGTTCATCAGCAACATCTTCGTCGACCCCGCCACCCTCCCGTCATGGCTGGAGGCCTTCGTCGACGTGAACCCGATCGCCCACCTGGTCACGGCGACCCGGGAGCTGATGGACGGCGGGGCCTCCGCGGGCGGCGTCGCCCTGGTGCTGGCCGAGGCGGCGGCGATCACGGCCGTGTTCGCGCCGCTGACGGTGCGGCTGTACCGCCGGGTGTGACCCGGCAGGCGCGTCCCCACGCCTACCCGGCGCGCGTCCTCAGCACCTCGGTGACGCGCGCCAGCAGGTCCTGGGCGTCGAAGGGCTTCACGACGTAGTCGTCGGCCCCCGCGTCGTAGGCGCGGCGCAGATCGCCCGCGCCTCCCAGGGCCGACAGCATGAGGATGCCGCAGTCCGCCGAGGCCCTGAGGCTCCTGGCGACCTCGACGCCGTCGCCGGGCATCATCACGTCCAGGACGGCCACGTCCGGGCAGCGGCCGTCCGCCAGGGAGAGCGCCTGCGGGCCGTCCTCGGCCTGCAGGACCTCGAAGCCCGCCGCCTCCAGCCGGAGGGCGACGAGCTCCCTGATCTCCCGGTCGTCGTCCGCCACCAGGGCCAGCGGACGGGCGCCCATCAGCTCCGCAGGGCCGGGAAGAGGATCACCTCGCGGATGGAGGTGTTCCCCGTGAACAGCATCACCAGGCGGTCGATCCCGAAGCCCAGGCCACCGGCGGGCGGCATGCCGTGCTCCAGGGCCGCCAGGAAGTCCTCGTCCATCGGCTGGGTCTCGTCGTCGCCGGCCTCACGGTCCTTCTGCTGCATGAGGAACCGCTCGCGCTGGTCGTCCGGGTCGTTGAGCTCGGAGAACGCGTTGGCGATCTCCATGCCCCCGGCGAACGCCTCGAAGCGCTCCACCGTGTCGGGGTCGCCCGGCGAGCGCTTGGCGAACGGCGAGAGCTCCAGCGGGTAGTTCAGCAGGAAGGTGGGCTGGATGAGGTCCGGCTCCAGCGTCTGGGTGAGCAGGTGGTCCACCAGCTTCGCCCAGGGCGTGTCGTCGGGCGCGTCGTAGCCGTGTTCGCGCATGCGGGCGCGCAGGGCCGCCTCGTCGGCGTGATCGCGCACGTCGATGCCGCTGGCGTCCCGGATGGCGTCACGCAGGTCCACACGGCGCCACGGCGGCGCGAAGTCGATCGTGCCGTCCTTCCAGGGCACCACGGTGGAACCGGTGGCGTACACCGCCGCGGCCGCCACGAGGTTCTCGTACATCTCCGCCACGTGCAGGTAGTCGACGTACGCCTCGTAGGTCTCCACCATCGTGAACTCGGGGTTGTGCTTGAAGCTCACCCCCTCGTTGCGGAAGTCCTTGCCCAGCTCGTAGACGCGCTCCATGCCGCCCACCAGGCAGCGCTTGAGGTACAGCTCGGGCGCGATGCGCAGGAACATGTCCTGGTCGAGCTCGTTGTGGTGGGTCACGAACGGCCGGGCCGCGGCGCCGCCGTACATCGGCTGCAGCACGCCCCGGTCGTCCAGGAAGCGCCGCACCGCGGTGATGGTGCGGGCCCGGACGGTGAACGTGCGGCGGACCTCGTCGCTGCTCAGCAGGTCGAGGTACCGCTGGCGGTAGCGGGTCTCCGGGTCGCGCAGGCCGGCGTGCTTGTCCGGGGGCGGCCGCAGGGACTTCGCCAGCAGCGTCCACCCGGTGACGGCGATGGACAGCTCCCCGCGCTTGGTGCGGGCCACGGGTCCCTCGACGCCAAGCAGGTCGCCCAGGTCCAGGTCCAGCAGGCGTCCCATCGCCTCCTCGCCCAGGCGGTCGATGGACGCCCACACCTGGATCTTGCCGTCGCGGTCCTCGACGTCCAGGAAGGCGACCTTGCCCTGGCCGCGGCGGGCGGTGAGGCGCCCGGCCACCCGGACGGCCTCCGTGCCCTCCTGGCCGGGCTCGAGCGACTCGTGGGCCGCGCGGACGTCGGTGATCGCCGAACGCCCCGGGAACTCCCGGGGGAACGGGTCGATGCCCGCCTCCCTCAGGGAGGCGGCCTTCGCCCTCCGTTCCGCGACGAGGCGCTCGAGACCGCCCGCCGGCTCCTGCGGGTCCACGGTCCCGGCGCCGGGGTCAGCTGGAGGCACCCGCGCTGATCTTCACGATCTGGTACTCGATGGCGCCGCGAGGGGCGGGCACGTTGACCTTCTCGCCCTTCTTGCGGCCCAGCAGCGCCGAGAGCCGGCGGTTGCGCGGGTCGGCCTCGGTGGAGCCGACGATCGAGTACTCGACCTCTTCCTTGCTCTTGGTGTTCTTGAGGGTCACCCGGGCGCCGATCGAGACCGTGTCGGTCGCGATGTGCTCGGTGTCGACGACCCGCGCGTTGCGGAGCTTCTGCTCCAGCATCTGGATGCGGCTCTCGACCTGTGCCTGCTCGTTCTTGGCGTCGTCGTACTCCGAGTTCTCGGAGATGTCGCCGAACTCACGAGCCTCCTTGATGCGCTCGGCGACCTCGCGGCGCTTCACGGTGGAGAGATGCTCGATCTCTTCCTTGAGCTTGCGGTAGCCCTCTTCGGTGAGGATGACTTCGCGATCCATCGACAGACGTCTCCTTCAGTCAGGAGCGGATGGTGGGAGCTTCGGGGCCGGAGCCCTGGGTCCGGGGCGGGCGCGAGCGGCGCAGTACGCTAGTTGAGCCGATCTGCGCTTGCAAGCGGCCGGGATCCTGCCAGGTCTCGCAGACGTCCGAGCGCCTCGTCCAGGTCCTCCAGGGTCATGAGGGCCGCGACATCGGCCTGGGCGACGGGTTCCCCCGCCAGATACCAGGGGTAGAACTTTCGCATGAAGTGCATCGCGCGGCGGTCGCCGAGGACCCTCCGGGCGTCGTCGGCGAAGGCCGCGATCTCCTCGACCACCCCCGGCAGGTCCGGCCGGGTGCTGGGCAGGCCGGTCGCCATCGCGCGGAAGATCCAGGGGTTCCCGAGGGCGCCCCGGCCGATCATCACGGCGGCGCAGCCGGTCTGCTCCATCACCTCGCGGGCCCGGCGCGCGGTGATGATGTCGCCGCTGGCCATCACCGGGATCGCGACGGCGGCCACGACATCCGCCGTGAACGCGTGGTCGGCCACCCCGCGGTACTCCTCGGCGGCGGCGCGGGGGTGGAAGGCGATCGCCGCGGCACCGGCGGCCTCGAAGCGGCGCGCGGCCTCCACCGGACGGGCGTCGGCGGGGGTGACGCCGCGGCGCATCTTCACCGTCACCGGGATGCGGACCGCCGCGGTCATCGCCGCCACGATCCGCTCGGCCAGCGGCAGGTCGGCCAGCAGCGACGAGCCGGCGCCGGTCTTGCAGACCTTCGCGACCGGGCAGCCCATGTTGATGTCCACCATCCGCGCGCCGGCCTCCTGCGCGGCCACCGCGGCCTCGGCCATCGCCGACGGGTCGCTGCCGAACAGCTGGATGCCGGTCACGGTCTCCCGCGGGTCGATCGCCAGCATGTCCAGCGTGCGTCGGTTGCCGTGCCGCACGCCCATGCTGGCCACCATCTCCGACACCGCCATGCCGGCGCCGTGCCGCTGGGCCTGGAGCCGGAACGGCCAGTTGGCGATGCCCGCCAGCGGCGCCTGCACCACGCGGTTCGAGATCACCACGTCGCCGATCGTGAACGGCCGGGCCAGGGGCCAGCCCTCCACGGCCTCGGGGGCGTCCTCCGGTGGCCCCACCCGCTCCGCGACCACCCCTCGCATGCGCTTCTTCACGATCGTCCCCCCGCGGCGGCGTTCATCTCGTAGATCAGGCGCAGGCCGTCGAGGGTGAGCATGGGGTCATGGTGCTCGATCTCCTCCGACAGGGCGCACACCACGGGCGCGAGCCCGCCGGTTGCGACCACGACGGCCGTCTCCCCCAGCTCCTGCTGGATGCGGGCCACCAGGCCATCCACCATCGCCACCGTGCCCAGGATGAGGCCCGAGCGCATGCTCTCGACGGTGGAGCGGCCGATCACCCGGGTGGGCGGCCGCAGCTCCACGCCGGCCAGCCGCGCGGCGCGGGAGGTGAGGGCCTCCATCGAGGTCTCCACCCCGGGCGCGATGATCCCGCCCAGGTACTCCCCGTCCTCGGAGACCACGTCGAACGTCGTGGCGGTGCCGAAGTCGACGACGATGCACGGCCCGCCGTAGCGCCGGTGCGCGGCGACGGAGTTCACCAGGCGGTCGGCGCCCAGCTCGCGCGGGTTGTCGATCACCACGGGCATGCCGGTGCGGATCCCCGGCCCCACCACCAGGGCGGGACGGTCCATGTAGCGCGCGCCCAGCTCCTGGTAGCCGGCCGTGAGCGCCGGCACCACCGACGCCACGATCATGGCGTCCAGGCCGTCCAGCCCGCCGCCGCGCAGGCGCAGGATCTGGTCGTGCGCGGCCGCCAGCTCGTCCGGCGTCGCGCCGCGCTCGGTCGAGATGCGCCATTCGTGCAGCAGCTCGTCGCCCTGGAAGACGCCCGCCAGGGTGTGTGTGTTGCCGACGTCGATCGCCAGCAGGGCGGCCCCCACCCGGACCCCTACGTCGCGGCGGGCAGCTCGGTGTCGCCCGTCCGGAGGATCTCGATGGTGACGTCCTGCGTGGTGTCGATCTCGACCCGCGGGATGATCCGCGAGGGCCGGTTCTTGTCCCACACCCAGACGTCCTCCATCACGATGTGGAAGAACGGGTAGGCCTGCTGGGGGGTGAACGTCCGCTCGACGTGGTTGCACAGGTACGTCGCCTCCTGCGTGAGCACGCAGTAGGCGAACAGGGGGTACACGTCGGCGTATTCGCGCTTGAGCCGCAGCTCGAGCTCGGCGTCGTACTCCTCGAGCTCTTCGGTGTGCGACATCTCGGCTCCTCGGCAGGGCGTCGGACGCGGGATTCTAGCCCAGGGCGCCGTCCGGCCACCGGATCGCGCCGCATCCCGCAGCGTCGGGCCGTCCGGGAGGGCCAGCTCGGGATCCAGGTCCAGGACCGGCTGCAGCGCGAAGCGCCGCTCCACGAGGCGCGGGTGCGGCAGCTCCAGCGCCTCGTCGCGCCAGACCCCGCCGTCCCACACCAGCAGGTCGCAGTCGGCGGGCCGGGGGCCGAATCGCACCCCGGCGCCCGTGCGCCCCATCCGGCGCTCGGCCCGCTTGGCGGCGTCGAGCATCGCCCGCGGCGCCAGGGGCGTCCGCACCCTCACCGCGCCGTTCAGGAAGGCCGGCTGGTCGGTGATCTCCCGCGGCGCGGTCTCGTACAGGGGGCTCACCCCGGTGACGGTGACGCCGGCGTCGCGCAGGGCGTCGACGATGCCCTGCAGGTTGGCCAGGCGGTCGCCCTGGTTCGATCCCAGGCCGAGCCAGTAGACGTGCTCGCGCGCCCGCTCCAGGCGCACCGCGGTGTGCTCCAGGACGTGCGGCAGGGCCACGTGGGGCTTGCGCACGGTCACCGCCACCTCGCAGGCCAGCGGCTCGGCCAGGCAGCGGTCGGCGATCCGGCCGGCCAGATGCTCCAGCAGATCGCACGGCGGGCCCGCCACGATCGCCGCGACCTCGTCGGCGAGGGCCGCGTAGTCCACCGTGTCGGAGATGTGGTCGGTCCCCACGCCGGGACCGTCCACCACGAACCGCTGGCCCAGCTCGCGCTCGGAGGCGAACACGCCGTGGCGCCCGAACACCTCCAGGCCGGCGATCACGATCGTCACCCGGTCAGGCACCGCGGGCGGCCTCCACCGCCGACCACACCCGCAGGGCGTCCACCGTGTCCTGCACGTCGTGCACCCGCACCACGGCCGCCCCGCCCGCCACCGCCGCCAGGGCGGCCGCCAGGCTCCCCGCCAGGCGCCCCTCCAGCGGCCGGCCGGTGATGAGCCCGATCATGCCCTTCCGGGACGCTCCCACCAGCACCGGACGGCCCAGGGCGGCGAGCGCGGGCAGGCCGGCCAGCAGCGCCAGGTTGTGCTCCAGCGTCTTGCCGAAGCCGATGCCCGGGTCCAGCAGCAGGCGGTCCTCCGGCACTCCGGCGCGCACCGCCGCGTCCATGCGCTCCTCCAGGAACGCGCGGACCTCCGACACCACGTCGGCGTAGACCGGCCGGTCCTGCATGTCCCGCGGCTGCCCGCGCATGTGCATGAGGCACACGGCCGTCCCGCGGTCTGCCGCCATCGGCAGCAGCTCGGGGTCCTCGCGGCCGGCGCTCACGTCGTTCACCAGCACGGCGCCGGCGTCCACCGCGGCGGCGGCCACCCGCGCGTGGGTGGTGTCGATCGAGATCGCGGCGCCGGGAGGCCGCGCGCGCAGGTCCTCCAGCAGGGGCGCCAGGCGCCGCAGCTGCTCGGCGGCCGGGACGCGCTCGGCGCCGGGGCGGGTGCTCTCGGCCCCGATGTCGACGATCGCCGCGCCGTCGGCCGCCATGCGGTCCAGCGTGATCCGCGCGGCCGCGGCCCCCAGGTTGTCACCGCCGTCGGAGAACGAGTCGGGGGTCACGTTGAGGACCCCCATCACGCACGGCGGACGCAGCCAGCCCAGGGCCGCCGGGCCCTCCACGGGCTCAGCTCTCGGCGACGGGCTGCCCCGGGGCGGCCGGAGGGATGACCGGGCGGCGGGCACCGCTGTCCGGGGCGGCCGGCGTGGGGCCGTCCTCGCTGGACAGGCGGCGGCGGGCCTCCTCGTCCTTCTCCCGGAAGACCTCCTCCTCGGCGACGCCCTCGAGCAGCTTGAGGAACTCCTCACGCTCGATGGTCTCGCGGCGGAGCAGGATCTGGGAGATGGCCTCCAGCTGGTCCGCGTGCTCGATGAGCAGGTCGCGGGCGCGCTGGTGGGCGTCCTCGATGATGCGCCGGATCTCGGCGTCGATCTCGCGGGCCGTCTCGTCGGAGTAGTCGGGCTCGGAGTGGATGTCGCGGCCCAGGAACGGCGCGCCGTGGCTGTGGCCGAGCACGCGCGGACCGAGCTTCTCGCTCATGCCGAACCGCATGGTCATGGCCTTCGCCGTGGAGGTGACCTTCTCCAGGTCGTTCGCGGCGCCCGTGGTGATCTCGTTGAAGACGATCTCCTCGGCGGCGCGGCCGCCCAGGATCATCGCCATGCGGTCCTCGAGCTCCGCCTTGGTGCTGTTGAACTTGTCCTCGGCGGGCATGGAGATGGTGACGCCCAGCGCCTGGCCGCGGGACACGATGCTGATCTTGTGGACCGGGTCGGCGTGCGGGAGGTAGTGCCCCACCAGCGCGTGGCCCATCTCATGGTAGGCGGTCACGACGCGCTCGCGCTCGGACAGGAGGCGGCTCTTCTTCTCGGGACCCGCGATCACGCGCATGATCCCCTCCTCGAGCTCCGCCTGCTCGATCACGCGCTTGCCCTTGCGGGCGGCCAGCAGGGCGGCCTCGTTCACCAGGTTCGCGAGGTCGGCGCCGGTGAAGCCCGGGGTCTGCCCCGCGAGCGCCTCCAGGTCGATGGCCTTCGCGATGGGCTTGCCCTTGGTGTGGACCTTCAGGATCTCCGCGCGGCCCGCCCGGTCGGGGCGGTCCACCACGATCTGGCGGTCGAAGCGGCCCGGCCGCAGCAGGGCCGGGTCGAGGATGTCCGGCCGGTTCGTGGCGGCGATGAGGATGATGTTGTCCTTCGCCTCGAACCCGTCCATCTCGACCAGGAGCTGGTTGAGGGTCTGCTCACGCTCGTCGTGACCGCCGCCCAGGCCGGCGCCGCGGTGGCGGCCGACGGCGTCGATCTCGTCCATGAAGATGATGCAGGGCGAGTTCTGCTTGGCCTGCTCGAAGAGGTCGCGGACCCGGCTGGCGCCGACGCCCACGAACATCTCCACGAAGTCCGAGCCGGAGATCGAGAAGAACGGCACGCCCGCTTCGCCGGCCACGGCGCGCGCCAGCAGGGTCTTGCCGGTGCCGGGAGGGCCGAAGAGCAGAACGCCCTTCGGGATCCGGGCGCCGAGCGCCTGGAACTTCTTCGGGTTCTCCAGGAACTCCTTGATCTCGTGGAGCTCCTCCACCGCCTCCTGGGCGCCGGCCACGTCCTTGAACGTGATCTTCGGCGCGTCCACGGACATGCGCTTGGCGCGCGACTTGCCGAAGCTCATCACCTTCGATCCGCCGCCCTGCATGCGGTTCATCAGGTAGATCCAGAAGAAGATGAACAGCACGAACGGGGCGAGCGTGAGGAGGAAGCTCCACCACGCGCTGGTGTTGCGCCCCTGCACCACGTAGCTCACCTCGGCCTTGTCCAGCGCGGCGGTGAGGTCGTCGCCGTACTGGTCCGGGTACCCCGTGGAGTGCTTGACGTCGTCGGTGGTCGTGACCTGGATCGACTGCTCGCGCAGGTTGATCCTGGCCGACTTGACCTGCTTCTCGTCGATGAGGCTGATGATCGACGGGAAGTCGAGCTTCTTCTCGTCACCGCTGTTCGAGACGACCAGCCGCTGCGCGACGAACGCCAGCAGCAGCACGATCAGAATCGGAAAGGCCGCGCTCTTGAAGAACCGGTTCACGTCGCTCCAGGGAGGTGACCGCCGGGGGCCTCGCTCCGTCCTGCCCGGGAGAACCGGATCAGCGGCGCTCGGTCTCGACTCGCGTCGTCTGTATCGGACGCTTGAGCGGCGAGGATAGCAGCGGGAACCGGCGGGCTCAGGACCCTCGGGTTCCCGTCTCGTACGCCGCGATGTACGGCAGGTGCCGATACCGCTCCGCCGCGTCGAGCCCGTAGCCCACCACGAAGACGTCGGGGAGGTCGAAGCCGACGTACTTGGGCTGCATGGGAAGGCGCCGGAACCGCGGCTTGGTGAGCAGCGTGCAGATCTCCAGCGATGCGGGCTCCCGCGAGGAGAGGTTGCGCAGCAGATAGCTCAGGGTGAGGCCCGAGTCGATGATGTCCTCCACCACCAGGACGTGCCGCCCCGCGATGGAGTGGTCGAGGTCCTTGAGGATGCGGACGACGCCCGAGGAATGGGTCGAGCTGCCGTACGAGGACACGGCCATGAAGTCCAGCTCGCACTGCACCTCGAGCTTCCGCACCAGGTCCGCGATGAAGAAGATCGCGCCCTTGAGCACGCCGATGATGAGGACCTCGCGGTCGCGGTAGTCCCGGGACACCTCCGCCGCGAGCTCGGTGATCCGCGCCTGCAGCCGTTCCTCGTCGACCAGTACCTCGCCGGGATGCCCTTCGCTCACCGCACCACCTCCAGAACCGTTGCTGGCTCACCGGGCGCGGCGAGCTCCGCCGCATCGGCGCGGTGCCCGGCGACCCACACGGGCCGCCCGTCACGCTCCACCACCGGCACGAATGGGCGCAACCGCGCCGGGACCCCGCGGTCGGCGAGCATGCGCCCCACGCGTGCGCGCCCGCCGTCGGGAAGGGCGATGCGGTCGCCGGGCTGCGGGGACCGCACGCGCAGCACGCCGCCCGCCGGGATCGCCACGCGGTCCGGCTCGGGGTGCCCGGCCGTCCCCGGCCGCGCCCGCAGGCGCAGCTCACCGAACAGGACCTCCCCCGGGCTCGCGAGCTCCGCCGGGTCGGGGGCGTCGGCCGTGGCGAAGGGCGCCACGCGGATCACGCCGCCCTCGCGCACCACCGCGGCGCCGGGGACCTCGGTGCGGGCCGGGCCGTCCAGGAGGTCCAGCACCCGGGCCACCGGCGCCGCGCCGAGCGCGTCGCCCGCCAGGCCGGCCGCCGCCAGGAGCCGCCGTGCCAGCAGCCGGCGCATGGCCGGCGGCTCGGCGACCACCGCGTGCCCGTCGAGCCCGCCCTCACGGGCGCAGCGGTCCCAGGCGCCGTCGGCCAGCTCCAGCAGGAGCTCCTGCTCGTCGCGCAGGCCGTCGGCGAAGGCGGCGAGGTGGCCCGCCGAACCGGGATGCAGGCCCTCGAGCCCGGCCAGCAGTGCCCGGGCGCGGACGCGGGTGTAGGCCGGGTCGGCGTTCGAGGGGTCCGCGGCCGTCGCCAGCCCGAGCCCGGCGCACCATGCGCGGGCTTCCTCGCCGGAGACCTCCAGCAGCGGGCGCACCAGGTCGCCCGACCGCGGCGCCATCCCCAGCGCCCCGGTGCGCCCGGTGCCGCGCGCAAGGCGCATGAGCACGGTCTCGGCCTGGTCGGTGCGCGTGTGCCCCACGGCGATGGCCGTGCAGCCCTCACGCGCGGCGATCATGCGGGCACGGGCGTACCGGGCGTCGCGGGCGCGCTCCTGGACGCCGGGACCGGGCTCCAGCGCCAGGCGCTCCACGAGGACGCGCAGCCCCAGGGCGGTGGCCGCGACGCGCACCCGGTCGCACTCCCCCGCGGCACCGGGCCGCAGCCCGTGGTCGATGGTGAGCACGATGACGGGGCCGTCGTGGGTCCGCGCCAGCGCATGCATGAGCAGGGTCGAGTCGGGACCGCCGGACACCAGCGCCAGCACGCGCTCGCCAGGGGCGGGCGCGCCGTGACGCGCCGCCGTGGCGGCGATGCGGGCGACCAGGGGGTCGGGCGTATGCTCCCCCACCGCGTGCCGATCCACCCGTCTCACCCGGCCCTGAGGGTCTTCGCGATACCCGCCAGCTCGTCATCGCCGACGGGTCCGAAGACCGTCGTGATCACCTTCCCCCTGGGGTCGATGAGCACGGTGGTGGGCAGCCCCGTGCTGCCGTACTCGCCGAGCAGCTTCCCGGAGCGGTCCACCGCGTGCGGGTACGCCGCGCCCTTGTCCGTCACGAACTTCAGGCTGTCGTCCGGGCGGTCCATGGAGGCGACGCCGAGGACGGCGATGTCGGGATTCGCCGTGGCGAACCTCGCGATGGCCGGGGTCTCCTCGATGCACGGCCCGCACCACGTGGCCCAGAAGTTGAGCAGGACCGGCTTCCCGCGGAGCCCGGCCAGGCTGATGTCGGGTCCCCCGCGCAGGTCCGGCAGGGTGAACTCGGGCGCGGTCCTCCGCTCGCCGTCGGGCGTCGGAACGACCTGCACGCTGTCCCCGCTCGAGCAGCCGGCCACGACGAGCGCGGTGATGGCCAGCAGGATGAGGGCGAGGCGTCGCATCGGCGGTGACGTTACCAGCGGTGGGCCGCACCGCCCGGTGACCGGGTGACCGGCATCGTGCGACGGTTGTCGTGCATGGACCGGGCGGCCGGCGCGGCCGTCCGGGAGGCCGCCGCCCGGGCCCCGCGGGCGGGCGCCGCCCTGGCCCTCGCGGCCGGCACGCTGTCACCCGCCTTCCGGGTGGTGGTGGCGGTGCTGTGCGCGCGGCGCGCGACGCGGCGGGACGGGTTCATCGCGCTGGCGGCATCGGTCGCGGCGGCGCTGGCCGCCCGCGCCGCCCGCGACCGCATCGGCCGGCGCCGGCCGGGCCCGCGCACGGAGGGGGGCTTCCCGAGCCGCCACGCCGCCGCCGCGGTCGCCATCACGACCGCCGTCGCGGGCGGTGACCGGCGCCTGGGAGCCGTGCTGGGCGCCGCCGCCGCGGTCGGGCTGACGGGCAGGGTCACCGACGGCCACCACGAGCCGGCGGACATCGCTGCCGGCGCCCTGCTGGGCGCGGCCGCCGGATGCGCCGCGCGGACCGCCGCGGGGGTCTTTCCCCGGCGGCACACGGCGGGGTAGCGTTTCCGGCGGTGTCGGACGACGTCGCGATGATCCCCGAGGAGCACCTTCCGCCCGCGCGCAGGTGGGCGTCGATCACCTCCGGGGTGATGCTGGTGCTCGGCATCCTCACGATGCTGCGCTCGGGCGCGGGCGAATGGGACGTGGTGAACGCCCGGGAGGTGATCCTGTGGCCGGGGCACTTCCTGACCGGCGTCGCCGAGCTCGCCATCGGGCTCAGCGGGATCTGGTGCGCCACGCGCGAGGACCTGGCCCGCGGCTGGCTCACCATCTCCGGGCTGCTGCTGTGCGCCTGGGCGGGCGCGGGCCTCGTGCTGGACGGCGAGCCCAACGACGTGTTCACCGGCGACCTCACCCTCGTCGCGGTCCACGGGGTCACCGGACTGGTGTCGATCGCCGTCGCGGCCTGGACGGCCGCGGGCGGGCAACGGGGCTAGGCGACCCGGCGGACGGGCCGCGGCTGGCCGATGAGGGCCGCCGCGGTGAGCGGCTCGACGGCGCCGGACACCAGGACCATGGTGCGGTCCCGGCCCGCCTGCTTGGCCGAGTAGAGCGCGCGGTCGGCACGGGCGATCAGGTCGGCGCCGTCCAGGCGCTCGCCCTGGGCGTGCTCGGCGACGCCCACCGACACGGTCACCGTCACCTCGCCGCCGCCGCCCACTGGCATCCGCGTCTCCCCGACCGCCCGCCGGATCCGCTCGGCGGCCTCCACGGCCTCCGAGAGCGGCCCCGGGATGACGATCGCGAACTCCTCGCCCCCGAACCGGGCGGGCATGTCCGACGCCCGCGCGCATGCCAGCAGGGTGCCGCCGACCCGCGAGAGGAGGCGGTTGCCCTCGGCGTGGCCGTGCATGTCGTTGAAGCGCTTGAACCGGTCGATGTCGAGCAGCAGCAGCGACACCGGGTGGCCGTACCGCTCGGCGCGCCGCAGCTCGCGGGGCAGCGCGTCGGCGAGGAAGGCGTAGTTCGGCAGGCCGGTGAGGCGGTCGGTGACCGACTCGGTGGCGGCCCGGCGCAGGTCGCGCTGCATCGCGGCGCTCCGCCCGGCGATCACCAGCGAGAGCCCCAGACCGGCGATGAGCGCGACGGCCATCTGGCCGCCCGACGCCCCGGGCTGCTCGGAGGCCACCGCCATGGCGAGCGCGGCGACCGCCGCGGTGAGCCCCAGCCCCTGCAGTCCGGTGACCGTCGCGGCGAGCGCGACCGGGACGATGAGCAGCGGCCACGCCTGCCAGGCGCCGAGGGCCACCAGGAGCACCGGAACGGCGACCAGCGCCGAGAGGAGGACGATGCGACGCCGGGTCGCATTCGGATCACTGCGGTCGTATGAGAACGTGAGTCCCTGGAGCATGCGATCGGCGACCTGTGGGGTCGCGCCGGAAGCTAGCGCGGGGCCCGGACGCCATCGCTCCGCACCACGGGACCCCGGGTACACTGCCGCCTTCCCGCGCGGGCGCGCGCCTCATCCCGAGGAGCTGCGCGCCGCTGCGTCGCGACGAGGAGGTTGCGCTGGTGGAGGACATCGAGACGGCGGTGCGGCCGGGCGCCGGGGGCGCACGGTGACCGCATCCCTTCCCTGCGGCGGCACGCCGCATCCCGAGGTGCGCGGCACCTCGGTGCTCACCCTCATGGAGCTCTCGCCCGAGGCCGTCGGCGCCGTGCTCGACACGGCCGCCGCCCTCAAGGCGATGCCGCGCCGGGACTGGCCGCCGCTGCTCGCGGGCCGCATGGTGGCCCTCATCTTCGAGCGCCCCTCCACCCGCACCCGGGTGAGCTTCGAGGTGGGCGTGAGCCACCTGGGCGGCCACGCCGTGGTCCTCGCCGGGCGCGACATGCAGATGGGACGCGGGGAGACGGTGCAGGACACCGCCAAGGTGCTGAGCCGCATGGTGGACGCGATCGTGCTGCGCACGGGGCCCCACGCGACCATCGCCGAGCTCGCCGCGCAGGCCGAGATCCCCGTGGTGAACGGCCTCACCTACGACCACCACCCCTGCCAGGCCCTCGCGGACGCCCTCACGCTGCGCGAGCGGTTCGGCTCGCTGGAGGGCATGCGCGTGGCCTATGTCGGGGACGGCAACAACTGCTGCATCTCGCTCATGGTGGTCGGCGCGCTCACCGGCATGCAGGTCGTGGCGGCGTGCCCGCCCGGCTACGAGCCCGACCCGGACGCCGTCGCCTGGGCGGACGCCGCGGGCCGGCCGCTGGGCGGCGGGGCCTCCGTGGTGACCGACCCGCGCGTCGCCGTCGCCGACGCCCGGGCGATCTACACCGACACGTGGGTCTCGATGGGTGACGAGGAGGACGCCGCCCGCCGGCGCCGCGACCTCGACGCATACCGCATCGACGCCGCGCTGCTGGGCGCCGCGGCGCCCGACGCCGTGGTGATGCACCCCCTGCCCGCCCATCAGGGCGAGGAGGTCACCCACGAGGTGCTGCACGGCGACCGGTCGGCGGTGTGGGACCAGGCGGAGAACCGCATCCACGCCCAGGCCGCCCTGCTGGCCCACATCCTGGGATAGTGCGACACGCCCCCGCCACCGGCGGGGGCGTCTCCCATGATCCCCATCCACGACGACATCCGGACGCGTCGCCGGCCGTACCTCACGATCGGCCTGATCCTCTCGTGCGTCCTGGTGTTCCTCTACCAGCAGACGCTGCCCGACGACGCGACGCTGGCCAGCTCGCAGGCCTTCGCCTGCGAGTGGGGCATGGTCCCCGCGCACACCATCGGGGGGGCGGATCCGGCCCTCGACCTGGAATCCGGCGACGGCCCGGTCACCTGCGAGGGGGTGAACCAGCAGCACAACCGCTTCATGGGGTTGGTGACCAGCCTGTTCCTGCACGGCGACTGGCTGCACCTGCTGGGCAACATGCTGTTCCTGTGGGTCTTCGGGAACAACGTGGAGGACCGGCTGGGACGATTGCGCTTCCTGCCGTTCTACCTGCTGTGCGGCGTGCTGGCGGCCCTGGCGCAGGCGCTCACGGAGACCTCCAGCGGGGTGCCGCTCATCGGGGCCTCCGGCGCGATCTCCGGGATCATCGGCGCGTACCTGATGCTGCATCCGCGCGCCGGCATCTGGACGCTCATGTTCATGATCATCCCCATCAAGATCCCGGCATGGCTCTGGGGGGTCCTGTACTTCGGCCTGCAGTTCCTCGCCCTCGGCGACGCCGGCACCCCGGAGGGCGGCGGCGTGGCGTACTGGGCGCACATCGGCGGGTTCGTTGCGGGGATGGCCCTCATCCGGCCGTTCATGGCGGGCCGTGACGAGGACCCGCCCGCGGTGGACCGCGGGTTGACCGGCCTGGCAGGCTTGCGATGACGCCGCTGTTCCGCCGCCGCCGCCGGGAGCCCGCACCCGGGGGCCCCGCCAAGCAGCGTCTGGTGCGCGTCGCGGTGGCGATGCACCAGCCCGAGGCCGAGATGCTGGCCTCGCTCCTGGACCAGCTCGGCATTCCCGTCCTGATCCGCCGCACCACCTTCGATGTCCCGGACATGCTCGCCGCCGGCCCCCGTGAGTTGCTGGTCCCCGAGGACCGGGCGATCGAGGCGCGCGCACTGCTGGACCCCCTGCCAAGCGACGAGGAGACCTCATGAGCACGCCCGCCACGGCGGCCGCATCGGCGCACCGCGGCGGCGGAGGCGGCCGCGCGGGTGCGGGACGCGCTCGGCGCCACCGCAACCCTCGCCGTGGTGTTCGTGCACCCCGACCTGGCCCGCGATCCCACGCCGCTGCTCGAGGCGGTGCACGCCCACCTGTCGCCGCACACGCTGATCGGCTGCACCGGGGAGGCGATCATCGGCGTGGGGCGCGAGGTGGAGGACGAGCCGGCCGTGGTCGTGTGGGCCGCGCACATGCCGGGCGCGCGGCTCACGCCCATCCGCGCCTTCTCGGGCCCGGGCATCGACGGCGGCACCGAGTTCGCCGGCTGGCCGGACGCCCCGTCCGCCGACGGGGTGGGCGCCGAGGACCTGCTCATCCTGCTCGCCGACCCGTTCACGTTCCGGGCCGACGTGCTGCTGGCCCGGATGAACGCCGGCGCGTGGCATCCGCCCATCGTCGGGGGCATGGCGTCCGGCGGCTCGCGGCCGGGGCAGCACCGGCTCCTGCTGGACGGCCGCTGGTTCGACGACGGCGCGGTGGGTGTCGCGGTGGGCGGCGTGCCCTTCACCACCGCCGTGTCGCAGGGATGCGCGCCGGTGGGTCCCGAGATGGTGGTGACCGACGCCGAGGAGGGCGGCGTGGTGTTCGAGCTCGCCGGCAAGCCGGCGATCACCAAGCTCGAGGAGGTCATCGGCGGCCTGGAGCCGGAGGAGCGCAGGCTCGCCGGCGAGGGGCTCATGGCCGGGCTGGTGATCGACGAGAACAGTCCCGACTACGCGAGGGGCGACTTCCTGGTGCGCGGCATCCTGGGCGGCGACCCGCAGACCGGCGCCGTGCAGTTGGGTGAACAGGTGAGGATCGGCCAGACCCTGCGACTGCATGTACGTGACGCCGCGTCGGCCGACGAGGATCTCAACGAGACGTTGCGCCTCGCGGCCTCACGTCTGGATGCGCCGGTGGCCGGTGCGCTGTTGTTCACATGCAACGGACGGGGGACGCGCATGTTCCCCGGACCGGACCACGACGCGCTGGCGGTGGAGGGGCAGATGCCGGGCACGCCGGTGGCGGGACTGTTCTGCAACGGTGAGATCGGCCCCGTCGGCGGACGGTCGTTCCTGCACAGCTTCACGGCGACCATGGCGGTGTTCGGCTGAGCGCAATGAACGTGGCAGGTAACTTCCGCCCACGTTGCATCACTTTCGCTTCACGTCGTTTGGTTTCACCTCGGGATGCCGATGCTTGTGTTTATGGGTGACACGCGAGATAACTGCGGCGTGCCCCGTTTTGCACAACAAACCTGAGGTGAATTAGATGAGTGACGAGCCTGCGGGCCGCGGGCGCATCGGCGTCGAGATCTTCGAGGAGATCGAGAAGATCGTTGCCGCCGACGGCATCACGCGCTCCGAGGCGTTCCAGCGCCTCTCGGAGCAGACGGGCCGCCGGGCCGGCACCGTCGCCGCGAACTACTACCGCATCGCCCGTCAGCGGGGTGCCGTGCGCCCGCGTGGCGGCGGGTCGTCCGCCGGCCGCCCCGGCCGTCCGCGCAAGAACGCGTCGGTCGGATCCGGTGACGTGGACCAGGCGCTCGCGCGTGTGTCCCAGGCGATCGACGACCTGGTGGTTGTCGTGAAGCGCCAGCAGAAGGACCTCGCCCGGCTGCAGGAGCAGAGCGAGCAGCTCGCCAAGCTCCGCAAGCTGCTGGGCTAGCCCGTCCCCGCGCGCCGGGGGTCCACGATCCGCTTGGGCCCCCCGGCGCGCAGCGCGGCCGCCACGTCCGGCAGGCCGATGCGCCCGCCCAGGAGCTCGTGGAACGGCAGCGTGCCGCGGCCCAGCAGGGCCAGCGCCGCCCGGACGGCTCCGGGCGTGTGGTGGTACGACGCCTGGAGGGTCAGCTCCCGGTAGTGCAGGTGCGCGGCGGGCGTGCTGAACACGGCCGCCGCATCCGGGCCCCCGTGCAGGTTGACCTCACCGCCGGGCCCGGCCAGGCGGACCGCCTGCCGCCATGCCTCCACGTCGGCCACGGCGGCGAAGACCGCGTGCGCGCCCCGCCCGCGCGGCGTGCGCTCCAGCACCGCGGCCTCGGCCGGGGCGTCGCGTGGCGCGGGCAGGGCCGCGGCCGCGCCCATCCGCAGCGCCCGGTCACGGCGATCCGCGTGCGGGTCGCACATCACGACCTCGCAGCCGCGCGCGGCGAGGGCGGCGGTGATGGCCTGCCCCTGCGGCCCGCCGCCCAGCACCACCACCGTGTCGCCGGGCCGGGCCGCCGACCGCTCGGCCGCGCGGACGCCGCAGGCCACCGGCTCGGTGAGCGCGGCGATCTCCGGCGGCATCCCGGTGGGGCGCGGCAGCAGGTTGCGGGCCACGATGGGCGCCGGCACCACCAGGTACTCGGCGTATGCCCCGGACAGGTAGACCAGCGACTCGCACAGGCCCGCGCGGCCGCGCCGGCAGGCCTCGCAGCGGTCGCAGGGCGCCGAGTTGGCGACGACCACCGCATCGCCCTCCCGCACGCCGGCCACGCCGCGCCCCGTGGCGGCCACCGTTCCGGACGCCTCGTGCCCGAACGGGGCCGGCAGCGGCGGCAGGGCCGGATGGGCGCCGCGCACCAGCATCTTGGCGTCGGTGGCGCACGTGAGGGCGGCCTCCACCGCGATGACCACCTCCCCGGGACCCGGCGTGGGGTCGGCCCGTTCCTCCAGCCGCAGGTCACCGGGACCGTGCAGAACCAGCGCCCTCACCGGCCCACGTCCCGGTACCATCCGGCCGCCCGTCGTCCACGGAGGCCCCCTCGCCGTACCCAGACCACCTGCGCGCGCTCGTCACTTCCTGCCGCAGGATCCGCGTGAGCGGCGGGAGGCGGAGGGCACCGAGGGACTCGTGGAGGCCATGCGCTACTCGCTGCTGGCCGGCGGCAAGCGCTTCAGGCCGGTGCTGGCGCTGGCCACCTGCGCCGCCCTGGGCGAGGACCCGGCGCGGCTCATGCCGACGGCCGCCGCCATCGAGCTCATCCACACGTACTCCCTGATCCACGACGACCTGCCCGCGATGGACGACGACGACCTGCGGCGCGGCAAGCCCACCTGCCACCGCGCGTACGGCGAGGACACCGCGATCCTCGCAGGCGACGCCCTGTTCGCGGAGGCGATGCGGCTGGTGTGCGAGCGGCAGGACGGCGGCGGGGCGGTGCAGGTGGCCGTGCTGCGTGAGCTCAGCTGGGCCACCGGCGTGGGCGGGATGGTGGGCGGCCAGTTCCTCGACCTGCGCGACGCCGGCCTGCGGTCGGCCGACGCTCTGCGGCTGGTGCACACGCTGAAGACCGGACGGCTCATCGCCGCGTCGGTGCACGTGGCGCTGGTGCTGGCCGCGCCCTCCGAGGAGATCGCCGACCGCTACCGGCGCTTCGCGCTCGAGCTCGGCGTGCTCTTCCAGATCGTCGACGACATCCTGGACGTCGCGGGGTCGGAGGTGGTGATGGGCAAGGCCGTCGGCGCGGACGCGCGCCTCGGCAAGGCCACCTACGTGAGCTTCCACGGCCTCGCGCGGGCCCGTGAGCTGGCGGCCGAGACGCACGGCCGGGCGCGGGCGCTGCTCGCCGACGTCCCGGGATCCACCGGTGACCTGCTGGACCTCGCCGACCACGTGTACACGCGCCAGAGCTGAGGTCGGGTCAGGCGCCCGGCGCGTCGGCCAGCAGTCGCGCCGAGGAGCGCGAGAGGGCCCACACGCCGATCCCCACCAGCAGGATGCCCAGCGCCAGCGTGACGGCGTGCTCCGGGTCGGTGGGCCAGTCCTCGCCGAACAGCAGCGGCGCGAGCGCCACGGGAACCATGGTGTTGACGGTGGCGATCACCGACTCCACCACGGTGGCCGGCCCCGCCTGGAGGGCGCTGGCCTTGGCCAGATAGGCCGTCACGGTCACCAGCACCGTCGCGGCGATGGCGCCGGCCATCAGCAGCGAGCGGCCCTGGGAGATGGCGTCGGCCAGCAGCTTGGCCAGCACCGCGTTCAGCGCCCAGGCGAACCCGGCCGACATCGCGATGAGCCGGGCGTCGACGTCGCGGCCGTTGGCACGGGCCAGGAAGGCCAGGGCGGCGCCGAGGGCCAGCGCCAGCACGCACACCGCCCAGGTGCCCGGCGAGGCCACCGACACCGACCGCTCCGGGGCGTGGATCACGACCAGCACCACGCCCGCGCCCAGGGCGACCACGCCGGTGAGCGCGGTGGGGCCGGTGCGCTCGCCCAGCACCACGGCCGACAGCCCCATGATCATGAGCAGGCCGACGGCCATGCCCGGCGCCACCAGCGTGAGCGGCGCAACCAGCAGGGCGGCCGTGCGCAGCACCCAGCCCACGACGTCCAGACCCGCGGCGAGGCGCCACAGGGGCCGCCGCAGCACCCCCGCCAGCAGCGACGGGCGGAGCGCCAGGCTCGCGGGGGCACGACGCGCCTCGAGCGCCGCGATGACCGCGCCAAGGCTGGTCGCGGCGGCGGCGCTGAGGATGAGCAGGATCGCGAGCGGGGAGGGCGAGGGCGTCTCCGGTCCGGCGGCGGGCGGCAGGACGCTACACCGTCGGACGCCACGGGTCGCGGCGTGCCGGGACGCGCTCCCGGCGGGGCCCGGCGGGCCGGTGGCGCCGCTCCCCGGGGGACGCGCCCCGGGGAGGCGGGCCGCCGGTGCTCAGGCGGCCTGCGGAAGCGCGATGGTCTCGGCGTCCTCGCCGAGCGCCTCCGCGCGCTTGTTCACCTCGACGATCGCCCGCAGCAGCTGGCGGTAGTCCTCGGGGTTTCCCACACCGGCGACGCCGAGCTCACCGGCGAGGCGGTTCGACCAGTCCAGCAGCGAGTCCAGGGGGCTCGCGGTGGAGTCCAGGAGCGCCTGCTCCAGCACCAGGCCACCGAGCCCGCGGAGCTCGGCGAGGATCACGGCGCGGGCCCGGGGAGGCTTCGGCTTCGCGCGGCTGCGACGCCGCGAGGCGGGGCGGGGAGTGGTGCCGTCCGTCGGTGCCGATGCCGGCAGCGCCATGTGGGGTTCCCTTCGTCGGGTGCAGCGTCGGGTTCCTCTTCGGCGGCAACCGGCCGAACTTTCGTCCCCCGGATGGGGGATGCGAGCGTCCGCTTTCGGGGCCAGGCGGTGCCCCGGGGTACGATGGCGGCGCGAAACCCGCTTCACCACGTCGATCCGGAGGCATTGCGGTGGATCTCATCCCCGGCGAGCAGATCCTGTACCAGGGTCGTCCGTCATCTCGCTCCAGCATCGCCTTCTTCCTGAAGTGGGGCGGCCTGGCCCTGCTGCCCGGGGTGCTGTTCACCGTCATCGACCGTGCCGGCGCCGGCACGCTGCTGCCGCTGTGGCAGTGGTGGCTCATCACGCTCATCCTCATGCTGCTGGTGGTGATCCGCGACGGCATCCGGCGGCTGTCGGTGCACTACACGGTCACCACCGAGCGCATCCACATCCGCCGTGGGCTGCTGTCGCGCAACGAGCAGTCCACCGACATCGACCGCGTGCAGAACGTGAGCACCGACCAGTCGGTGGTGGAGCGCGCCCTCAACGTCGGCAACGTCGACTTCGACACCGCCGGGACGGACGTGGGCGACGCGTCGTTCCGCTTCGCGGGGGTCGGTGACCCGCGCGACATCGTGAGCCGCGTCCAGCACTTCAAGATCGACCGGGAGCGCCGCCGGGCCGGGGAGCTGCCCCCGCAGGCATAGCGCCGGGGCCGAACGCTCAGGAGGGGGCAGGGCCGCGCCGACACCAGGGGTGGACGCCCGTCCACCGCACCCGTCGTGGGTGCCCGGTCCCCCACCATCCGGAGCGCATGCCGCCGAACCCCGAACGCCGCGCGCAGCTCACCGACGCCGGCATCCGGATCCTCGCCCGCGAGGGTGCCCGTGGCCTCACGCATCGCGCCGTCGACGCCGAGGCGGGCGTGCCCATCGGCACCGCGTCGAACTACTTCAAGAACCGCGACGCGCTGATGGAGGACCTGGGGCGGCGGATCCTGCAGATCCTCTCCCCGCCGGACGACCTCCTCGTCGAGATGCGTGAGATGGAGGCCCCCACCCGGGATCAGCAGGTGCGCCTCATCCGTGAGGTGGTCCGCAACGTCCTGGCCCACTCCGGGCTGTTCCTGGCGCTGCTGGAGCTGCGCCTGGAGGCCACGCGCCGCCCGCGGCTGCGGGCGACGCTCACCGAGGCGGTGCGCCGCACCGTGGAGAGCGACGTGGCCTTCCACGAGGCGTCCGGCCTACCGGGCGGACGCGACGACGTGCTGCTGCTGCACCTCACCATCGACGGCCTCATCCTGGACCAGCTCACCCTACATCGGCGACCTGGAGCCGGTCGTGGGACGCATCGTGGACCGGCTGGTCCTTCCCGCCGCGGCCTGAACGCCGGGCGCGCCGGCCCAGCCGGCGCCGCTCCGCCCGCGCGATGTCCTCGGCGATGCGCTGCGACGCCAGGACCCCTGAGAACGCTCCGTGCATGTCCGGCTCCCCACTCGGTTGACGTGTCCGAGGCTAGGAACCGGGCCCATGGCACCGCATGGGGCGGGGCCACCTAGCTTGGGGCCGTGCCACCCCCAGCTTCGGCCCCATGGGCGCGCAGGGCCGCCGCGATCCCCGTGCGGTCCGCCACCCCGAGCTTGCCCACGGCCGCCGCCACGTGGTGCTCCACGGTGCGGTCCGACAGCACTAGCCGGGTCGCGATCTGGGCGTTGGTGAGGCCCTGCGCGGCCAGCCGCGCGATCTCCAGCTGGCGCGGCGAGAGCCCCGCCGGGTTGGCGCGGGTGCCGGGGCGCGGGCCGCGCGGCACCCGGGTGACCCCCAGGTCGCGCAACCGGGCGCGGGCGCGGGCGGCGGTCGCCGTGGCGCCCAGCCCGTCCAGGACCTCGAGCGCCTCGGTGAGCGCCGCGGGATCGTCACCGGACATCTGGGCGACCGCCCGCGCGTACGGCGCCTCCAGGCGCCCCCACCACTCGGCCGCGGCCCGCCAGTCGCCGGCCATCTCGAGCGCGTAGGGCTCGGCGCAGCCGGCCGGGGGAGCGTCCAGCAGGCCCGCCCGATGGCGCCAGACCGCCAGCTCGCCCAGGTCCCAGGCGTGGCCGCGCTCGAGCGCCAGCGCGTACGTCTCGGCGGTGACGGCGTCCACGGCCGCGGCGTCACCCACCAGCCAGCCGGCCTCGGCGCGGGCGCAGGCGATGGGGCGCAGTCGCTGCAGCTCGCGGGTCTCCCGGGCCAGCTCCCACGCCTCCTCCAGGTGCCTGGCGGCGCTGGCATCGCCACGCCGCAGGCCCACGAGCCCCAGCACCTCCAGGGCGGGGATGCGGCCCACCACGAACTGGAAGCCGGAGCCCTCCAACAGTCCGTCGAGCCGCGCCCGGGCCGCATCCCAGGCCCCCATCGTCATCTCGACACGGGCCAGCATGGTGACCAGGTAGTCCGCGTAGCCCCACATCTCGTGCTCGCGGCTGTATGCCAGGCCGCGCTCGGCGAGCGCCCGCCCCTCGGCGTGCCGGCCGAACTCGATGGCGTCCCATGCGACGTTGATCATCGCGCGGCAGACGTGGTCGACCATCCCCGCGTCGCGGCCCAGCACGATCGCCCGCTCGAGCATGCCGCGGCCCGCGTCGTAGTCGGTGCGCATGAGGCTGGTGCCGACGTTGGTCATCGCGTGGACGATCACCTCGGTGTCGTCCAGGGACCGGGCGAGCTCCAGCGCGCGCTCACCCCAGGCGATGGCCTCCGCATCGCGCTGGGTCAGCATGAGCAGCTGCGAGAGGTTGCTCTCGGCCCGCGCCAGCTCTCGGGTGGGCGGCAGGTCCCGCACCACCGCCACGGCCTCGTCGGCGGCTGCCTCGGAGCCGACCCGGTCACCGATCCACCAGCGCGTCCGGGACAGTCCCACCAGGCTCATGCACAGGGCCCGGGGCTCCCCCAGCGTGCGTCGCAGCTCCACGGCGCGCTCGCGGGTCTCGGTGGCGCGGTCCGGCTCGTTCGCGTGGTAAGCCTGCTCGGATCCCTCGTCGAGCACGTCCGCGCGCTCGGCGTCCGGCAGCGGGGCCCCATGGGCCAGCACCCGCCGGTAGAGCGCGGACGCCTCGCGGTGCGACGCCGCACGAGCGGCCGCGCGGGCGGCGCGGAGCCCGTGCCGGGTCACCGCCGCGGGGTCCTCGGCCCGCTCGGCGTGATGGGCCAGGCGCGCGGCGTCGGCGTCACGCGCCTCCAGCGCCCGCAGCACCAGGCGGTTGAGCTCGATGCGGCGGCTTCCCGGCAGCGTCTCCTCCACGGCCAGCCGCGCAAGCTCGTGGCGGAAGCGCACGGCGCCCGGCTCGGAGACCAGGAGCCCCACGGCCTCGCATTCGGCGAGCGCGGCCGCCGCATCGCCGGCGACGGCGTCCAGGAGATCCCGCTCGGCCCGGGCGGGGACGACGCTCACGACCTCAAGGGCGTGCCGCGCGCCGGCGCCCAGGCGCGCCGCCCGCGAGAGCACGGCGTCGCGCACGCCGCCGGGGGTCCCGCCGTGCCCGGCGGACAGCATCTCGGTCACCAGGAAGGGGTTGCCCCCGGTGAGACCGTGGAGCCGGGCGGCGTCGCGACCGGCCAGGCGACGCACCGCGTCGGCGCTGAGCGGCGACAGCGACAGCCGCCGGGAGTGGGCGCCCGGAGCCGCCCCCAGGGCGCGGCGCAGCGGGTGGCCGGCGGCCAGCTCGTCCTCGCGGACGGTGACCACCAGCAGGGCGGACACGTCCGCGATGCGGCGCGCGACGAAGGTGAGGACGTCGATGGTGGCGATGTCGGCCCAGTGCGCGTCCTCGATCACGCAGACCGTCGGCGCGCGCTCGCCCAGCTCGGCCATCACGGCGGCGAAGATCCCCGAGCGGTCGCCGTCGCCCAGGTGGGCGCCCACGCGGGCGGCGCCGCTCGCGGCCATGTCGTGGAAGGGGCCCAGCGGGCGCGGCACCGCCAGGTCGTCGCAGCCGCCCCACAGCACCCGGGCCTCACCGGCCTCCTGCGTGAGGCGGCGCACGAGGCTGGTCTTCCCGATCCCGGCCTCACCGCCCACGACGGCGAGCATCCCGTGCCCGGACCGGGCCTCGGCGAGCGCGCCCAGGAGCTGGGCGAGTGCGTCATCGCGTTCGAGCAGCTCCATGCGGCGATCGTACGTCGCCGCGGCGCCACGCGAGGGTCATGCCCGGCGCGACCGCCCCACGTGCCGGGCCTTGCGCACGTACATCTCCCCGTCCGCCCTGGCGACCAGCGTGTCGGCGTCCACCTCGCCCGGACGCCCCACGGCCACGCCCACGCTCCCACCCACCACCACGGACCCACCGCCCAGGTTCACGGGCTCCAGCATGGCCAGCTCCAGGCGCTCCGCCAGGGCTCGGGCCTCGTCGACCCCGCTGACGCCCTCCAGCACGGCGAGGAACTCGTCGCCGCCGAGCCGGCCGGCGGTGTCCCGGGACCGCATGCAGGCCCGCAGGCGCTGGGCGACGGCCACGAGCACGCGGTCACCGGCGGCGTGCCCGTGCGTGTCGTTCACGCCCTTGAAGTCGTCGAGGTCCACCAGCAGCACGCCCACGGGCGGCCCGCCGGGGACGGCGAGGGCGGCCGCCAGGCGGTCCATCAGCAGCGAGCGGTTCGCCAGGCCCGTGAGGGGGTCGGTGACGGCCTGCAGGGCCAGCCGTTCACTGGTGCTCGCCATGTCGCTCAGCGATCGCTGCAGGCGGCCGTTCTCCAGCGCGAGGCCGGCGTGGCTCACGTAGGTGTCCAGCAGGGCGCGGTCGCTGGCGTCGAACGGCTCGGCGTCGTCGCCGGCGCGGTCGACGGTGACCAGGCCCACGGTGCGGTCGTCCGCCTGCAGGGCGGCGCGCATGCGCACGCGCGTGTCGGCGCCGTCGGACCCGGCGACCGCCGCGGCCTCGAGCGGGACCATCAGCTCGCTGTGCTCGCCCGGGCCGCTGATGCTGCGCAGCGCCATGTCCCCCTCCGCCGACGGCAGCAGCACGATCTGGACGACGTCGGCCCGGAACAGCCAGCGGGCCTCCTCCAGGAGGGCCAGGACGGCGGCGCGGATGTCGGCCGCGGCCTGCACGCGCTGCATCCACCCGTACAGCAGCTCGGTGCGCTCCTGCCGGCGGCGGTCGCGGACGTACGCCTTGTAGGCGACCACGATCACGCCGGTGGCGGGGAGCAGCAACGCGATGGCGCTGGGGCGCGCGCGCACCAGCTCGGCACAGGCCAGCGCGAAGAAGGTCGTGGTGAGGACCACGGCGGTGCCGATGTCGACGATCTCGCCGGGGCGCCACCCGCTGAGCCAGGCCCGCTGGTTGGCCGCCATCGCCAGGGTCACCAGGAGGGTCCCGAGGACGTTGCCCAGCAGCACGCCCGCGGCCACCAGGAACCACACCTGCTGCGCGGGCTCGGCGCCCAGCCGGTCGATGCCGATGTGCAGCACCGCCGCGGCCACGCAGGTGGTGAGCAGGAACTGGGCGAGGTTGAACGCGAGGCGCAGCCCGGTCTGCCGGCGGACGATGGCCAGGGCGACGGCCGCGCCCACCAGCTCGCCGGCCACCAGGTGGATCGGCGACGCGAAGAGCATGCCGATGACCAGCGGCAGCTCGGTGAACGAGAACGTATAGCTCACCCGCCGCCGGCCGAGGGCCTCGATGCGCACGGTGGCCACCTCGGCCAGCAGGAACGCGGGAGCGAGCATCCACCAGGTGAGCTCCAGCGGCCCCCAGGGGGCGGTCTGGTGCGGCTTGAGCACCAGCAGCAGGATCGCCGCTCCGGCGGCGGCGACGACCGCCGTGAGGGCGGCCAGCAGCAGACGGGAGGCGCGGGCTCCCGCGGCGCGCGGTGCCGGTGGCGGAGGGGTGGGGTTCATGCTGGGGCCGGGCGGTGCGTGCGCACCGCCCACCCCATCAACGTCGGGACCGCCGGCGGATGACTTGAGCCGTGATCCCCCGAGCGGTCGCTACCAGGACACCTTCTTGGCGGTGATCGGGGCCTTCACCTTGACCGTCGTCGTGACCTGCGTGGTCGTCTCGGTCTGCGTCGCCATCGTCGAGGCGGAGGCGGAGCCGACGCCCCCGACGAGGACGGCGACGGCGAAGAGGCATGCGACCGCCGCCTTGAGGCGGGGCTTGCTGCGGCGCTGGGGGGGAGTGTTCACGGGGTACCGTCCTTGGCGTCGGATGAATGCACCCCTTGTGTCGGCCCGCCTCCCCAGGGCCCACATGGGCATTCGCTTGGGGGTCGCATCGGACCGGTCCTGAATCCGCGAGGGGCCCCGGGTCCGTAGGTCAGTGCAGTGACGGCGCATCGCCGCGCACCTTCCCCCTCATCTCGGAGTGACCATGACCCGCACGCACCGACTCCGCACGCTCGCCGCGATCGGCCTCGCCTCAACCGCCCTGGTCGTCGCCGGGTGCGGCGACGACGACTCGGACGCCGCGGCCGGTGGCACCACCGCGCCGGTCGCCACGGCCACCACCTCGACCGCCCCCACGACCGCCGGCACGATCGTGGACGTCGCCGCCGCCAACCCGGACTTCTCGATCCTCGTGGCCGCCGTCCAGAAGGCGGGCCTCGTGGACACCCTCTCCGGCACCGGCCCGTTCACGGTCTTCGCGCCCACGAACGCCGCGTTCGAGGCCGCGCTCGCCGACCTCGGGCTCACCCAGGACCAGCTGCTGGCCAGCCCCGACCTCGGCAAGATCCTGACCTACCACGTGCTGCCCACCCGGGTCGGCTCGGCCGACATCACCGGCCCCGTCTCCCCGGAGACCGCGGAGGGCTCGACGCTCGACGTCACGCTCGACGGCGGCGAGGTGAAGGTGGGTCCCGACGCGACCGTCGTGCAGGCGGACGTGGAGGCCTCCAACGGCGTCATCCACGCCATCGACGCGGTGCTCATCCCGCCGGACGTCAACCTGGGCTGATCCGGTCGTACCGCGGGGGGCGGCGCATCGGCGCCGCCCCCCGGCGATGGGTGAGCCGCCGGTCCGGGCGATCCTCCCCACGCGATGCCGGAGGTGGGAGTCGAACCCACACGCCCGAGGGCCGCGGAGTTTAAGTCCGCTGCGTCTGCCGTTCCGCCACTCCGGCCGGAGCGGGACCAGCCTAGAACAGGCTCAGCGCCCGAAGCTCGCGGCGCCCGGCGTGCGGTCCACCGAGTTGATGCGCGTGTGCTCGATGCGCTGCGCCCACGGCTCGGTGAGGATGGGCCACCGGTTCAGCACCTGGGCGTGCCGCAGGTGCCGGGTGTTCTCACCCTTGGCGAAGATGAGCGTGCGTTCCTCGCGCTTGTCGGTGATCCCGCGAAGCGCGTCGACAAGCCCGTCGATATGGCTGAACTGCTCGAGCTCGGGTTCCTTGCCCGCCTCGGCCTGCGCAGCGTCCGTCATGGCGCGGGAGTGTAGTCCCGTCAGGCCAGTCCGTCGCGCAGGCGCCGCGCCGGCGGCAGCGCCGGATCCACCGGCGAGGCGATCCGCCCGGCCAGGAGGGCGGCGCCGTCCAGCAGGTCGCGTTCGCTGACCTCCAGGTGCTCGGCCCCCGCGGCGCGCATCGCGCAGGCCACGATGGCGGCGCCGGCGACGATCACCGGCGCGCGGGCCGGGTCGAGGCCGGGCACCTCGCGGCGTGCGGGCAGGTGCAGCGCGGCCAGGCGCTCCAGCATCCCCTCCACATCGTCCGCGGTGAGCACCGAGCCGTGGACCACCGAGGGGTCGTAGCGCCCCGCCTTGATCGCCGCGAGCGTGGTGATCGTCCCCGCGACGCCCACCATCGGCGCCGGCCCGCCGACCGCGCGCACCGCCGCCGCCAGCTCGGGCTCGACGGTGCGTCGCAGCGCCTCCAGTTGCGCGGCGGTGGGCGGATCCGCGTACAGGAACCCCTCCGTGCACCGCACGGCGCCCATCTGCAGGCTCATCGCGGCGCGCACGCCGCCGCCGTCACCCCGCACGAGCTCCGTGCTCCCGCCGCCAACGTCCAGCACTAGGACCGTGCCGTCGCCGGGCACCGCCAGGCGGGCGCCGGAGAACGCCAGCAGCGCCTCCTCCTCGCCGGACAGGACGGTGAGCGGGATCCCCAGCCGCCCCGCGATGAGGTCGGCCACGGCGGCGCGGTTCGGCGCGTCGCGCACCGCACTTGTCCCCAGGGCCACCCCGGCGACGCAGCCGGCGTCCCGCATGCGGCGCCCGTAGTCCTGCAGGCAGTCGTCCAGGCGGTCCAGGGCCTCCGCCGCGATGGTGCCCTCGGTGTCCGCCCCGCGGCGCAGGCCCGTGACGGTCGTGAGGCGCGGGCCGGTGGGACCGTCGGCGTCCACCCCGTCGCACAGGAACAGGCGGACCGAGTTGGAGCCCACGTCGACGATGGCGACCGGGCCGGGGGACGGCGTGGCGCTCACCGGCCCATGTAGCGGAGCGGCCCCAGCATGATGCGCTGGGCCACCACCACGTGCCGGGCGAGCACGCCCAGGGCCTGCGCCCGCACGCGCAGCAGCTCCACGGCGGCCTGGATCTCGGCCTGCCGCTCGGGCAGCGCGCTCACGGCCGCCGACACGCGGGCGGCGTCCGCCGACAGGGCCTGCCCGGCCGCCCCCAGCGAGCGCGTCGCGCCGCGCAGCGCCTTCCACGCCCCCCACGCCCGCAGGCCCAGCAGCGCGAGCCCGGCGAGGGCCGCCACGAGCCCGACGAGGAACGCCAGGAGCACCGCGTTGTCCCAGATCCACTGCACGCGGCCGAGTATCGCACGACCCGCGTGTGCGAGTCTGAGCGCATGTCCCGCCCGCCGTCGCCGCTGCCGCGCCTCGCCCCCGGCGCGGCCTACGTGCCGATGGACGAGCTCGCCGGCCGCCCCCACATCTGCGTCGACCGTGCTGGAGCTCTCGCACTGGCCGGGATGCGCGACCCCGCCGGAGCTCGGTGACCTCACCGCGACCGCCATCGTCGGCCGGTACCTCGACGGCCGCCCCTCCGGGCCCGAGGTCGACGCGGTGAGCAACAACCACATGGACCTCGACGGACTGCTCTCCGCATGGCTGCTGCTGGAGGGGCCCGACACCCCGCCGGCACGGCGCGCGCTGGCGACCGCGGCGGCCGAGGTGGGGGACTTCGGCACGTGGACCGACCCCGCCGCCCTGCGGGTGGCGCTCACCCTCACGGCCCTGGCGGAGCGCCCCTCCACCCCGCTCGCCGCCGTGCGCGACGCGCTGTCGCCCACGGCCACCCGCGACCCCACCGGCCCGCTGCACCTGGCGCTCCTTCCCCGGGTGGGGCGTGTGCTGGACGACCCGGACCGCTGGGAGCACATGTGGCGGCCGGGCTGGGATGCCATCGCGGCGCAGGCCGACCTGCTGGACGCCGGGGACGCCCGCATCTCCGAGATCCCCTCCGCCCACCTGGCGGTGCTGCGCAGCCCGCGCGAGCTCACGCGGGCCGCCTGGGCGCCGCACACCGGGTGCATGCGGCTCCTGACCGTCCTCGACGACGGCACGATGGTGCTGGAGCAGCGGTACGAGACCTGGGTGGAGTTCGCCGTGCGTCCCCCCGCCGCCGACGCGCTCAACGCGCTGGAGCCGGGCGGCGGGTGGCGGTTCGAGGGGCTGGTCCAGAGCACGCCGCGCCTGCTGCGCCAGGGGCGCGACGGCCGTCCGGGGCCGTCCGCGCTGTCCCCGGAGGAGGTCCTCGACGTGGTGGTCCCATTCCTCGAGCGCGCGCCGGTCCCGGCATGAGCGGCCCCGACGCCGACGAGGCGCGCCGGAGGGTGCGGCAGCTGGTGCTCTCGGGTGACAACACCCTCAAGAACCGGGACGACGACGCCCGCTTCGGGCGCGCCCGGACCCGGTTCGAGGAGGCCCGGCGCGTGGCCGCCGAGGCGGGCCTGGACGAGCTGCTGCCCATCATCGACCTGCGGCTGTCCGACCTGCCCGACTGAACGAGGAGAACCATGGCCAAGACGCACCCGGGCATCGACGAGCGGCTGCGCGCGTTCATCGAGGCGCAGCGCATGTTCTTCGTGGCCAGCGCCCCGCTGGAGGCCGACGGCCACGTGAACGTCTCGCCGAAGGGCCTCGACACGTTCCGGATCCTGGGTCCCCACCGCGTGGCCTACCTGGACCTCACCGGCAGCGGCAACGAGACCGCGGCGCACCTGGACCAGAACGGGCGCATCACCATCATGTTCTGCGCGTTCGAGGGACCGCCGGACATCGTGCGCCTCTACGGCCGGGGCCGGGCCGTGCTGCCGGGCGACACCGGCTGGGATGACCTGCGGGCCGCGTTCCCCGACCTCCCGGGGGCGCGACAGGTGATCGAGGTGGAGGTCACCCGCGTCCAGAGCTCCTGCGGCTTCGCGGTGCCGCGCTACACCCCGGCGGGCGACCGCGACCAGCTCACCCGGTGGGCGGTGTCCAAGGGTGATGACGGCGTGGCGGACTACCGCGCGACCCACAACGCGGCATCCATCGACGGGCTCCCGGCCCGCCTGCCGTGACTCAGCGCAGGGCCAGCACCGCGCGGTAGGAGCGCTCGTGGGCGGCGGCGCACGCCGACCACGACAGCCGCCGCGCCACCTCGGCCCCGCCCGCCACGATGCGGGTGCGGACGGCCTCGTCGCGGACGGCCCGCACCAGCGCCATCGCCAGGGGACCGCTGTCGCCCACCGGGACCATCAGACAGCTCTCGCCGTCGCGCAGGTGCTCGCCGAACACCGGGATGTCGCTGACCACGTTGGGGATCCCCGCGGCGGCGGCCTCCAGCACGGTCAGCCCGAAGCCCTCCCGGGTGGACGGGGTCGCCACCACGTCCGCCGCGCGGTAGAGCGCCGGCATCTCCTCCACCGCCACGGTCCCGAGCTCGGCCACGTCGGCGTCGTCCGGCGGGTGGTCGCCCACGTGGACCCGCAGGCCCAGGCGGCGGGCGTCCTCGTGCCAGGAGTCCCGGTAGCCCGAGGGCTCCACCGGTCCGGCCAGCACCAGCAGCGCCCGGTCGCCCAGCCGCGCCCGGGCCCGGGCGAACGCCTCCAGCAGCACCCGGCTGCCCTTGCGGGCCTGCACGCCGGCCACCGTGAGGACCGTGGGGCGCAACCCCCACCCCATCGCCGCCCCGGCCATCGCCCGGTCGGCCGGGCAGCCGGCGAACCGGTCGGCCTCCACCCCGTGCGGGACGATGAGCGCGTCCACGCCGAACTGGCTGCGGATGCGGTCCGCCCACCAGCCGGACGAGCAGATCACCACGTCGGACTCCTGGATGGCCCGCCGCTCCAGCTCCTCCGGCTCCACCTCGCTGTGGGTCTCCAGGTGGTGGACGGTGGTGACCACGGCGCCGAGCGTCCCGGCCGAGGGGTCCTCGGCGTGGCCGATGTCCACCGCATCGCCCAGGGCGATCTCCAGGCTCGTGGCGGACGACACCGCCGTGGGCGGCAGCCCCAGCTCCGGATGCGCGGCGGGACGGTCGGAGTTGCCCACCGCCACCGCACGCACCTCCAGGCCGCGGCGGCGCAGCGCCGCCGTGAGGCGCTCGGCGTGGACGGCCGCCCCCACCGGGCGCGGCCAGCCGCATGCGACCAGGACCCTCATCCCACCAGCGCCGCGGCCATGCGGGCGGCGGCGGCGTTCGAGGTGAGGACCCGCACGCCCATCTCCGCGAGCCGCCGTTCCTGGTCGGCCAGTCCCTGCGCGTCGCGCTCGGTGCCCACCACGTGGGCCAGCACGCTCACCTGCGGCCGGGTGCGCAGCAGGTTGCCCAGGGGCTCCGCCAGCGCGCCCACCGGGTCCGGGTGCACCCCGTACCCCAGCACGATGTCCAGCAGCAGGACCCGGATGCGGGGGTCGGCCGCCACCTCCCCGATCGCCCGCGTGCGCACCAGCGGGTCGATCATGGGATGCGGCGCGCCGGCCCGCAGCGCCGGATCGCCCAGGTCGATGCACGCGTGGGCCCGGGCGCCCGAGGCGCTGTCGAAGGGCACGGCGCCCGTGAGGCGCACGTTGCTGGTGACCTGCCCGAGGCGGTCCGCGATCAGGTACGCCGCCTCGGCGCACAGCCCGGCTCCGCAGTACAAGCCTCGGATGAGGCCGCCGCTCACCCAGCGCGGGCGTCCCGAGGTGGGGGCCGACACCTGCCGCCCGGCGATGCGCGCGGCGGCAGCGGCGGCGGCGTCGAGGGTGTCCACGACCGTCGCGCCCGGCGGCACCACCACCTCCTCCCCGAACACGCACACCACCACGGGTCGCCCGTCACATGCCAGCGAGATCACCCGGTCCACGGCGCGGTCCTCGCCGGGCCAGGGAACCAGGATCGTCACCTCGGTATCGGCATCCCGCCGCAGCCGCGCGAGCGCCGCCTCGGTGCCGGAGCCGCCGACGTCCGGTGACAGATCCCCGGGGCCCACCACGAAGCACCCGCCGACGCCCACGCCCATGCGGTCGAGCAGCACCTGCAGCTCGCGGGCCGCGCTGCCGCTGGCCGAGACGATCCCCACCGGCCCGTCCGCGACGGCCGGGGCGAACCCCAGCGCCAGCCCGCCCATGCGGGCATGCCCGGCGCCCGGGCCCAGCACCAGCCGGCCCAGACGCGCCGCCCGGCCCTTGAGCGCCACCTCGTGGGCCCGGTCGAGGCCGTCCTCCAAGAGGAGCACGTCCGCACCCGAACCGAGCGCCTTGTGGGCCTCGAGGGCGGCCGGGACCCCGCCTGCGGCGATGATCGCCATGGCAGCCGTGTCGCGCATGCCCGGAACACTAATGACGGTTGGTGCCACCGCTACGGTTGGACGGGTACGGGTCGAGGGGCCGGAGGTGGTCGCGTTGGGCATGCCGGTGAGCGTGATGGGGCCGCAGGTCCTCGCCGAGGCGCTGGCGTCCCAGGGCGCGGACGTGCGGATCCTGCCCCCGCGGCGGGAGCCGCCGGAGTCGCCCGCGCTGGGCCAGCTGGTGGTGGCGTACGCCGACGACCGCATCGACGCGGCGAACGCCCGGGCCGCCGAGCACCTCCAGACCAGCCGGCCGGTGCTGGCCGGCGTGGCGCCCGCGGGCCTGCTGCTGGACGTCCCGCGCCCGCGGTGGCTCCTGGTGGGCGGGCCGCACCGCGACTGGCACCGGCTGTGCGACGCACAGCGCCGCGCGGCCGCGGCCGCGTGCATGCTGGAGGGCTGGGCGCACGACCCGGACGAGGCGACCGCCCTCCTGGAGTCCGGCGAGATCCCCCTGGCCCCGGCGATGGCGGCGGGGTCCGTGGCCCCCGGCGCCATGGTGATCGGCCCGTCCACCCCGTGCTGGCTGGTGCGCGACGACGCGACGGGCCGCACCGCCGTCGCCCCGGTGCTGCACGGCGGCCCGGCGCTGTGGCGCGGCGATGCGTCGCCGGAGAGCCTGCGCCGCGCCCGGATCCTCACCGAGAGCGCCGCGCCGGCGCTCGCCGCGGCGCTGCGCGCATCGGGACCGCTCGACGTCTACGCGCGCTGCCAGGAGGCGCTGCTGATGGGCGACGACGGCCACGCGCGCACCTGCGCGCTCTCGCTGCTGGTGCTGCGCGACCTGCTGCCCGCGCTGTCGGAGCGCGCGCCCGGGGCGATCCACGCCATCGCCCTGCTGTCGGGCGAGGACGGGCTGGGCCTGTCGGCCGCGGCGGGCGCGGCCCGGGCGACCCTGGCGGGCATGCCGCCGGACCCGGCGTGCAGCCTCATCACGTGCGTCGCGGGCGACGGCGAGGCGGTGGCGATCCAGCTCGCCGCGATGCCGGATCGGTGGTTCACCGCCCCCGCACCGGCGCCGGTGGACGCCACCGGCCGCGCGCTGAGCCACGCCGGCGACGCCGCGATCACCGAGCTCGCCGGCCTCGGCGCCGGCACCGCGTGCGCCGCGACCCCCATGGGACCCGCGGGCGCGCCGGAGGGCACCGCCGCGGCGGCCGCCCGCGCCGCCGACGTGCGGGCCGTGGCGGTTGCCGCAAGCCGCCGGTTCACGCCCCCGGGCCTCGAGGGCGCGGGCGCCCCGATGGGGATCGACGCCCGGGCGTGCCTGGACCTGGGCGTCACGCCGACCTACGCGGAGCCGGCGCTTCCCAGGGCCCACGACGTGCCGGTCGCCGTGCGGCCCATGCGGGTGCCGCTGGCGGCGGTCGAGGAGGCCCTGTCGGCGCTGCTCTACGGCCTCGAGCCCGAGGCCCCCCTCAGCGGCTGACGAGCCACCGGGTGCCGTAGTCCCGCATGGCCTCGACGATCGGCACCAGGTGCCGCCCCTTGTCGGTGAGCGAGTAGTCCACGCGCGGCGGGACGCCGCCGCGGGCGGCGCGCTCCACGATGCCCGCCTCCTCCAGCGCCTTCAGCCGGGCCGACAGCGTGCGCGGGCTGATGCCGCTGAGCGAACGCTCGAGCTCCGAGAACCGGCGCGTGCCGCCCGCGAGGTCGCGCAGCAGCACCAGGGTCCACTTGCCCGACACGATGCGGGCGGTCTCCACGACTGGGCAGGGCTCGGCCATCTCGGCCGAGTCTAGGCCCTCGTCAGGAGTACATGGCCGCGTCACGGCGCGCCATGCCCGCGTCGAGCATGAGCTTGAAGTCGTGCGGGCTCGAGGCGTGCTGGATGGCCTCGTCCAATGAGACGCGGCCGTTCTGGACGTGGTCGAACAGCGACTGGTCGAACGTCTGCATGCCGTAGTACTCGCCGTCGCGGATGATCTCGTGCAGGCGCCCGGTCTCGTCCGGGTTGGTGATCATGTCCCGGGCACGGCCGGTGGTCACCAGGACCTCGACGGCGGCCACGCGGCCCTTGCTGTCGCAGCGCGGCACCAGCCGCTGGCTGATGATGCCCTTGAGCGTGCCGGCCAGCATCGCCCGGACCTGCATCTGTTGGTGCAGCGGGTAGAAGCCGATGGCGCGGTTCACCGTCTCGGTGGCGTCCAGCGTGTGCATGGTGGACAGCACGAGGTGCCCGGTCTCGGCCGCGCTGAGGGCGACCTCCATGGTGGTGAGGTCGCGGATCTCACCGATCATGATCACGTCCGGGTCCTGCCGCAGCACGCGCCGCAGGGCGCCCATGAACGACTCGGTGTCCAGACCGACCTCGCGCTGGTTGATGAGCGAGAGCCGGTCGTTGTGGAGCATCTCGATCGGGTCCTCGATCGTGACCACGTGCTTGTGCTCGTTCCGGTTGATCCGGTCGATCATCCCCGCGAGCGTGGTGGACTTCCCGGATCCGGTGGTCCCGGTCACCAGGATCACGCCGCGCTCCTCCTGGGCGAGCTTGGCGACCGCCGACGGCATGTCCAGCTCCTCCAGCGTCTTCACGCTGAACGGCACGACACGCATCACGAGGCTGGCCGAGCCGCGCTGCCGGAACATGTTCACCCGGAACCGGCCGATGCTCGCCGACGCGAACGAGAGGTCCGCGTCGCCGTTCTCGAGGAACTCCTTGAGCTTGCCGGGGTTGCCGTCGCAGATCTCCTTGACGAACCCCTCCGTGTCGGCGGGCGTCAGCGGGGGGTGGTCGGCGATGGGCTCCAGCCGCCCGTCGACCCGCAGCACGGGCCGCGCGGGGACCTTGAGGTGCACGTCGCTGGCGCCGCGACGGATCGCGTACGCGAGGATCGCCTGCAGCCGCGTTCGAGGACGACTCTGATCGGTCACGTGGTTGGTGTCGGCACCTGCACCGCCCATCCTGAGCGAGTGGCGAAAAAAGGGCCGGCCGTCCCGCACCGAACCGGCGTCCTTGTGGTGCGGGGTGTCCGACGGGCACCATGCGGGGTGTGAGCGAGTCCAGCCCCGGCGCCACGGCGACGCGAACCCCTCCGCTGAGCCCCCGCCGCCTCGTGGCCACCGTCCTGGTTGCGGTGGTCGCGGCCGGTGGTGCGCTCGGCGTGGCCGCGATGCTCGACGACCCGGTCGGCGAGGGCCCCCGGGACCAGGCGCCGATCGTCGCCGGCATCATCACGCCGGAGGGCGAGGAGCTCACCGGCGGCGACAGCCAGCTGCCGCCGCTGGCGATCGTGCTGCCGCGGGCGCTGTCCGCCGACATCCGCCAGCTCCCCGCCGAGCAGCAGGTGGGACGCCTGCGCGAGGGGCTCGCCCGGAACGCCACCGCCAGGCGCTACGTCGAGCTGGGCCGGGCGTACATGGAGCTGGCCGATGCCGACAGCGCCGCCGCCGCATTCCAGGAGGCCGCCAAGCTCGCTCCCAGCGATCCCGAGCCGCTGGTGGGCCTGGCCATGAGCCGCGCCGTCGCCGACACCGCCGGCATCGGCGCCGCGACCGGGGAGCTGGAATCCCTGGCGCAGCGCTTCCCCACGAGCCAGGTCGTCGCCTTCAACCAGGGGTGGCTCGCGCTCTACCGCCCCGACGTCGCCACCGTGACCGCCTCCTGGCGCCGCACGGTGGAGCTGGGACCCCGCACTCCGCTGGGAGTTCTGGCCGCGGATCTGCTCCGGCAGATCACGCAAGCCGGCGGCTGAACCTCAACGGGTCCTTTACCCGCCGTTAAGCGCACTCGGCTTCCATGTCGAGAACGCTGGTGAGGACTGCCCACTTCGGCGGTCGCAGAGGCCCTTGAAAGTGCCCGAAAAAAAATCGGGTAACGGGGCTAAAGGTTTTCGGTCTCGTGCCGATAGGGGGGTGCAACCCCCTTGACTTCAAAAGGTATAGCGCTAGTGTCCGAACGTCTGTTCGTTGTTCGCTGGATCGGTCTCGAAGGCTCCGGTTCCGGTGCCCGCGCTGCCAACCAGGGCTGGAGGTGAGCAGTTGACGCTCAAGGAAATGATCACGACCGAAGAGCTCCAGAGCCTGATGTCCCGTGGCCAGGAGCAGGGTTTCCTCGCCATCGAGGAGGTGGCGACGGCCGTCGAGGGGATCGACATGGATCCCGCCGCCGCCGAGGAGCTCTACCGCCACATCGACGAGCAGGGCATCGATCTGCTCGATCAGCGTGAGGCCGAGGAGCGGATGGCCAAGCTGGCCGAGGAGGCCGACCGCCCGAAGCGCATCAACCTCAAGGCCGACACCAGCACCGACTCGCTGCAGCTCTTCCTGAAGGACGTTGGGCGCATCCCGCTGCTCACCGCCCGGCAGGAGGTCGAGCTGGCGAAGCGCATCGAGCTGGGCGACCTGGAGGCGAAGCGCAAGATGGTCGAGGCCAACCTGCGCCTCGTCGTCTCCATCGCCAAGAACTACCGCAACCAGGGCCTGGCGTTCCTGGACCTCATCCAGGAGGGCACCCTCGGGCTCGTCCGCGCGGCCGAGAAGTTCGACTACCGCAAGGGCTACAAGTTCTCGACGTACGCGACGTGGTGGATCCGGCAGGCCGTGGCCCGCGCCATCGCCGACAAGGGCCGCACCATCCGCATGCCCGTGCACGTGGTGGAGAAGCTGAACAAGATCAACCGTGCCGAGCGCAAGCTCGTCAGCGAGCTGGGCCGTGAGCCGAGCATCGCCGAGATCGCGGACGTGGTGAAGCTGCCGCTGCCGGAGATCGAGTCGATCAAGCGCAGCGCCCAGACGCCGGTGTCCCTCGAGAAGCCGGTCGGCGACGACGAGGAGTCGGAGTTCGGCCAGTTCCTCGCCGATGAGAAGGCCCCCAACCCCGAGGCCCAGGCCCACGCCGTGCTGCGCACGGAGGGGCTGCGGGACGTCCTGAACACCCTCAGCTACCGCGAGCGCCGGGTGCTGGAGCTGCGGTACGGGCTCGGCGGTGAGCACCCCCGGACCCTCGACGAGGTGGGCCGCACGTTCAACGTCACGCGCGAGCGCATCCGTCAGATCGAGAACCAGTCGCTGCAGAAGCTGGCCAGCCTGGCCGAGGCGCAGAAGCTGCGCGACGTACCGTGCTGTTCCGAGGGGGGCCCGATCGGGCCCCCCTCGTCGTTGCGGGGGCGGTACGCTGACGGCATGACGGAGAACCGGCGCGACGATGACGACGACTGGCCCGAGCCCATCCAGAGCGACGAGGAGCTCGAGCGAGCCAAGCGCGCCTTCGCGGACACGCTCGGCCTGCGCCGCCGCGTGCTCCGCTACGCGTACGTCGCGCTGTCGCTGCTGGTCGTGCTGGTGATCGTGCTCGCGCTCACCCGCTGACCGGATCGCCATGTCCGGCATCCGGATCGGGCTGGTCACCGACCTCTGGCGCTACCCGGTGAAGTCGTTCGGCGGGGAGCGTTCACGGCACCTGTTCGTGGGGCCGTACGGCATCCAGGGCGACCGCACCCACGCCGTCATCAGCCCCCGGGGCGAGGTGGTGACGGTCCGGCGTGCCAGCCCGATGCTGAACTTCGGCGCGCGCCACGCCGACCCGGAGGCCACCCGGGACGTGCTGGTGGCCACTCCCGACGGCGTGGAGCTGCCCGTGGACGACCCGTCGCTCGGCCCGCTGCTCACCGAGGCCCTGGGCCGCGACGTGCAGCTCGCCCGCAGCCCCGTGGGCGTGTTCGACGCCGCGCCACTGCACATCGTCACCGACGCCTCCGTGCGGCGCATGGGCGAATGGACCGGCCGCGAGCTGGACACCCGGCGCTTCCGCCCCAACATCGTGGTCGAGCTGGAGACCCCTGAGCCGTTCGCCGAGGCCGGCTGGGTCGGCGGCCTGGTGGCCTTCGGCGAGGGCGGCGCGGTCGCGGGCATCGTCTCCCCCACCGAGCGGTGCGCGGTCACCACGCTCGACCCCGACACCCTGGAGCGCGACAACGCGGTCCTCGCGAACCTCGCAAACCGCAGGGACAACCTGTTCGGCGTGTACGCCGAGGTGGCCCGTCCGGGGTGGATCCGCGTGGGCGATCCGGTCGTCCTGCTGCCCCGTGAGGACGACCACTCCGGTTGACACCCGGGTGCCGCCCTGGCAGTTTGTAGAGACCGCCGCGGGGTGGAGCAGTCTGGTAGCTCGTCGGGCTCATAACCCGAAGGTCGCAGGTTCGAATCCTGCCCCCGCTACTCGAAGGGCCCTGCCTCACGCGCGGCCTCGCCGCATCCCCGAACGACTCCCACCGGGCCGGAGCGCACACCGATGAACGATGGTCAGATCGCCAACGAGGCCCGCCGCCGGCGCACCTTCGCGATCATCTCCCACCCGGACGCCGGCAAGACCACGCTCACCGAGAAGCTGCTGCTCTACGGTGGGGCGATCGAGCTGGCCGGCGCGGTGAAGGCCCGCAAGGGGCACCGCTCGACGGCGTCGGACTGGATGGCGATCGAGCAGCAGCGCGGCATCTCGGTGAGCTCGACGGTGCTGCGGTTCGAGTACCGGGACACGGTCATCAACCTGCTCGACACCCCGGGGCACCGCGACTTCTCGGAGGACACCTACCGGGTGCTCACCGCCTGCGACGCGGCCCTGATGGTGCTGGACGCCGCGAAGGGCATCGAGGACCAGACCCGCAAGCTGCTGGCGGTCTGCCGGCGGCGCGGCGTCCCGATCATCAGCTTCGCCAACAAGGTCGACCGCCCCGGCCTGGAGCCCCTGGAGCTGCTCGACCAGATCGAGACCGAGATGGGCATGGCGGCCTCGCCGGTGACCTGGCCGGTGGGCGCCAACGGCGTGTTCGAGGGGCTCTTCGACCGCACGCAGCGGTCGTTCGTCCGCTTCACGCGCACCGCGCGCGGCGCGACGGCGGCCGAGGAGCACGAGGTGCCGTGGGACGACGCCCCGGTCGACGACGCCTCGCGCGCCCGCTGCGACGACGAGCTGGACCTGCTGGACGGCGCCGGCGCCGGGCTGGACGCCACGGCGTTCCGCGAGAGCCGGGTGACGCCCGTGTTCTTCGGCTCCGCCCTGTCCAACTTCGGCGTCCGCCACATCCTGGACGCGGTGGTCGACATGGCGCCCCCGCCCGGCGCCTGGACGACGCTCGACGGCGACGCGCGCCCCGTGGAGGCGCCGTTCAGCGGCTTCGTGTTCAAGATGCAGGCCAACAGCGACCCCGCCCACCGCGACCGCATCGCCTACCTGCGCGTGTGCTCGGGCCGCTTCCAGCGCGGCGAGAACATCACCATCGAGCGCACCGGCAAGCAGGTCACCACGCGGCACGCGCACCTGCCGTTCGGGCAGGAGCGCCACGCGCTGGAGGACGCCTACCCGGGTGACGTGGTGGGCCTGGTGAACGCGGCGAACCTGCGGATCGGCGACACGCTGCACGACGGGCCGCCCGTGGCCTACCCGCCCATCCCCGCCTTCGCGCCCGAGCTCTTCGCGAACGCGCGCAACATGGACGCGAGCCGCCACAAGCAGTTCCGCAAGGGCCTGGAGCAGCTGGACCAGGAGGGCGTGGTGCAGGTGCTCTACCGCGCCGTGCGCCAGGACCCGGTGCCGGTGCTCGCCGCGGTGGGCGCGCTGCAGTTCGAGGTGGCGCTGCACCGGCTGCGCGAGGAGTTCCGCGCGAAGGTCGAGCTGGATCCGCCCCGCCAGGCGATCGCCCGCGGCATCGACGCCGGGGATGCGACGGCGGTGGAACGCGCGGGCATCGCCACGCTCCAGCGGGCCACCGGCGACACGATCGCCCTGTTCGACAGCGTCTACCAGCTCGACAGCTTCACGCGGCGGTTCCCGGACCTGGAGCTGCGGGATCTGAGCGCGGGAGACCTCCCGGCCACGGTGCGCTGAACGCAGCGAGCGTCGTTCGTCACCGGCGCGCGGCGCGGCGTCGCACTACCCTGTGACGCGATGACCACCGGAGCCGCCCAGACCTCCCGCACCAGCCCGCGGGGCGCCCTCCCGCTCATGCTCGCGGCGGGGACGGTGGCGTTCGCGATCGCCCTCACCGTGCTGACCGGCGGGTCGTTCAGCGCTCGGACGGGCTATGACCAGGCCGCCCGCGAGGTCGCGCTCGGCGACTGGTGGACCCTGTGGGCCATCCCCCCGGTCGAGGTCGCGCTCACCGGCGTGCTCACCGCCTGGCTGCTCATCAACGCGCGCCCCGGGGCGCGCGGTTTCGTCGCCGGCTGCGCCGCCGTGCTGCTGGTGGCCGTGTGCTCGCCCATCGCCGGCCTCGCCCAGAGCGGGCTGCTGTCGGCGCACATGATGCAGCACGTGCTCATCGGCGGCATCGCGCCGCTGCTGGCGCTGGTCGCCCTGCGCCAGGCCACACCCGCGGACGCCCGGAGGCGCTGGCTGGCGGGGCTGGCCTCACCCGGCGTCGCCTTCGGCCTGTGGGTCGCAAGCACGGTGGTGTGGCTGTTGCCGGACGTCCACCACGAGGTGCTGGTGCACCAGCCGCTGTGGATCCTGCAGCAGATCGCGTTCTTCGTCTTCGGGGCCATCTTCTGGATCCCGGTGACCGAGCGCCTGGTCACGGCGCCCCGCTGGTACACCACGGGCGTCGCGTGCGGCTTCATGATCGCCATGTGGTTCGTGGGCCTCACGATCGCGAACGTCTACTGGTTCTCGGGCACCGCCTTCTACGAATCGCACGCGGCCGCCGCGCAAAGCCTGGGCATGGAGCCCCTCGAGGACCAGGGCATGGCCGGCACCGTGATGATGGTGACCCACTGCTTCATCGCGTTCGGGGCGGTCGGGGTCCTGTTCTTCCGCGCCGCGCGGGAGAAGAGCCTGCAGCAGCGCCTCGTCGAGGCCGGGGTCGATTCGGAGCGGGCGCGCCTGGCGGTGCGGTACGGCGGCGCGGACGAGCTGGCCCATGAGGTGGGCGTCCCGGTGCACGTCCGCGCCGGCATCGACTGACGAACGGAGCCGGCCGGGCTCAGGCGCACTCGCTGTTGGTGTCCGGCGTCGCGGGCCGGCCGTCGAGCAGCAGGGAGCCGTCGGCGAGCTGGTCGATCTCGATGGTCCGGTCGTCCGCCGTGCCGGGAGCGTCGAGCGTGATGATGGCCCCCGAGAACTGGGCGGTGGCGCCCGTGCGGATGATGGTCCAGGTCCCGTCCGTGGTGTTGAGCGTGGCCCCGCCGGAGGTGCTGAAGACCGTGTTCACGACCTCGCGGTAGCTCCCGTCGGAGCAGAAGTTGATCTTGCGCTGGGTCAGCGAGAAGGCGTCCGAGGTCTCCCGCAGGATCGCCTTCCCCTTGAGCAGCCGGTTGAACAGGTCGCGGAGCTGGGCGTCGGAGGGCGACGCCGGGGTGGCGGGGATGGCCGGGGCCCCGGGGGTGGCGGGGATGGCCGGGGCGCCGGCCGCGTCGCCGCCGGCGGGCGTGAAGCCCTCGCAGACGCCCCACAGGCCGCGGGCGGCGTTCTGGGCGGCGACCTCGGCGGCGACCAGCACCGCGCCCTGCGCGAACAGGTCGGCGCCGTCGGTGCGCGCGAACCCGCCGATCACCATCCGCCGGTTCAGCAGCGTTCCGTCCACGCGGACCAGGGCGGCGAAGCGCTTGGCGCGGCTGCCGGGCCGGCGCCCGGCGAACGCGAAGCGCACGGTCCCGCCGATGGCCACCGACGCCCGCAGCCGGCGGTGCGCCGCCTTCGCGAAGCACTCGCCGCCGCGCAGCTCGGGTGCGTCGATCCCGGCGAGATCCACGGTGCGCACGACACCCGCGACGCGGACCTTCAGGGTGTCGCCGTCGACGACGTTGGTCACGACGCCGGTCGCGGGGATCGGGGCCGGGGAGGCCGCTGGGGCCAGCGCGAGAGCGGCGGTGGCGGCGGCGAGGGCGAGCGGGATGTGGCGGCGGTTGAACATGTCTGGCTCCGGGGTGTGTGCGGTGTCCTGTGCAACTGAGGACGCCACCCCGGGGCGATTCATTCCACCCGCCCGAACATCGTCGCCCCCACGCCCCGCGGGCCCCCCGGGAACACCCGTCACCCGGGCGTCGCGCCGCCGGTCGTTGACCCTGTGGGGATCGCCCTGCTCGCCGTCGGCTGCCCCGGCACCCAGGCGGGGGTTCTGGCGATTCGGGCCCCGCGAGGTCCGTCGCGGCCCGGCAACGGGGATCGGGCGGCGAAGAACTAGACGGAGGTCGTGGGCGTTCTCCCCCGAGACTGCAAAAAGCTCACATTTAATGAACTCGTAAATGTCGCTAGCCTGCGGACGCCCCCGGTACCGAACCCCAGGTTCGGTGCGATCTCCGAACCCAGGGAACGTCCTGCCCGCGACCCTTCAGGACCGCCCGTCCGCGCTGGCGTACCTGCCCGCGCCGACCGACGCGTTCTCCGATGAGTGGATCGTCCGCCTCGTGCGCCAGGGGGACGCGCGCGCGTTCGAGCAGCTCGTGGAGCGGTACCGCGAGCCGCTGTCCCGGTACTGCCGCGGGGTGACCGGGCACGCGCAGGACGCCGAGGAGGCGTTCCAGACCGCGCTGCTGAAGGCCTACCAGGCCCTTCGCCGCGGCGACCCGGTGACGTCGTTGCGCCCCTGGCTCATCACCATCGCGCGAAACGCGTGCCTGGACCTCATCCGTCAGCGCCCCGACTGGGCGACGCTCACGGCCGAGCAGGCCGCGCGCGGCGACGACCCCGGTGACATGCAGGTCACCCGCGAGCGGTTCGAGGGCCTGCGGCGCGACCTGGCCGACCTGAAGGAGCTCCACCGCTCGGCGCTGCTGCTGCGCGAGCTGAACGGCATGTCGCACCGCGAGATCGGCGACGCGCTGGGAACCTCCCCGGAGAGCGCGAAGCGGCTCATCTTCGAGGCGCGGGAGTCGCTGGTGGAGCGCGCCGCGGGCCGCGACCTGGACTGCGCCGACGTGCGCGCCCGCATCTCCGAGCACGACGGCCGCATGCTGCGCTCGCGCCGGCTGCGCGCGCATCTGGACGAGTGCCCCTGCTGCAGCGACTACCGCGCGGCGCTGCTTCGCCGTCCGCGCCAGCTCGCGGCGTTGTTCCCCGTGCTTCCGGCGGCCGCGGCCGTGCGCATCCTGCAGGGCCTGGGCCTGTCGGGCGCCGCGACCGGCGGCGGCGGTCTCGCCGCCATGGTGGGCTCGCTGGGCGGTGGCTCGCTCATGGGTGGCCTGAGCACCCAGACGGCCGCCATCCTGGCGGTGGCCACGGTGGGCGGCGGCGCGCTGGTGCCCGGCCTGCTGGTGGCCGACCGCAGCCCACAGGTGTCCGGCACGACGCTCGCGGAGACCTCCAAGCCGCCGGCCGCGCCGTCGGGCTCCGCGACCACGGCCTCCGCCGGGACCGCGAGGCTCACCCACGGCCCGTCCGGCTTCCGCGTGGAGCCCGTTGCGCTTCCGGCGCCCGCCGCACCGGTGACCCGGCCCGCCGAGGGAACCGGACCCGTTCCGTCGCCGCCTCCCGCCACGGACCCGGCGCCGCCCGCGAACCCCGGCCCCGGCCCGGCCGAGCAGCCGGTCACCGAGCAGCCCGTCGCAGAGCAGCCGGTCGACCCGCCGGTGGCCCCGGCCCCCAGCGGCACCCCCTCCACGCCCGCCGCGCCGTCGCGGCCGGCCCGGCCGTCGCGTCCCGCCCCGCAGACGCCGCCGACGCGCGGCGACGACGAGACGCCGGCCCAGCCCGGCCAGCCGCCGGTCAAGAACGCCCACCCCGGCACCGGCACGCCCGGCCACGGTGGCGGTGGGGCCGCCGGTGTCCCCGCCGACCCGGTCCCGCCCGCGAGCCCCGGCCCGCCCATCACCCCCGGACCTCCGGCGAACCCCGGCCCCCCGGCAACGCCCGGCCCCCCGGCGACCCCCGGACCTCCCGCGACCCCCGGACCTCCGGCGAACCCCGGTCCGCCGAGCACTCCGCCGGCACCGCCCAGCGGTGTGGAGGGCGCGCCCGCGGAGCCGCCGCCTGCCTCCGGCGCACCGACGCCGGAGGCCGAGGCCCCGGACGACGATCACGAGGGCTCGCCGCCCCCGGCGAAGCCGCACAAGCACGGGTCCAAGGGCTCCTCCAAGCACCGCCACGAGCACTCCGGCGCGAGCGGCTGCCACAAGCGCGACGGCGGTTCCATCAGCGCCTCATGAGGCGGGCTGCGGGCGGATGACCCCTCCCCGGCCACCCCATTCAGGTCCTTCGCGCCGGTTCCGGGCATTCCGGCCCGCGCGGAGGTCATCATGTGGGGGTGGCGAACCAAGCCCATGATGGTGCCCGAAGCGTCATCGGCGGCATCCCCCATGCCGACAAGACCCCAATATGCGACAACCGGTGCCCGGACACCCTGCGGCGGGTGAACCCCTGGGCCGGCCGGCGAACCCACACTGGAGCGACGCGTGTCCACCACCCCATCCACCGTCCAGGTCCTGCTCCCCGAACTCGGTGAGTCGGTCACGGAGGGAAGCATCGTCGAGTGGCGCGTCGCCGAGGGCGACACCGTCGCCGCCGGTGACATCCTCCTCGACCTGACCACCGACAAGGTGGACGTGGAGGTTCCGGCGCCTGCCGGCGGGGTGATCGCGCGCATCGTCGCGGCCGCGGGGGACACGGTCGAGGTGGGCGCGCTGCTGGCCGAGATCTCGACGGACGGCGCCGCACCGTCCGCACCGCCGCCCGCCCCCGAGCCGGTCGCCGCCACCGCCGGCCCCCAGGAGGCCGCCGCCGCCGTCGCGGAGGCCCCGGCGCCGCCCGCGCCCCAGCCGGCCGCACCGCCCGCCGGTGACGGCGAGCTCTACCCGGTGCGCCTGCCCGAGATGGAGTCGATCGTCGAGGGCACGATGGTCGAGTGGTACAAGAAGCCCGGCGACAGCGTCCGGCAGGACGAGGACCTCGCCGAGATCTCGACCGACAAGGTCGACGCCCCCGTGCCCTCTCCGGTGAGCGGCGTCCTGCACAGCATCCTCGTGCAGCCGGGCGACAGCTTCGAGATCACCGACCCCATCTGCCTCATCGCCGTCGGGGACGCCGCGCAGGCCGCCGCCCCGGCGCCGCAGGCCGCACCGGCCGCCGCCGCGGGCGCGCCGCCCGCCGACGCCCCCGGCCCGCCGGCGACCCCGCTGGCCCGCCGCCTGGCCGCCACCAGCGGCGTCGACCTGGCCACCATCGCGGGGAGCGGGCCGTCGGGGATCATCGAGAAGGCCGACGTGGAGCGCGCCGCCGCCAACGGCGGCAACGGGGCATCCGCCCCGGCCGCGCCCGCGGCGGCCCCCGCGCCCGCCGACGAGGAGGCCGTGCAGCTCAAGGGCCCGTCCGCGGTGCTCGCGAACTACATGGACGACTCCCTCACCGTCCCGACCGCGACGAGCTTCCGCACCCTCCAGGTGGGCACCCTCGACGCGATGCGCCGGCAGATCAACGCCGATCTGGCCGCCGAGGGGCGCAAGGAGAAGCTGAGCTTCACCCACCTCATCGCATGGGCGATCGTGAAGGCCGCCAGCAGGTGGCCCGTCATGAACACCGGCTTCGAGCGCCGTGACGGCAAGCCCACCGCGCTGCGGCGCGGCGGCGTGAACATCGGCCTGGCCGTGGACGTGGAGCGCAAGGACGGCAGCCGGTCCCTGATGGTGCCGGTGGTCAAGAACGCCGACGCCCTCGGCTTCCGCGGCTTCCGTGACGCCTACGACGACCTCGTGAAGCGCACCCGCTTCGGCGGCATCACCCCGGACGAGCTGCGCGGCGCGACCGTGAGCCTCACCAACCCCGGCGGCCTCGGGACCATCGCGTCCGTGCCGCGCCTCATGGCGGGCCAGGGCACCATCGTGGCGACCGGCTCGATCGCCTACCCGCCCGGCTTCGCCCGGGTCGCGGGCGAGAAGCTGAAGGAGCTCGGGGTGGAGAAGGTCATGACCATGACCTCCACCTACGACCACCGGGTGATCCAGGGCGCCGAGTCCGGCGGGTTCCTGGCGAGCATCGACGCCTACCTCGAGGGCGACGACGGGTTCTACGACGAGGTGCGCCAGAGCCTCGGCCTCGCGCCCTCGCGCCCGGAGCCCGCCGCCGCGCCCGCGACGGCGGCCCCGGCCACCGGCACGCAGACCGTGCCCGACATGGACCTGGTGGCGTGGACCGCCGCCGCCATGTCGATCGTGAAGGCCACCCGCAGCCACGGCCACCTGAAGGCGACGCTCGACCCGCTGGGGTCGGTGCCGCCGGGCGACCCGGCGCTGGAGCCGGCCACCGTGGGCCTGACCCCGGAGATGATGGCCCGCATCCCCGCCGCGGTGCTGCGCGTGAACGTTCCCGGCGACAGCTTCCTGGCCGCCCTGCCGAACCTGCAGGCCGCCTACTGCGGGAACATCGCGTACGAGATCGAGCACATCTCCTCGCACGAGCAGCGGCTGTGGTGGCGCAAGCAGATCGAGAGCGGCGCGATGGCCCAGCCGATGCCCGGTGAGCGCCGCATGGCGATCCTGGAGCGGCTGGTGCAGGTGGACGCCTTCGAGCGGTTCCTGCGGCGCCAATACCTCGGGCAGAAGACCTTCTCCATCGAGGGCGTGGACACAATGGTCCCGCTCACCGACGAGATCATCGAGCTGGTCGCCGAGACCGGCGCGGAGGAGGTCGTGCTGGGCATGGCCCACCGCGGCCGGCTGTCGTTCATCACCCACGTCGTGGGCCGCCCCGTGGAGTCGATCCTCGCCGAGTTCGAGGGCCACATCGAGTTCCACGAGGAGGACGACGACCAGGAGTTCCACACCACCGCCGGCGACGTGAAGTACCACCTCGGCGCCGAGGGCACCTTCGTGACCCGCGCCGGGCGCCCGGTGACGGTGACGCTGGGCGCGAACCCCAGCCACCTGGAGCAGGTCAACGCGGTGGTCGAGGGCTCCACCCGCGCCCGCCAGACCGACCGCCACGAGTCGGTGGCCCGGATCGACCCGAGCGTCGCGGTGCCCGTCGTGATCCACGGCGACGCGGCGTTCAGCGGCCAGGGCGTGGTGGCCGAGACCCTGAACCTGCAGGCGCTGCGCGGCTACACGACCGGCGGCACGATCCACGTCATCGCCAACAACCAGATCGGCTTCACCACCGACCCGCAGGACTCGCGCAGCACGCACAACGCCAGCGACCTGGCCCGCGGGTTCGACGTGCCGATCATCCACGTGAACGCCGACGACGTGGAGTCGTGCCTGGTGGCCGCCCGCCTGGCGGTCGCCTTCCGCGCGACCTACAACCGCGACGTCCTGATCGACCTCATCGGCTACCGCCGCCTGGGCCACAACGAGGTGGACGAGCCGGCCTACACCCAGCCGGTGATGAGCAGCACGATCAAGGCGCACCCGCCGGTGAGCAAGATCTACGGCCGCCGCCTCATCGAGGACGGCCTGCTCACCGAGGAGCGGTTCAACGAGATGTTGTCCGCCGCCGAGCGCCGGATGAGCGAGGCGCACCGCGCCGTGGGCGCGGAGCCCACCCCGCACGACGACAACCACCGCGTGGTGCAGCAGCCGCCGGTCGAGACGGCCGTCAGCGAGGAGGTCCTGCTCGACCTCAACGAGCAGCTCATCACCGTCCCGGACGGCTTCACGATCCACCCCAAGCTCAAGCCGCAGCTGGAGCGCCGCCGCCAGGCGATGGGCGCCGAGGGCGGCATCACCTGGGCGCACGCCGAGGCCCTGGCGTACGCGTCGCTGCTCACCGTGGACGGCGTGCCGATCCGGCTCACCGGCCAGGACGTGGCCCGCGGCACCTTCAGCCAGCGGCACCTGGAGCTGCACGACGTCGGTGAGGGCGAGACCTGGACGCCGCGCACCGGCCGCACGCACATCCCGATGCAGAACCTGCGCGGGGCGGCCGGCTCGTTCGAGCTGCACAACAGCCCGCTGTCGGAGGCCGCCGCGATGGGCTTCGAGTACGGGTACAGCACCCGCGCCTCGGAGGCCCTGGTGCTCTGGGAGGCCCAGTACGGCGACTTCGCCAACGGCGCCCAGATCATGATCGACCAGTTCATCGTGAGCGGCCGCGCCAAGTGGGGCGAGAAGTCCCGCCTCACGCTGCTGCTCCCGCACGGCTACGAGGGCAACGGCCCGGAGCACAGCTCCGCCCGCCTGGAGCGGTTCCTGCAGCTGGCGGCCGAGGACAACATCCGGGTGGCGAACTGCTCCACCGCGGCGCAGTACTTCCACCTGTTGCGCAAGCAGGCGCTCACCGACCGCCAGCGGCCGCTGATCATCTTCACCCCGAAGAGCCTGCTGCGCCTCAAGAGCGCCAGCTCGGCCCTGACCGACCTCACCAGCGGCTGGTTCCACCCGGTGCTGGACGACCCCACCACCACCGACCGCGACGCGGTGCGCACGGTGCTGCTGTGCAGCGGCAAGGTGTACCACGAGCTGCAGGCCCACCCCCTGCGGGCCGACCGCGCCGACGTCACCGTGGGCCGCATCGAGATGCTCTACCCCTTCCCGGAGAAGGAGCTCGGGGACCTGTTCGCCCGGTACCCGAACGCCGAGCGGTTCGTGTGGGTCCAGGAGGAGCCGCAGAACATGGGCTCCTGGGACTACCTGCACCCGCTGTTCGCCGACCAGCTGGGCATCAAGCTGGGCTACGCGGGCCGTGACCGGCGGGCCAGCCCGAGCGAGGGCTACCCGCAGGCGCACCAGGCCGAGCAGGAGCGCCTGCTCAGCGCCGCGCTGGACCCCAACCGGGAGTGAGCGAGACCTGGCGGCGTCTGGGCCCGGCCGTGATGCCGGGCTCGGACGCCGTCGCGCTCCCCCAGGCGCTGCTGGACGGGATGGATCCGTCCGGGCCGCCCGTCCTCTCGTGGTCGGCGGTGGACCGCTCCGTGCTGGTGCTGGGCCGCGCCGCCCGCGACCCGCTGGTGAACGACGCCGCGCTGGCACGGGCGGGCGTGGAGGTCGTGCGGCGCCGCAGCGGCGGCGGGCCGGTGCTGTGGGATCCCGGGCTGCTGTCGCTGGACGTGGTGCTCCCACCCGGCCACCGGCTGGCCGACCGGGACCTGGCGGCGGCCTACCGCTGGATCGGCGAGGCCGTGGCGGAGGGCCTGTCGACGCTGGGCGTGCCCGTGCGGGTGGTGGGGCTCGACGAGGCCCACGAGGCCCAGCGGCGCACCGATCCCACCACCGTGCGGGCGTCGCGGGCGTGCTTCGGCGGGTTGTCGCCGTTCGAGGTGGTGGGCCCCGACGACCGCAAGGTGGTGGGGCTCAGCCAGGTGCGCCGCCGCACCGGCAGCCTGTTCCAGTGCGGTGTGCCGATGGACTTCGACGCCGGGCTGCTCGCGGAGCTGCTGGAGCCCGATCCGGGGGAGGCCGCCGCGCTCGCGCTGGCCCTTGACGTCAGCGCCGCCGGGCTGCGCACCTGGGTGCCGCACGCCGGCCATGAGCTGGTGATCGAGGCGGTGGAGCGGGCGATCGAGCGCCGCGAGGGCGTGCGGCTCGTCCCGGACGGCTCCTGACTACCGCTCGGGCCGCACCGCCACCGACACGGCGAAGTGGCCGAGCTCGTCGGTGTGCCACTCGGTGAGCTCCAGCCCGGCGCGGGCGTAGAGCGCCTCGGCGGTCTCGCGGCGGAACTTGCAGCACAGCTCGGTGACGAGCTCCTCACCCTCCTCGAAGGTGACCTCCATGCCGAGGGCGCCGATGTGGACCCGCATGGGCTCGCGCGCGCGCAGGCGCATCTCCACCCGCTCCAGGGTGCGGCGCCACACCGCGCGGTGGTCCCAGGCCTCCGGCGCGAAGTCGGCGGCGAGCTCCCGGTTGATGACCCGGAGGATGTTCCGGTTGAACTCCGCCGTGACCCCCGCCGCGTCGTCGTAGGCACGCCGGATGCGCTCCGGGTCGCCGCCCACGATGTCCATGCCCATCAGCAGCGCGTCGCCGGGCCCCAGCAGCCCCGCCAGGTGGCGCATGAAGGCGTCGCGGTGGTCGGGGGCGAGGTTCCCGATGGTGCCGCCGAGGAAGGCGACCAGGCGCCGTCCCGCGGGCGGGCGGGCGGGGACCTTGTCCAGGTGCCGCTCGAAGTCCCCGGCGACCGCGTGGACCCGCAGCCCGGGATACGCCTCGGCGAGCATCCCTGCGGCGTCCAGCAGGGCGGGCGGGCAGACGTCCACCGGCAGGTAGCGGCGCAGCAGCCCGGCGGCGTCCATGGCGTCCAGGATCACCCGGGTCTTGCGCGACGACCCGGAGCCGAGCTCCACGAGCTCGGTCGGGGCGAGCCGCTCGACCACGCCGGGCATCTCCCGCTGCAGGATGCCCAGCTCGGTGCGGGCCTGGTAGTACTCGGGCAGGTCGGTGATCTGCTCGTACAGGTCGCTGCCGACCGCGTCGTACAGGTACTTGGGAAGCATGAACTTCGGGGTGGCCGACAGCCCCTCGCGCACGTCGTCGGCGAGGGAGTCCAGCGCGCCCGCGGCGCCCAGGTGCACGTCCAGCCGGTAGGGCCTCGGCGCGCGCGTCCGGCGCGGGTGGCGGGCGGTGGTGGTGCTCATGTGGTCTCCCCGTCCCATGCGAGCCGGAGGCCCGCGAAGATCTGGCGGCGCTGGGGCAGGTCCCAGTTCCGGAAGCTGGTGGATGTGACGTGGGCCTGTGCGGCCCAGGAGCCGCCGCGCAGGACCCGGTATCCGGTGCCGAAGAACACCTCGGCGTACTCCCGGTACGGGAAGGCGCGGAAGCCGGGGTATCCGGTGAACTCCGAGGAGGTCCACTCCCAGACGTCGCCCAGCACGGCGCGGCAGCCCGCGTCGCTGGTGCCCGGAAGCGTCCCGGGCGGGAGCGGGCGGAATGCGGTGGCGCCGAGGTTCCACGACCGGGGATCGGGCGTGGCACCCGCGGCCGCCCGCTCCCACTCGTGCTCGGTGGGCAGGCGCCCGCCGGCCCAGCGCGCGTAGGCGTCGGCCTCGAACCACGACACGTGGCACACCGGCTCGGCCCGGTCGACGGAGCGCTCGATGTCCATGTCGCGGACGGCCCAGTCGTCGTCGGCGTCCAGGAACCAGTGCAGCGGCGCCCCGGCGCCCTCCCGGGTGCGCCACTCCCATCCCTCGGGGGTCCACAGCTCCGCCCGCGCGTACCCGCCGTCGTCGATGAAGGCCATCCACTCCCCGCAGCTCACCGGATCGCGGGCGATCCGGAACGCGGGCAGCTCGACCTCGTGCGCGGGGCGCTCGCAGTCGTAGGCGAAGCCGTGGGCCGGCGCGCCGACGCGGACCGTGCCCGCCGGGATGTCGATGCGCTCCGGCGCGGCGGGCGCGGCGGCGGCGGGCGGGGTGCCGGGGCGGTCGGGCACGTAGGCGCCGGGCTCGGCGAGGGCCATGCCCTGGAGGATCGTCTCGGCGTGCTGGGCCTCGTGACCCGCGATCAGCCCGAAGACGAATCCACCCTCGGCGAGGGCGTCGTCGGGGTCGTCGAGGCGACATCGCCGCAGCGCCTCCAGGGTGCGCTCACGTGTGGCGTCGAGGTAGGCCCAGGCCTCCCGCGGCCCCAGGATGCGGATCTTGGTCCGTACGGCCCGGGGCGTCTCGAAGGCGTCGTAGGCGGCCTGAAGCTCGGGGTACCGCGACTCGCCGCCGGCGAGGCGACAGCAGACCCACAGCTCCTCGTAGGCGGCGATGTGCCCGAGGTCCCAGACCGGCGGGCTCATGATGGGCGTCGCGGTGCGGGTGAGGGCCTCGTCGTCGAGCGGCGCGATGATCCGCCGGGTGGCCGCCCGGACCTCATCCAGGCGCTCCGCGATGCGTTCCACGCTGACCATTCCGGCACTCTGCGCCTTCGTCCCGGGATCCGCCGTGAGATATCCCACGGTGTCCGCCCGGGCGGTGCCGGCAGGTGTGCGCGTGGCGTGCATCACCCAAGGTTTCGCAGAGCGCGGACGCCCGGATCACCCCCACCCGCCGTCCGCGGCGGGTGGGGGTGAGATTTCTCACGGGGCCGTGCTGAGCGCCACCCCGGGCGCGAGATCGGCGGCCGTGAGCGTGCCGTCCCGGATCTCATCGGGGCCGATGCCGTCCTCCAGGCGGTCGATCAGGGCGTCCGCCCGCCGCAGTGCGGCCAGCGCGATGCGCCGGTTGATGCGCATCTGGGTGGCGCTCAGCGTGATCCGCCTCGCCGCCTGCGACGACACCGCCCGCGGGACGACCGTGGGCGGGTCCGCGGGCCCGCCCGGCACGGACCACGGCCGATACCCCGGGACGAGATGCACCACGCCGATCGCCCCGTCGGCGAGGTCGCCCCCGGCGAGGCCGGTTTCGAGGCGACGCTCAAGTGCCGCCACCAGCGCGATCGCGTCGCGGGCTGTTGCCTGGTCGAGCGCCAACCGCCGGGCATCGAGCCGGAGACGACGCGGTTCCGGTGCGGCTTCGGCGATGGTCACCGGACGCGGTCCCGGAGCCGTGCGGGTCACCGGATCCCCGATCGACGGTACGGTCCCGGCCCGGAACTTCCCGGCACCGATGCCCCCCTGGCAGAGGTCACGGGCCTCGACCCCGGAGTCGAGCCAGCGGGCCGCAGCCTGCGCCCGGCGCAACGCGGCGCGTGCGATCCGCATCGTGATGCGGGCCTGCGCGGCGGTGAGCGCGACGCGACCGGTCACGGCCCGCCCCGCCGGGCCCGCGGACGGCGCGGCGCACACGGGCGCCGTGGCGGCCACCACGGGAGCTCCCGCCGCCAGGACCCGCCCACGGACGGTGAACTCCCGCGGCTCCATGCGGCTCACCGCGGCCGTCCATGCCACCAGGTAGCGATTCGCCGCCGGCGCATACGCCAGCGAGCTGTGCTTGTCTCCCAGATCGCCCACGGACACATCGCCTGAGAGCTGAAGATCGTCGGGGCCGGTCTCGGAGCCGTCGGCACCGACCACCTGGGCGAACGCCTCCTCCACGCTCGAGGGTATCCCGTGGATCCGATCGACATCGGCCACCACGAGCACCTCACCGGCCCGCTCGGCGACGGCGGCGGAGACGTTCCCCGCGACCGCCCGCACGCCATTGGGCGACAGGACGTGCGTGATGCGGTGATCGTCACCGGGGATCACACGCCCGTCCGGGAGGATCCGCCGAGCGAAGACGTCGACCTGCCCCTCGGGTTCGGCGCCCGCGGCGGACCAGGCCACCAGGAATCCCGGCGCACCGGGCAACGGGGCGATCGCCGCGTCGGTTCTGCGCTCCTGCACCGAGACGGTGATGACGTCTCCCACGGGATCGCCGTCGGCGCGCAGCCGACGCGCACTCATGCCGGTCGCCGATCGCCAGACGACGACGAACCCCCCGCCGGAGGCGTTCCAGGCGAGGTCCGGGTTCCGAGGCTCATCAAGCGCGGTGGCGGCGGGGATGGGCTCGACCGGGAACGTGGGCTCCCCGCCGCCGGATCCCGGCCGAACGGCCCGGGAGAACAGTTGGAGCGGCTCGAGGGGGCCGGACCGCTGGAGCCACACGACGAGATAGGCGCCCGTGCGTCCGTCAACCACGACCGACGGTGGCCCCGCGCCCAAATCAGGATTCCCGACGCCCGAGAACCGGTCGCGACCCAGGACGTGCCCGTCGCCGTCGAGGCGCACAAGATCCCCGCCGGCGATCAGCGCGAACTCCCGGGTCACGTCGTTGTGGACCAGCTCCGCCCCCGCGCCATCGGCCACCCGGAACGCGGGACCCACCGGGGTCCCGTCCACGTCGACGAACCTGCCCGTGGTGAACGACTCCTGCTCGGGGTGGCCACGGTGGTTCCAGGTCACGAGAAACCGCTTCGCACGCGGGTCCCAAGCGACGCCCGGAGCGCCGACGTGCAGCGCGTCCTCGAGCCCCGGGCGCGTCGACTCGACCCCGATGTCCTGAATGCCGCCGACCGGAGTGAGTGCCGCCGCCGGCGCGGCGAGCACCGCGGCTCCGAGAAGCATGCAGATGCCGACACGTCGCATCACGTGAGGTCGTCCCCGTGGGAGGTGGCGGGCTCCGGTGCCCGCTCACCTCCATCCTGTCCCGCGCGGGGGCGACCGGGAACCGGGCGATGACCCGTTCCGCCCCGACCGATCTACGGGGCGGTGCTGAGGGCCAGCCCGGGGGCCAGGTCGGCCGAGGTGAGGGTGCCGTCGCGGATCTCCTCGGGACCGATCCCGTCCTCCAGGCGGTCGATCAGGGCGTCGGCCCGCCGAAGGGCCGCCCGCGCGATGCGCCGGTTGGTGCGCATCTGCGCGAGGGTCACCCGTACCGTGGCCGGCGCCGCCCCGACGGACACCGCGCGCGGAACGGGCGTGGCGGGATCCACCGGCCCGGAGGGTGTTCCCACCGGCCGGAACCCGGGCGCGAGCTGGGCGCGATCGACCGCGCCGTCGGCGATGTCGCCACCCGTGAGCCCGGCGTCGAGCCGCCGCTCGAGCGCGGCCACGAGCGCGATGGCCCGGCGGGCGGTTTCCTGGTCGAGCGTGAGGCGACCCGCATCCAGGCGCACGCGCCGGGGTTCCGGGGCCGCCGCCGCGATCTCGACGGGCCGGGGCTCGGGCTCGTGGGCCGCACCGGCGCCCTCGGCCGGCCACGCGGTCGTCCCCGGGCGGAACTCGTCCAGGCCCACGGCGTGCCGGCACAGATCCCGCCCCTGGATCCCGGCGTCGAGCCACCGTGCGGCGGCCTCCGCACGACGAAGGGCCGCACGGGCGATGCGCATCGTGATCCGCGCCTGCCCGGCCGTCAGCGTGATCCGGCCGCTCGCGCCCGTGCCGGACGCGGGCGCGCGGAGGGTGCGACACACCGGCGCCGCCGCCGGGACGCCGACCGGATCGGCGGCCAGCACCCGCACGCTCACCCGGAACTCCAGGGGCTCCATTCGCCGCGCGCTGGTCCATGCCACCAGGTACCGGCCCGCGCCGGGCGCGGCGGCCACCGCACCGTGGCGGTCGCCCACCACCGTGAGCGGGTCCCCGGAGAGGACCATGGGGGCATCGCCCACCGGGGAGCCGTCCGGACCGAGCACCTGGCCGTACACCTCCTGGCCCCGGCGCTCGACGTCCATCACCGCCAGGGTCTCGCCGTCCCGGCCGATGTCCGCGACCGCCACCGACCGCACCATCACGGGGAAGCCGTCGGGCCTGGTGACGTGCATGACCCTGAGGGCGCCACCACCCGGGGTGGCGTCCGGCAGGAGCCGGCGGGCGAAGCCGTCGATCTGCAACGCAGGGTCGGGGACGGACGCCGACCACACGACCATCGACCCGCCGTCGCGGAGCGTCGTGACGGCGGTGTCGCCGAAGGCGGCTCCCGGCGCCACCTCCACCGCCTCCCCGGCGGGCCGGCCGTCGGGCAGGAGGCGGCGCAGCTTCACCCCGCCGGCGTCGCTCCAGGACAACCGGAACGTCCCGTCGGCCGGGTTCCATGCCAGGGACGGGGACGAGGAGACCTCCGCCCCGAGGCCGTAGGGCAGGACGGCATGGAGGGTGTCGATCACGCCCCGGCCCGGCCGGATGAGGCTCACCAGGACCTTGCGCTCGTCGGGTTGCGGGTTGTAGAGCCACGCGACGATGTAGGACCCGCTGACCGGGTCCACGGCGAGCACGGGCTCGCCGTACTCCGTCGGGCGTTGCCCGGGTGACAGGCTGGAGAAGCGGTAGCGGGCGAGCACGCGGCCGTCGGTGTCGAGGTGGACGAGGTCGCCCCCGACGATGAGCCCGTACCCACCGGTCGCCGGGTTGTGCACCAGCGCGCCCCCGGCACCGTCGGCCACGCGGAAGGGCTCGCCCATCGGCAGCCCGTCGGCATCGACGAACCGTCCCCGTGTGAAGGGCTCCTCGTCGATGTGTCCGTCGTAGCGCCAGGTCACGAGGAACCGCTTCGCCCCGGGGCTCCACGCCACGGCCGGCGCCCCGACGCTGAGCGCCTTCGCCAGGCCGGGCTCCGTCGACTCGGCCCCGATCTGGCGGATGGGCCCGGCCGGCGCGAGCGCCGCGGCGGGCGTCGCGACGCCCGCAATCGCCAGGCAGGTGCAGATCAGGGCCCGTCGTCTCATGTGCGGCTCGCTGGATCGTCGGTGCGTCGGTCGTGCGCCTCCGGGGATCCTGTCCGCCGGAAGCGCAACCGCATACCGCTCAAAGGACCAGTCTTCCGCTCGAGGGCGTGCGACGAGGCAGCTCCCGAAACGGGCATGTGTGGATCCCCGCACCCGTCCGCCACGGCGGGTGGGCCGGTGGGCCGGTCCTCCCGTCGGCGGGGTCCCGGCCCCGTGGCCGGGACCCCGGTCCGGTGTCCTACGGGGCCGTGCTGATCGGGAGGCCCGGCGCCAGGTCCGCGGTGGTGAGGGTGCCGTTCCTGACCTCCTCCGGGCCGATCCCCTGGCCCAGGCGGTAGATCAGGTCGTTGGCCCGCTTGACCGCCGCCTGGCTGATGCGCTGGTTGATCAGCAGCTGGTTCACGGTCAGCGTCACCTTGCTCGGGTCACCCGGGGAGGGCGGCGCGATCGTGGTCACGCTCGCGGCGGGCGGCGTCGCCACCACCGGCACGTACAGGACGCTGGTCCCGGCCTTCAGCTGCGCCCGGCCGACCGCCCCGTCGTCGATGTCCCCGCTGGTCAGGCCGGCATCCAGCCGCGCCTTCAGGGCGTTCAGACGGCGGATCGCCGCCTGGCTGATCCGCTGGTTGATCAACAGCTGATCGATCGTCAGCGTCACCTTCGAGGGGTCACCGGGGGTCGCCGCCGGGATCTGCACCGGCCGCGGATCCGGCGCGCCGTAGGTCGCCGGCACCGCCGTGTAGCCCCCGGCCGAACCCGGGTACAGCTCCTCGGCGCCAAGGGCCGCCTGACACAGGTCGCGCGACTCGACCCCGGCGTCCAGCCACGCCTGCACGCCGTTGGCCCGCCGGATCGCCGCCTGATCGATCCGCTGGTTGATCAGCAGCTGGTCGACGCTGAGCGTGATCTTGCTGGGGTCCCCGGCCGGAGGCGGCGCCTGCGGCGGCAGCACCTTGCACTGGGACGCCACGGTCACCGGCGTCCCCGCCCCGAACCGGCGCGCGTAGATCTCGAACTCGCCGGCCACCAGGGGGGAGACCGTGGAGGCTCCCTCCCATGTCACCAGGTACTGGTTGGCGTTCGCGTCGTAGGCGACCGCCGGGCGGTCCGAGCGGGCCGTCGTGTCGGCCGCCGCCTCCATGTTGGAGACGCGGACGTCGTTCCCGTCGAGCTCGACGCCGGCCGCGGAGAGACGCTGGACGTGCACCTCGGTCTTGTTGTCGACCAGCGGCGCGGTGTCGTCGTCACCGGCCCATGCCACGAGGTATTCGTTGGAGCGGGCGTTGTACGCGAGCTTCGGGGCGTCCGCGTCGTACGCGGCGTTGCCGTTGGGCCCCATGTCGGAGATGCGCTGGTCGTCGGTGCCCACCTGCGTGCCGTCGGAGGAGAGCCGCTGGCCGAAGACCTCGAACTCGCCATCGACGCCGCCGCCCCGGGTGTCATCGCCCAGCCACGCCACCTGGTACTCGTCGGTGGCCGGGTTGTGCACCACGGTCGGGAACAGGGCCGAGTACAGCGGGTCGCCGGTGCCGCCCATCGTCGAGATCCGGAGGTCGTCGGTGCCCACCTGGAGCCCGTCCCAGGAGACCCGCTGGACGAACGCCTCCTCCTCGCCGTCGACCACGCCGCCCCGGTTGTCGTCACCGGTGAAGGCCACCAGGTACTCGTCGCGGATCTCGTTGTAGGCGACGGCGACGTGCCGCGCCTGGTACGCCGGGTTCCCGTTGGGTCCGAGGTTCGAGATGCGCTGGTCGTCGGTGCCGATCTGGCTGCCGTCGGCCGCGAGCCGCTGGACGAAGACCTCCTTCTCGTCATCCACGAGCGGGCCCCGGTTGTCATCGGCGACCCAGGCGGCGAGGTACTCGTTGTGGACGCCGTTGTAGGCGATCGCCGCGGCGTCCACGACGAAGTTCGGGTTCCCGTCGGGCCCCATGGCCGAGATCCGCTCCTCGGCCGCGCCGAGCGGAACGCCGGCGGCGCTCACCCGGCGCACGAACGCCTCGATGTCGCCCCCGGGCGCCGCCTTGCCCAGGAGCACCAGGAACTCGTTGGCGCGGGTGTTGTACGCGACGGCGGCGGCGACCGAGACCCCTCCGGAGGAGATCGGGAACTCGGGGCCCGCCGGTGTGCCGTCGGCGTTGATGAGGCGGCCGACGGCGCCGACGCCCGGCGCGCCGATCCGGCTCCACACGACCAGGTGCTGGCCGGTCCGCGGGTTGTGGGCCATCGCGGGCGCGATCGCGTCGCGCGTGGCATCCCCATCGGTGCCGGTGACCGAGAGGCGGACCTGGTCTCCGACCGGGGTGGTGGCCATTGCGGAGCCGGTCAGGGCGACCGCCGCGAAGCCGGCGCCCAGCAGTGCAGCGAGGTGACGGTTCCGGCGGATCTTGCGGGTGGTGTTGGCCATTGCAGTGTCTCCTTTTCGTCCGTGGTGACTGCGATGGCGGAACCCTCTTCCTCCTTCATGAAGCCGTTCGGGGTCCCCGTGTCAGCTTCTTGTCGACGGTTGTTTGCGCGCAAGCGGACTGATGCCCGAATTGTGAAAACGCGTGGGTGTGCGTGTTCGGGAAGTGGTGCGGCGCGCGGCGCCTCAGGGGATGAGGCGCGCCTCGCGCAGGGCGGCGCGGCGCACGGGCCCCAGCCCCGGCGCGGGCAGTTCGGCGGGATCGGACACCCACCGCAGTTCCGCCACCTCGGCCGGATCGGGACGGAACGCGGTTCCCGGCGGCACCCGGACGCGCAGCACCAGCGTCGCGGCCGACCGTGAGCCACCGGCCGTCGGGAGCCCCCAGCGCGTCGGGCGCGCACCCGAGCTCCTCGTGGGCCTCGCGCAGCGCGGCCGCCTCCAGGTCCTCGCCGGGGTGCCACGCGCCGGCGGCGGTGACGTCCCACATCCCCGCGAAGGCCACGGTCTCGGCGCGCCGCTGCCACAGTGTGTTGCCGTCGCCGTCGTGGAGCAGCAGCGCGACCGCCACCAGACCCCGGCCCCCGGGCAGCTCCTCCCCCTCCCGCTGCGCCACGTTCCATGCGTAGGTGGCCCGGTAATAGGCGATCCCGTCCGGGCCCGCGGCCACGGGGACGGCGATGGGCCCGTCGAACATCCCCATGCCGGGCAGCGCGCCGCGCACCCGTTCGAGCGCCGCGGCCAGCCGCGGCCCGGGCTCGGGTGCGGGGACCTCCGTCAGCGGCGGCGCATGGGCGAGGCGGTGGGCGCGGCAGCCGTCGCCGAGCGGCCGCATCAGTAGACGGGTGTGTTGTCGCCCGCGAGGAGCCCCAGCGCGAACCAGAACAGCACGATGAGCACCAGGCCCGCGATGATCGCGATCCGCAGGATGCCGTAGCTGGAGACCCGGCCGTGTTCGCGCCGCTCCTCGCGCACGATCTGGGCGGTGTCGTACCCCACCTTCGCCAGCACCCCCAGGACGGCGCCCAACACCAGGATGAGGATGACCGCGCCCGCCATCCTCAGCCGCCCGGCGCGAGGGGGTAGCCCACCGCCGGCGTGCGGCCGCCCACCGGCACCACCAGCACCGCCGGCCCGGCGGCGGCGCGGTTGCGCAGGTCGGCCAGGGCGGCGGGCAGCTCCCGGGCGTCCGACACCTTCGCCGCGGTCGCCCCGAAGCCGGCGCAGATCGCCGCCGGGTCCAGGCGGGGCGCGTCCAGGGCCAGGCCCGGCCAGTCGCCGTCCGGGCGGCCCGTGAGCCCCTCCATGCCGGCGTTGTCGGCCACCACCAGCCCGACGCCCACCCCCTGGCTCGCCGCGGTCCACAGCGCGTGGACCCCGAACAGCAGGCTGCCATCACCCTGGAGGGCCAGCACCTCGCTGCGCGGGTCGGCGATCTTGGCGCCCACCGCGGCCGGAAGCCCCCAGCCGAGCGCGCTCCCGCGATGCGCGAGCCAGGTGCCGGGACGACGCGGGGGCAGCAGGTGGCGCAGCGCCCGGCCGGAGGTGAGGCTCTCGTCGACCACCAGGTCGTCGTCGCGCACCGCCGCCGCGACGGCGCGGGCGAAGTCCGCCGGGCCGACGGCGCCGTCCTCCTGGGGCGCCGGGAGCGCGGCGATCGCCGCCCGGCGGGCCACGGCCACCGCGCCGGCGGTGCGCTCACGCCGCAGCAGCTCCCGTTCGCCCGGGGGGCCGAGCCCCTCCAGCAGACGCCGTACGGTCTCCGCGACCGATGCCACCACGCCCACGTCGGGTGTCGTGGTGCGCCCCACCTCCGCCGGATCGACGTCCACGTGCACCAGCCGGACGCCGTCGGGCATCGCCGGCCCCGGGCTGTCGCCGAACACCCGGAACACCGGCATGCCGAGCGCCAGCACCAGGTCGTGCCCCTCCAGGGCCGGCCGGATCTGGGCGGCGAACGGCGGGAGCTGGCCACGCCACAGCGGGTGGTCCCAGGGGATGGGCGCGCGGGCCGCCTGAGGCTCGCCCCAGATGGGTGCCCCCAGGCGCTCGGCGAGGGCCGCCACCGCATCGGACGCGTCCTCGTGCGCCACGCCGTCACCGGCCAGCACCACCGGCCGGTCGGATGCGGCCAGCGCCGCCACCGCGGCCGCCAGCAGGGCGCTCGCCGGTGGCGGCGGCGGGTCCCCGCCCGTGGTGGGGTGGGCGGGCGGCGCGGGCTCCACCAGCACGTCCATCGGCAGGCTCAGCACCACCGGCCCGCGCGGCGGGGTGAGGGCGGCCCGCACCGCGGCCCGGACGGCCGCGGGCAGGTCGGCCGCGCGGTCCACCTCGGCCGACCACTTCGCCAGGCCGGCCACCGGGCTCAGCACGTCACCGCCCAGGAAGGGGGCGGCATCCCGCAGCCCGGTGACCTGCTGCCCCACGGTCACCAGCACCGGGGTGCGGGTGCGCGCCGCGTTCAGGACCCCGGACAGCGCGTTCGCGATGCCGGGCTGCACGTGCACGTTCACCGCGGCAAGCCGTCCCGAGGCCTGCGCGTACCCGTCGGCCATGCCCATCACCGCCGCCTCGTGCAGTCCCAGCACGTAGCGCAGCTGGTGCTGGCGGGGCAGGGCGTCCAGCAGGGGCAGCTCGGTGGATCCCGGGTTGCCGAACAGGTGCGTCACGCCCTCGGATGCGAGCGCGCGCAGGAGCCATTCGGCGGCGTCCATGGCGGCTAGGCGAGCGGCGCCATGGTGAGACCCGCTCCGTTCAGCTGGTCCCAGTACAGCTCGGCGATCTCCCGGTGGCCGCTCCACACCCGCGCCTGACCGGCGTTGTGGATCTTGTTCGCCAGCTGCATGCCGCGCGCGCGATCGACGCCCGGGATGTACCGGGCGAGCGTGCTCGCCACGTGCTCGAACGTGTTGTGGTTGTCATTGAGCACGATGACGTGCGTCGATTCCCCGTAACCGCCCCCGCCTGCGGTGTCGCGCTCACGCGGGCGGATTGCCGGGGGCGTGCCGGTTTCCACGGTCCCCATGGACGGAAGGATACCCGGGGTGGCGGTGCTCGCGAGGGTCAGGCGCCGGGCGGCAACAGCCGGACGATCCCGGCCCATTCACCGCGCCCGTACGTCCGGGCCGACACGGCATCGCTGGAGTTGCCCTCCACGGTGCTGATCCCGCCGTCCGGGCGAACGCCGCTCACCACGCCGATGTGGTCGGTGAGGCCGTCCCCGTTGCGGTCGAACACCACCAGGTCGCCGGCCTGCGGCGGGGTCTCGGATCCGGCGGGCATCCACCGGCCGGTCTGCTTGGCCCACGACTCCACGTTGGGCACCCAGCCCTCGCCCTGGCCGGTGGGGCCGATGGGGACGCCGGCCTGGGCCGCGACCCACGAGGTGAAGTAGCTGCACCACGGGCCGACGCCGGCGTTGGCGGTGGCCGTGCGGTACTCGGCGATCCGGGTGCCGTTGTTCGACCCGGGCGGGTCCTCGCGCACGCCCAGCTCCTGCGCGGCCAGGCGCGCGATGAACTGGCCCTGCGGACCGGCCGTGCCGGTGGTGGTGCCGGCCGGCGCACCCGCGACGGGCTGCGGGCCGGTGAGGGCGGTGGTGAGCGACGGCACGCCGGCGAGCGCCGGGTTCGCGTACTGGGCGGCCAGCGGGCTGCCGGTGCCGCGCAGGGCCGCGAGCGCCGTGGCGGTCGCGGTGGGGTTGTTGCCGCCGAGCGCCGCGTATTGCGCGGGCAGCAGGCCGGTCGACAGGTCGCCGAAGCCCGTGCCCTGGGCGGTTGCCAGCTGCTGGGCGAACGCCGAGGACGAGAGGCCGCTCTGGGCGGCGCCGGACGCCGTGGCCGGCGCGACCGCCGGCGCGGTGATCTCGCGGATCCGCGCGAGGGTCGCCTGGATCCCGATTTCCTCGATTGGCTGCACGTCATCCCACTCGGCGGCATCGCCCCCGCACTTGAGGCCCGGAGTCGGGGCCGGACGCCGATGGCGGCTCTACGATCGACGGGTGGCTCCCGATCCCGCCCTCGGACGTTTCCATCCGCTCACGGCGGAGTGGTTCGGCAGGGCGTTCGCGGAGCCCACCGCGGCCCAGCGCGGCGGGTGGCCGGCCATCGCCGCCGGGCACCACACGCTCATCCTCGCCCCCACCGGGTCGGGCAAGACGCTCACGGCGTTCCTGTGGGCGCTCGACCGGCTCATGGCCGCGAAACTCGAGGGCCGCACCCCGGACCGCATTCTCTACGTCTCACCGCTGAAGGCCCTGAACTACGACGTGGAGCGCAACCTGTCGGGGCCGCTGGCCGGCCTGGCCGACGCGGCGAACCGCGCGGGGCTGACGCTGCCGGAGATCTCGGTGGCGGTGCGCACCGGGGACACCCCGCAGGTGGACCGCCAGCGGATGATCCGCCGTCCCCCGGACGTGCTCATCACCACGCCCGAGAGCCTGTACCTCATGCTCACCAGCCGGGCGCAGGAGGTGCTCACCGGCGTCCGCACGGTGATCATCGACGAGATCCACGCGGTGGCCGCCACCAAGCGCGGCGCGCACCTGGCCCTGTCGCTGGAGCGGCTGGAGCGGCTGGTGGCGGGCGACGGCGGCACGGTGCAGCGCATCGGCCTGTCGGCCACCCAGCGGCCGCTCAGCGAGATCGCCCGGTTCCTGGGCGGGCAGGACGCCGAGGGCAGGCCCCGCGAGGTGGAGGTCGTGGACGCCTCCGGCGGCAAGGAGCTCGACCTCGAGGTGATCGTCCCCGTCGAGGACATGTCCGAGCTGGGGTCCGACGGGCCCGTGCCGCTGGCGGAGGCCGCCGACGCCGTGGCCGGCATGGAGTCCACGCGGCGATCGATCTGGCCGGCCATGTACCCCAAGCTGGTGGAGCTGGTGAAGGCCCACTCCAGCACGCTCATCTTCGTGAACAACCGGCGGCTCGCCGAGCGTCTGGCCCTGCGACTGAACGAGCTGGCCGGCGAGGAGATCGCCCGCGCCCACCACGGCAGCGTGGCCCGCGAGCAGCGGCTCATCATCGAAGAGGACCTGAAGGCCGGGCGCATCCCCGCGCTGGTGGCCACCTCCAGCCTGGAGCTGGGCATCGACATGGGCGCCGTGGACCTGGTGATCCAGGTGGAGAGCCCGCGCAGCGTCGCCCGTGGGATCCAGCGGGTGGGCCGGGCCGGGCACTCGGTGGGCGCCGCCAGCCGCGGGCGCATCTTCCCGAAGTTCCGCGGGGACCTGCTGGAGTGCGCCGCGGTGGTGCAACGCATGCGCGACGGGGAGATCGAGCACACCACCATCCCCCGCCTGCCCCTGGACGTGCTCGCCCAGCAGCTGGTGGCCATCAGCGTGGACGGCTCGTGGACGGTGGAGGAGCTGCTGGAGGTGGCCCGCGGCGCGTACCCGTTCGCCGAGCTGAGCCGCGAGCAGCTGGAGAACGTGCTGGACATGCTCGCCGGCCGGTACCCGTCCGACGAGTTCGCCGAGCTGCGGCCCCGGGTGGTGTGGGACCGCGTGGCCGGCACCGTGCGCGCCCGCCCGGGCGCACGGCAGCTGGCGGTCCAGAACGCCGGCACCATCCCCGACCGTGGCCTCTACGGCGTGTACCTGGCCGACGGCAGCAGCCGCGTGGGCGAGCTGGACGAGGAGATGGTCTACGAGGCCCGGGCGGGCCAGACGTTCCTGCTGGGCGCCTCCACGTGGCGCATCGAGGAGATCACCCGCGACCGGGTGCTGGTGTCCCCCGCCCCCGGCGTTCCCGGCGCCGTGCCCTTCTGGCGCGGTGAGGGCGTGGGCCGCCCCGCCGAGCTGGGCGCCGCGGTGGGGCGCACCGCGCGGGAGCTGGTGAGCGCCAACCGCGACACCGCGATCGCGCGCCTGCGGAAGGACAGCCGCTTCGACGAGCGCGCCGCCACGAACCTGGTGCAGTACCTGCACGACCAGGCCGCCGCCACCGGCACGGTGCCCAGCGACCGGGCCGTGGTGGTGGAGCGCTTCCGCGACGAGATCGGGGACTGGCGGCTGTGCGTGCTGAGCCCGTACGGCGCCCGCGTGCACGCCCCCTGGGCGATGGCACTGGGCGTGCGCATCCGGGAGACCATGGGCCAGGAGGCCCACGGCATCTGGACCGACGACGGCATCGCCATCCACCTGCCGGAGGCCGAGACGGCCCCGTCGGCCGAGGTGGCCCTGATCGACCCCGACGAGCTGGACGAGCTGGTCCTGGGCGAGCTGGGCGGCACCGCCCTGTTCGGCGCGCGCTTCCGCGAGAACGCGGCGCGGGCGCTGCTCATCCCCCGTCGCCGGCCCGGCCAGCGCACGCCGCTGTGGCAGCAGCGGCTGCGGGCGTCCTCGCTGCTGCAGGTGGCCCGCAAGTACGGCAGCTTCCCGGTGATCCTGGAGACCTACCGGGAGTGCCTGAACGACTGGTTCGACCTGCCGGCGCTGCGCGATCTGCTCATGCGGATCCGCTCCCGGGAGGTGGGGGTGGTGGAGGTGGAGACCCAGTCCCCCTCCCCGTTCGCCTCCAGCCTGCTGTTCGAGTACGTGCAGACCTACATGTACGAGGGCGACGCGCCGGTGGCCGAGCGCCGGGCGCAGGCGCTGGCACTCGACCGGGACCTGCTGCGCGAGCTGCTGGGCCGCGACGAGCTGCGGGAGCTCATCGACCCGAACGCCCTGGAGCAGGTGGAGGACGACCTGCAGGGCCGGCCCGGAGCGCCGACGGCCTGCACGACCTGCTGCGCCGGGTGGGCGACCTCACCGAGACCGAGGTGCGGGCCCGCATCACCGCGCCCGCTGAGGCCGCCGCGTGGCTCGACGCGCTGGCCGGCGAGCGCCGTGCCGCCCGCATCCGCCTGGCCGGCGAGGAGCGGTGGATCGCCGCCGAGGATGCCGCGCGCTACCGCGACGGCCTGGGGGTGATGCCGCCCTCGGGCCTGCCGGCCGTGTTCCTGGAGCCGGTGGAGGATGCGCTGACCGGGTTGGTGGCCCGGTACGCCCGCACGCACGGGCCGTTCCCCGCCGGGGATCTCGCCGATCGCCTCGGCATCTCCCGCGGAGCGGCGGAGGCGGCGCTGGCCGGGCTGGAGGGCTCGGGCGCGGTGGTGCGGGGCGAGATGCGCCCGGGCGGCAGCGGCCGGGAGTGGTGCGACGCAGAGGTCCTGCGGCGTCTGCGGCGGGCGAGCCTGGCGGTGCTGCGCAAGGAGGTCGAGCCGGCGGACCCCGCGGCGATGGGCCGGTTCCTGCCCGCCTGGCACGGCATCGACCGGCCGCCCGCCGCCCCCGGCGCCGACGGGCTGCGCGACGTGATCGCCCGGCTGCAGGGCATCGCCCTGCCGGCCGCCCAGTGGGAGACCGAGACGCTGCCCCGCCGCCTGGGCGCCTACAGCCCCGCCTGGCTCGACCAGCTGGCCGGCGCCGGAGAGGTGGTGTGGACCGGCGCCGGCCAGGGGCGGGTGGCGCTGTACCTGCGCGACGACGCGCCGCTGCTGGGGCCGCCCTCGGGCGCCGCGGATCCGCCGGCCGACGACCCGGTGGTGACCGCCGTGCGCGAGGCCCTGTCCGGCGGGGCGCTGTTCTGGGACGACCTGCTGGAGAGTGTCGAGGCGCCGCGCGAGGAGGTCTTCGCCGCGCTGTGGGGGCTGGTGTGGGCGGGCGAGGCCACCAACGACCTGTGGGCGCCGCTCCGGGCGCCGCGGCGCCTGCCCGCTCTGGCGGCGCGGGCGGCGCGTCCGGGCGGGTCCCGTCTGTCGATGCGCCGCGCCCCCGCCCGGGGCGGGATGGCCGCCGTCGCGGGGCGCTGGTCGCGGGCGGAGCGCCTGTTCACCCGCGGGGCGGCCCCGCCGGCCGAACGGCGCCGCGCGCAGGCCGAGCTGCTGCTGGAGCGCCACGGCGTGGTGACCCGCGGGGCCGTGCTGGGCGAGGGCGTGGCGGGCGGCTTCAGCGCGGTGTACCAGGCGCTGGGCGACCTGGAGACCGTCGGCATGTGCCGCCGCGGGTACTTCGTGGAGGGCCTGGGCGGCGCCCAGTTCGCCCTGCCCGGTGCCATCGAGCGGCTGCGGGACCTGCGCGACCGGCGGCCCGGTGAGCCGGTGGACGCCGTGGTGATCGGCGCGGCGGACCCCGCCCAGCCGTACGGCGCCGCTCTGGCCTGGCCGCAGAGCCGCGGCCGGCGGGCACCGTCGCGGGTGCACGGCGCCCAGCTGGTGCTGCTGGACGGCTCCCCGGCCCTCCACGTGGAGCGTGGCGGCCGGTCGCTCACCACGTTCCGCGACCCCGACCCGGAGTGGACCGGCCCGGCGCTGGAGGCCCTGGCCGCCTGGGTGCGGGCCGACCGGTCGCGCAGGCTGCTGGTGGAGCGGGTGGACGGTGAGCCGGTGACCGGGACCGTGTGGGCCGACCTGCTCGGCGCCGCGGGTTTCCGCGTTGACCTGAAGGGGATGCTGCTGCGTGCCTGAGGGCCAGGTGAGCCACCGCAACGCCCGGGACTGGAACCGGCTGCTGGCGGGCCGGCCCCTGGTGCGGGTGTGGAGCGAGGAGCCGATGATCGCCACCCAGCGCATCCCCGAGCGCCTGGAGGGCGACACGGTGGAGGGCGCGGAGGCCCGCGGCAAGCACCACCTGCTGCGGTTCGCCAGCGGGCGGGTGCTGCACTCGCACCTGATGATGAGCGGCGTGTGGCGACTGGTGCCCGACGGTCGGACGGTGTCGCCGCACGGCCTGTTCCTGGGACTGTCGGTGCAGGGGCTCACCGCGGCGCTGTACCGGTGCCCCAACGTGCGCCTGCTGGAACCCGGCGAGCCGCTGCCCATCGCGGTGCAGCGGCTGGGCAAGGATCTGCTGGCGGTCGCCACCGACCCCGGGGCCGACACCGCGGCCGCCCTGCGCCGCTGCGACCCGGGCCGGCAGGTGGGCGACGCGCTGATGGACCAGCGCGTGGTCTCGGGGATCGGCAACGTCTACAAGAGCGAGAGCCTGTTCCTTGCGGGGATCGACCCCTGGCGCGCGGTGGGGTCGCTGACCGAGCAGGAGGCCGCCCGCGTGGGGGAGCTCGCCGCCCAGCTGCTGGAGCGCGGGGTGCGCGACCGCGGCCGCATCAGCACCTACGACCGGCCGGGACGGCCGCCCGGGCTGCGCCCGTCGGGAGAGAACCGTGCCGTCGGTGCGGAACGCCGGTGCGCTCACGAGGCCAGGGCGACGCGAACCGCACCACGTACTGGTGCCCCGCCTGCCAACGGTGACGCCCCGCTCCTGATCCGCCGGGCCCGCGCGGCCGGACACGAGTGCCCGAAGCGTCCGGGAACCGGGATGAGACGTCTCTCATGGGGGCCTCATCCACGCCTCACCTCGCGTGACGAGACTCGCGACATCGTCCCGTCCACGTGAGGAACCCGAGATGCCCGAGCCGCACGCGTCGCCGTTCACCGAGCGGGCCTGATGCGCAGGATCCTGGTCACGGCGGCGGGCGACCCGGCCGGGCGGTCGCTGCTGGCGATGCTGTCGGCGCGCGGTATCGCCGCCGTGCCCGCAGCGGTGAACCTCCAAACCGCGCCACCCGGAACGATCGCGGTGCCGGCGGCAAGCGACCCGGCGTTCCCGACCGTGCTGGTGGGGCTCGCCAGGGCGGTGCGGGCCGAGCTCATCATCCCGGCCGCGGACGACGAGCTTGATGTCCTGGCGAGGTCGCTCCGCGTGTCGCGGCCCGAGATTCCGGTCCTGATGGGCCCCGCGAACGCGGTCATCACCGCTGGGGACCGATGGCTGACCCACCGGGCCCTGCGGGCCGCCGGCGTCGCGGTGCCCCGGACCCTCCTGGGCGCCGATGCGGGTCGCCGTGCGATCAGGGATGGCATCGGCGTCCCGTTCGTCACCAGGCCCAGGGCCGCCCGCACGGCTCGCGCGGCGCGGTTGCACCGCCGTCCGCCCGCGCCCCTGCGGCCGATTCGGTGGGACGACATCGTGCAGGAGTTCGCGCCGGGGACCGGATACGCGGCGTATGTCGCCATGCACGATGATCCCGCGCTGGACCGCGTGGTGGTGCGTGGCACGATCGGCGGCGTCATCGGCGCGCGGCGCGTGGAGGCGCCCGACGTGGCCGGTCTCGCGCTCACGGCGGCGCGCGTCCTCGGGCTGCGCGGACCGGTGACCGTGGCGGTCCGGCGGGCGGTCGGCGGCGCCCCGCTCGTGCTGGGCGTCGATGCGCGATTCGGCGCGGAGGTCCGGCACGCGGACGAGGTGCTGGATGCGGTGCTCACCGCCCGGAGCCCGATGGAGCCGGGAACCGCGCCGGCGTCGTGAGCCGGCGTCGGGCGGTCAGTCCTGGTCGACCGAGCGGCGGCGGGGCGTCACCGTGGGACGGCCGCGGCGCATGGCGAGGATCTCCTCGTTCACCTCGGCGCCGCCGAGCAGCGCCACCCCGATTCCCCAGAGCAGCGTGAGGTAGACGACCACGCCGAACAGGGTCCCGTAGACGTTGAACGTCGTGAAGTTGCTCACGTAGACCGCGAACAGCTGGGTGAACCCGATGATCCCGACGGCGGCCACGAGGATGCCCGGCATGTAGGCCAGGAGCCGGCGTCGGGAGGCGTTCGGGCCGTGCCGGTAGAGCACCCACACCATGAGCAGCAGCAGAAGCGTGGCGGCCGGGAACAGGATGTTCAGCAGCGTCAGCACGGCATCGTTCTCGAGCGCCCAGCGCTCGTCCGCCCAGTCGATGAGCCGCTGGCCCACCAGCAGCAGGCCGTTGACGGCCACCATCAGCACACTCCAGATGGCGGCGAACTTGATGCCGACGACCTTCGTGTGGATCCACGACCGGTGGGGGACGCCGCGGGAGCGGTCGAGGCCCACCATGAGCGCGCCGATCGCGTTGCCGGCCAGGTACAGGGCGCCGGCGGCACCGAGCACGAGGAACAGCAGCGCGCGGTTCTGGTCGGTGACGGTCCGCTGGAGCAGGTCCTGAAAGGCCGGCTGGTAGGCCACCGGGATCTGATCGCGGTACGTCTCGACGATCTTCCCGGGCGCGCTCTCGCCGCCGATGAGGCCGATCGCCGAGAGCACTACGATGAGCAGCGGGATCGTGGCGATGAACGCGTTGTAGGCGAACTGGCTCGCGAGGCCCGTCACGCTGTCGCGCTGGCCGCGGATCACCACCCCCACCACGAGGTTGGTGACCGTCACCACGCCCCGCCGCGCACGGTCCACGGCACCCTCGCCACGCTCCAGGAGCGTCTCCTGGTGAGGGGGCGGGGTGGGACTCGGGGCCGGCTGTCGCTCTGGCTGGCTGCTCACCTGTGGGTCTGTACCGGGATGGGAGGGCGCACGCAACCCGGCACCCGGCCATTCGGACGGGGCGGGCGGATGTTCTGCCCCACGCATAGGGGGCGACGCGAGCGGATGAACTTGTGTAAAACTCATAGCGAAGGGCCGTTCCCCACCCGCGCGGCAATCGGAACCACAGCGCTCAGGGCACAGCGCAGAGGTTCCTGATCGGAGCGGATCGGCATCACCGGACGTGTGCCGAGCCGCCCGGCGGCCCTTCACCAGTTCCCCTCCCGGTCCCCGTGTCCTGCGCGCCTGCAAGGCTTCGCCGGTCACGCACCGTCGGAGGGTTCCATGCGCATCGGTTTCGTCGGCCCGGGCCTCATGGGCGCCGGGATGATCCGCAACCTGGCCGCCGCCGGCCACGAGGTGACGGTGTACGCCCGCACGCCGTCGCGCGTCGAGGGCCTGCCCGCCTCGCCCGCGCCCTCGATCGCCGAGGCCGTCGACGGACGGGACCTCATGTGCAGCTGCGTCACCGACAGCGACGACGTCCGCGCCGTCGTGCGGGCCGCGCTGGAGGCGGCCACCCCGCCCCCGGTGATCGTGGAGCTCAGCACCATCGCCCCGGCCGTCGCGCGCGAGCTGGCCGCCGAATGCGCCGCACGGGGGGTGGCCTACCTGGACTGCCCGGTGAGCGGCGGACCCCCCGGCGCCGAGGCCGGCACCCTGGCCATCATGTGCGGCGGGGACGCGGACGCCCTGGCCACCGCGACGCCGGCGTTGGACGCCATGGGCGACCCGGCCAAGCGCACGCACTGCGGCCCCGTCGGCGCCGGCCTGGTGGCCAAGCTGGTGAACAACCAGCTGGTGGCGGTCATCAGCGCGGCCACCGCGGAGGCGTTCGGCATGGGGCAGCGGGCCGGAGTGGACCCCGCCCTGCTGCGGCAGGTGGTGCTGGCGTCCTCCGGCACCAGCTGGCAGCTGGAGTTCCTGTTCCCGCGCGTGCTGAACGGCGACCACCGGCCCGGCTTCCGCGTGCGGGACCTGCTGAAGGACCTGGGGCACGCCTCCACGCTGGCCGGCGGGCCGCAGCCGCTGGCCGACACCGCCACCGGGCTGTTCGCCGACGTGGACGGGGCGGTCGACTACGGCGCGGTGGCGCGCCGGTTCATGGAGCTGCCGGAGGGTCCGCCGGCTCCGTGAGGTCGTCGCGCAGCAGGTGGGCGGGCACCCGGTCACGCCGTCCCCGCAGCGCGAGATCCCCGAGCGGCGTGGTCCAGTCCCCGGGCAGCCGGGCGGCCGTCGCGCCGCCCACCGCCACCCCGCCCACCGGCGCCAGCGCCTGCAGCCGTGCCGCCACGTTGATGGGGTCGCCCACGGCCGTATGGGTGCGCCCGCCCCGGGTGCCCAGGACGGTGAGCAGCACCGGCCCGGTGTTCACGCCCACCCGGAACCGGGGCCAGGCCGGGTGCCGGGCCGCCACGCGCGCGGTCTCCCGCTGCAGGGCCAGCCCGGCCAGCGCGCCGCGCCGCGCGTGGTCGGGCTGGTCGCCGCGGCGGTTGAACACCACGAACAGCTCGTCGCCGATGATGCGGTCCACCTCCCCGCCGTACCGGCCCATCACCGACGGGATGGCGGCCGCGAAGTAGGCGTTCAGCATGCGGGAGACCTCCTCCGGCGTGTGGGCCTCGCTGAACGCCGTGAACCCGGCCAGGTCCGCGAAGAGCACGGTCACCTCCTGCGAGGCTGGCGCCGCCTCGCCCACGTAGAGGTCGCTGAACCGCTCCTCGTGCCACTCCCTGCGCGCGTGGTGCGCGACCAGGCCGAACGCGGCGAGCATGAGGACGTGCCACTCCCACCAGGTGGCGTGCCAGGCCCGGCTCACCGCCACCGCCACCAGGGCCTCGGCCAGCAGCACGAACGCGGCCACGAGGCTCAGGACCAGCCGCGACCGGCGTCGCGTCGCGAGCGCCACGTACCGGATCACCGCGACGGCGAACAGCAGCACCCCGGGGACCGCGATCAGCACCAGCGGCCCCTCACCGCGCCCCACCGGACCGCCGTCCAGCGGCCACGTGCGTGTGAGCGACAGGCCGGCCCACACCGCGCAGACGACCACCAGGGCGCCGCGCAGCAGGCCCGACGCCGCGATGACCCGCGCACCGCGGTCGCCGGTGAGATCCCCGCCGGACGCCACCGCGCAGGCCGCGGCGATCAGCAGGCCCACCGGGGTGGCGGTCGCGAAGCCCGCGTTGCCGCCGTCCATCAGCACGCCGGGGGTCGCGAGCGCATGGAGACCGAGGAAGGCGGCGGCCGACACGAACCCCAGCGACACCAGGAACACGCGCGGATCGCCCCGGCGGCGGGCCGCGTTGCCGGTCGCGGAGGAGAGCGCCCCGCTGACCGCCGCCGCGGCCAGCACCAGCCAGAAGTGCGCCGGGTCGTGCTCCCACACCACGTCCAGCTCCGGCAGCGCCAGGAGCACGAGCAGTCCCACCAGCGGTGCCGCCAGGATCAGCGCGACCGTGACGGCCGCCGGGACCGCGAGGGGCGACGCGCGGCGGGCGGCCGTCACGGGGGCTCAGCCTCCGGGGGAGAGGGCCATCTGTGACGAGAACATGGTGTGGATCTGCTGCACGACGACGGCCCCCTCGCCGACGGCGGAGGCCACGCGCTTCACCGACCCGGCCCGCACGTCGCCCACCGCGAAGACCCGGCGCATGGAGGTCTCGAACGGCTGGGCCGCGAGCGCCCGCTCCGGGTCGCGCTGGATGTCGCGGCCGGTCCGGATGAACCCCCGCCGGTCGCGCTCGACCTCGTCGGGCAGCCAATCCGTGTGCGCCTCCGCCCCGATCAGCACGAACAGGGCGTCGGCCGGCACCAGGTCCGCGATGCCCGTGTCGCGGTCGCGCAGCACGATGCCCACCAGGCGCGAGTCGCCCGCGGCGTCCACGGCCTCCACCCGGAACCGGCACGTCACGTTCGGGGCCGCCAGGATCTCGTCCACCAGGTACTGCGACATCCCCTCGCTGAGCGCGGCCCCGCGGATCGCCAGCGTCACGTGCGCGGCGTAGCGCTGCAGGTGCATGGCCGCCTGCCCGGCCGAGTTGCCCCCGCCCACCACCACCGCGCGCATGCCGCGCAGCGCGACGGCCTCCGACGCGGACGCGCCGTAGAAGACCCCGGCCCCGGTGAACCGGTCGATCGACGCCACCCCCAGGCGCCGCCAGGCGACCCCCGTGGACAGGACCACGGCGCGGGCCGTCACCTCCGTCCCCGAGCTCAGGCGGGCGCGAACCGTGCGGTCACCGCCAGCGGCCAGCGCCACGACGCGCTGGGTCAGCACGAACCGCGCGCCCAGCACCCAGGCCTGCTGGTAGCAGCGCTGGGCGAGCTCCGCGCCGGACAGCCCGCGCGCGAAGCCCGGGAAGTTGCGGATGAGGGAGCTGGAGGCGCTCTGCCCGCCGATGGCCTCGCCCTCCACCACCAGCGTCGCCAGGCCCTCGGAGGCCGCGTTGATCGCCGCGGCCAGGCCGGATGGGCCCGCGCCCACCACGAGCACGTCGAAGGCGGCGCCATCCTCGATGTCGGTGTCCACCCCGTAGGCGCGCACGAGCTCGGCGTTGGTGGGGTCCACCAGCGGCGGGTGGTTCTGGGCGAGGACCACCGGCCCCGGCGCGCCGTCCAGCCCGGCATCCGCCAGCATGGCCCGGGCCCGGGGGTCGTCCCTGCCAAGGGCGGCGTGCGGGACGCCGTTGCGGGTGAGCAGGCTGCGCAGCTCGTGGGCCCGGCGGGTCCAGTGGTCGGCCACCAGGACCACCTCCCGCTCGCCGACGCCCTCGGTGCGGGTCCAGTCCTGCAGGAACTCGGAGACCGTGCGGTTGAACAGCTCGTCCGGCGACTGCCAGGGCTTCAGGACGTAGTAATGGACGTCGCCGAGCGCCATGGAGCGGTGGATGGCGTCCGCCGTGGGCGGGTGGGCCCATGCGCGCCAGTCCACCAGCAGCGCCCGGCGGCAGGTGGGGATGAGGGCGCGCGCCTCCCGCAGGAACTCGGCGCCGGTGGTCTCGCCCATCCACTGGTCGGCCAGCACCAGCGGCACGCGGATGCCCTCGGCGGCCGCCCGGCGCAGGAAGGCGAGCGCGGCCGCGGGATCGCGTTTGGCCCGCACGCCGTAGTCGGCCCCGAACCGCCGGGCCAGCTCGGCCTCGGCACGGTCGAGCGCCGCCGGGTCGTCATCGACCACGAGCATCACGGGCCGCACCTGCGCTCCGTCCACCCCGGGCTCCCCGCTCGTCACCTGGGCACGCAGGCCGCCCGTACCCGGGGCCCGGAGACGTAAACCGGTTCCCCGGGACCCGTTTACGGCTGGGGCTTCAGCAGCGGACGGGTGCCCGACAGGGTGAGGGCGGCATCCACCAGCGCCAGGTGCGTGAACGCCTGGGGGACGTTGCCGAGCTGACGCCCCGCCACGGGGTCGTACTCCTCCGAGAGCAGGCCCACGTCGTTGCGCAGGTCCAGCAGCCGCTCGAACAGCTCCCGCGCCTCCCGGTGCTCGCCCTGCAGGGCGAGCACCGACACAAGCCAGAACGAGCAGGGCAGGAAGACGCCCTCCGGCTCGGCGATGCCGTCCACGGCACCGTCGGCGCGCGGCAGGTACCGCTGCACCAGGCCGTCCAGGGTGAGCTCCCGGCGGATCACGTCGACCGTCGAGACCATGCGCGGGTCGTCGGCGGGCAGCAGGCCGATGAGCGGCAGCAGCAGCACCCCGGCGTCCAGGTCGGTGCCGCCGTAGGCCTGCACGAAGGCGCCCCGTGAGGCGTCCCATCCCCGCTCCAGCACCTCCGCCCGGATCGTGTCGCGATGGACGCGCCAGCGCTCCACGGGACCTCGGAAGCCGAACTCCTCCACCATCCGCACGCCCCGGTCGAAGGCCAGCCACGCCATGGCCTTCGAGGAGGTGAAGTGCCGCTCCGGTCCGCGCACCTCCCACATGCCGGAGTCGGGCCGCCGCCAGGCGTCCTCCAGCCACTCCAGCAGCGTCCGCAGCAGCTCCCACGCCTCGTGGTCGCCGTCCACGCCGGCCTTCAGCGCCAGGTACATGGCGTCCATGAGCTCGCCGTAGACGTCCAGCTGGAGCTGCCCGTGGGCGGCGTTGCCCACCCGCACGGGGGCGGACCCGGCGAAGCCGGGCAGCCACTCCAGCTCGCGCTCGTCCAGCCGCCGCTCCCCGCCCACGCCGTACATGATCTGCAGGTCGGCGGGGTCGCCGGCGGCGGCGCGCAGCAGCCAGTCCCGCCAGGCGCGGGCCTCGTCGCGGTAGCCGGCGCGCAGCATCGCCGACAGCGTCAGCGCCGCGTCGCGCAGCCAGCAGAACCGGTAGTCCCAGTTCCGCGACCCGCCGATCGACTCCGGCAGGGAGGTGGTGGGCGCCGCCACGATCCCGCCCGTGGGCAGATGGGTGAGGGCCTTCAGGATGAGCAGGGATTCGTGGATCTCGTCGTGGTGGTCGCCCACGTGGCGGCACCGCGACGCCCAGTCCCGCCAGAACCCCTCGGTCTCGTCCAGTTCGGCCTCGGGGTCGCGTCCGGCCGGCAGCGGCTCGTGCGACGGGAACCAGGTGAGGCTGAACGGCACGCGGTCGCCCGCCCGGAGCGTGAACTCCGACACGGTGGCCCGGTTCTCCCCGTGGGTCGCGGCCGGCGTGCGGAAGCACAGGGCGTCGGGGCCCGCCACCGCCAGCCGGGCGTGGTCGACGCGACGCACCCACGGCACGATGCGCCCGTAGTCGAAGCGGATGACCAGATCCGACCGCATGCGGACCTCGCCGTCGAGCCCCTCGGCGATCCGCACGATGTCGGGCGCCGCATCGCGGGGCGGCATGAAGTCGATGATCCGCACGGTGCCGGTCTCGCACTCCACCACCGTCTCCAGGATCAGCGTGCCGGAGCGGTACCGCCGGGTCCGGCGGCGCACCCCGCCGGCCGGCGCGAGGGTCCAGTGGCCGTTGCGGGCGTCACCCAGCAGGGCGGCGAAACAGGCCCCCGAGTCGAAGCGCGGCAGGCAGCACCACTCGATCGCGCCGTCGCGCGCCACCAGGGCCGCGGTCTGGAGGTCCCCGATGAGCGCGTAGTCCTCGATGCGTCGCACTGCGTCCGGTGTTCCCCCCGGCGTGGCCGGAATCACTTGGACCCGTCAGTTGATGAGCCGCATGCGCGACCGCCAGATCGCCAGCCGCCACATCACCGCGCCGAAGGCCAGGATCGCCGCCACGTGGCCCGCGTCCGCCCAGCCCTGCCACCCGAAGGACGCGTGGCGCACCAGCTCCACGCAGTGGAACAGCGGGTTGAAGTGCCCGGCCACCTGCGCCCAGGTGGGCAGGCCGTCCAGCGGGAAGTAGGTGCCCGCCAATGCTCGTGACGTACGAGAAGTGGTCGATGGACTTCAGGATCGCCGACACCAGCACCCCGAAGGCCGCCCAACCGAAGCCGGTGGCGAACCCGATGAGCGGCACGGTGAGCATCCCCCAGGCGGGGTCCAGGCCGAACGCCATGGCCACCAGCAGCGGGGCGGTGCCGTACACCCCGGCGCGGGCCGCCACCCACAGGACCTCGCCGGTCACCAGCTCCTCGGTGTCGACGGGCGCCGCGAGGATGGCGTCGTAGGTGCGCTGGTACTCGCGCTTGACGAAGGTCCCGAACATCGTCGCGAACACCGAGGCGAACATCACCGCCGTGGCGACCGTGCCGGTGCCCACGAACTCCACGTAGTCCAGCCCCTGGACCGTCGCCACCAGCGACCCGAAGCCGAAGCCGAAGGCCAGCAGGTAGATGGTGGGCTCGATGGTCGACGACACCGTCGTGGAGCGCCAGTAGGACGAGAAGTTGATGACCTCGCGCACCAGCACGCCGCGCAGCGCGGGCACCTCCAGCCGCCGCAGCCGCGGCGCCGGGACGGGTGTGGTGGTCATGAGATCTCCTCACCGGTGAGCAGCACGAAGACGTCCTCCAGGTTCGTCGGCCGGTGCTCGCCATCGGGGATGGGGCCGGTGGCCCGCTCCAGGCCCAGCAGCGCCACGGAGGTCCCGGTGCGTCGCGTCCGGAGTCCCGCATCCTGGGCCTGGGCCTCCACCTCGGCCAGCCGCGCCGGCGGGCCATACACCTCGCGGGCCTCCGCCCCGGCGTGCTCGGACACCAGCTCGGCCGGCGGCCCCGTGGCCACCGCGGTGCCGTGCGAGACGATGGTGACCGTGTCGGCCAGGCGCTCGGCCTCCTCGATGTAGTGCGTGGACATGAGGATCGACACGCCCTCGGCGCGCAGCGCGTCGATGAGCGCCCAGATCTCCTGCCGCACCTGCGGGTCCAGGCCCACGGTGGGCTCGTCCATGAGCACCAGGCGCGGACGGTGCACCAGGGCGCGGGCGATGAGCAGCCGGCGGCGCATCCCGCCCGAGAGCTTGTCCACCCTGCTCGCCCGGCGGTCGGCCAGGTTGGCGATGTCCAGCGCACGCTCGATCGCGGCGCGTCGCTCGCCCCGGCGGATGCGGTAGAGGTGGCTGAACACCACCAGGTTCTGCTCCACCGTGAGCGTGGTGTCCAGGTTGTCGAGCTGCGGGACCACCCCCATCAGGGCCCGCGCGGACTTCGACTCGCCCGGCAGGCGGTGGCCCAGCACCTCGATCTCGCCGCTGTCGGCGATCGACTGGGCGGTGAGCATGCGCATGGTGGTGCTCTTGCCCGCGCCGTTGGGCCCCAGGAGCCCCACGCACGTGCCCTCGGGGACCTCCAGGTCGAGGCCGTTGACGGCCACCAGGGGCCCGAAGGCCTTCACGACGCCGCGCAGGCGGAGGGCGAGTGCGGACACCAGCGCATCATGCACCCCGGCGCGGGTGGCCCGCCCGCCGCTACATTGCGGGCCGTGTCCACCGAGGAACGCACCCCGCGGGGCCTGGGCGACATCATCACCACCGCCCGCCCCTTCGATGAGTACCGCGCCATGTTCGACCTCACCGAGGACGAACTGCTGGCCGGCCCCATCCTGGACTGCCCGGGCGGCGCCGGGGACTTCGGGGAGGGCGTGCGGGCCATGGGCGGCACGGTGATCAGCGTGGATCCCGTCTACGGCACGCCCCTGGAGGACTTCCTGGAGGCCGCGCGCCGCGACACCCACACCGGGAACCGTTACGTGATCGAGCACCCCCACCTCTACGTCATGGGGTTCTTCCACGACACCGACGATCACCTGGCGCGGCGCCTGGCGGGCCTGGAACGGTTCGCCGCCGGCTTTCGCGGCCCGGGTCCGTTCCATGTGGCGGCGAGCCTGCCCCACCTGCCGTTCCCGGACGGGCACGTGCGGCTCGCGCTGTCGGCGCACCTCATGTTCACCTACCCCGACCACCTGGACCGGAACACCCACCTGGCGTCCCTGCGGGAGCTGCTGCGGGTGGCCTCCGAGGAGGTCCGCGTGTTCCCGCTGCTGGACACCACCCTGCAACGGGTGCCCTACTTCGACGACCTGCTCGCCCAGCTCGCGGCCGATGGCGTGCGCGCCGAGATCCGGCGCGTGCCGTACGAGTGGCAGCGCGGCGCGGACGAGATGCTGGTGCTGCGCCACGGGTGAGGCGGCCCCGGGGCCGCGGTGACGGCCGGGCCCCGGATGTCCGTCCTCTCCAGCCTCACGCGGAGCGCGGGCGCCGGCCCCGCGGAAGGGCGGGACACGGTCCCCCGCATCCTGTGCGACGGCGCCCGCCGCGGGAAGGGCTGGCCCCCCGGAGGGGCCGAAAACCACCCAGAAGTCGGTGATGTGCGGGTGACATACTCACCCGCATGGCAACCGTTCCGCGCTCACAGATCGACGTGGCCGCCCTGGACGCCGCCGACGCGGCGTGCCCGGCGCGGCGCCTGCTGGGACGCCTGGCCGAGCGCTGGACCGGCCTGGTGCTGATCTCGCTCGCCGACGGCAGCGGACACCGCTTCTCGGACCTGATGCGGGAGATCGGGAACATCTCCCAGAAGATGCTCACCCAGACCCTCCGCGCGCTGGAGCGCGATGGCCTGGTGGAGCGCGTGGTGCACCCCAGCTCGCCGCCATCGGTCGAGTACCGGCTCACCGAGCTCGGGACGGGTCTGCTGGAACCGCTGGGCGCGCTGTCGGGCTGGGCCTACGCCAACGCGGAGGCGCTCAACGCGGCCCGCGCGGCGTACGACGGTCCGGCCTGAGCGCTACTTGGTCTGGCTGAGCAGCACCGCGAGGTCCGAGTAGCACAGCCCCTCGGAGGTCTCGGGGAGCCCCAGGTCATGCTCGACCGCATCCGTCAGCACGCGGGCCCGAGCCAGCACCGAGGGGTGCACGGGCTGGGAGGGCGCGGTTTCGGCGATGCGCTTGGCCTCGTTGCGGAGCTGGTTCAGGTCCGCGGCGGGCGAGTTGAACGTGGGCTTGGGCGGCTGCCAGCCGGTGGTCTCAGTCGTCATCGGGCGAACCGTAGCGGATGACCCGGCGGCGGCGGCTTCGAACCGCCGCCGGGTCCGCGATGCCGGCGCTACGAAGCGAGCGCCGGCTCGGCGATCCGGGACGTGGTGAGCACCGTCGGCGCGATGGGGTGCTCGGCCACCTCACCGTCCTCTCCCACCTCCACCCGGTACGCCATGCGCCCCGGCCGTGAGCTGACGACGCGATGCAGCGCGGCACCCACATAGTGCAGCGCAACGCCGTCCTCACAGCCGATGCCGGGCGCCATGCCACCGCGGACGAAGCCCATGTAGGCCTCGCGCCGCAGTTCGTAGTGCGGGCAGTTGCTGCCGCCCAGCAGCCCCAGCCCGTCGTGGATGGGGGCCATCCGCGGTCCCCAGGAGGCCGTGACCCCCGCCTGGAACCAGCACTGGGAGCCCGCGCACAGCCCCGCGAGCACCACCCCGCGCTCCCACGCCTCGCGCAGCACGGCGTCCAGGCCGTGAACCCGCCACACCGCCAGCAGCCCCGCGGTGTTGCCGCCGCCCACGTAGATCACGTCCTGCTGCAGCAGGTAGGCGCGCACGTCCTCCACCGTCCGGTGGAACAGCTGCAGGTGCGACGGGCGGGCGCCCAGCTCGCCGAACGCCTTGTAGAACTTGACCGTGTAGCTGCTGTTGTCGCCCCCGGCGGTGGGCAGGAAGCACACGCGGGGGCTGTCGCGGCCGGTGGCCTCGAGGATGTACTGGTCGAGCACCGGGTTGTCCGGCTCCTCGGTGAAGCCGCCGCCGCCCAGCGCCACGACCTGACGGCGGGGGGCGGCCATCCGGAAGGCCGGGATGATGCGGCTGCGGTGGCGAGGCAGGGTCATCGGCGTGGGCTCCCGTGCTGGCGTGGTGGGCATGGTGGGCCATGGCGGGGCGGCGGACGATCGCCCCGGAGCCAGAGATTCCGCACGCCGCTTGGCCCCGCGTCCAGACCGGGGACGACGATGTCGCAGCTATGTTTCGCCGGATGACGCGACGCATCATCGCCTGCGGCGGCGACGGCTGGCCCACCGATCCCGGACACCCGGCGATCGAGGAGCGGATGCTCGAGCTGCTGGGCACCGACACCCCGCGGGTGCTGTTCCTGCCGACCGCGTCGGGTGACAGCGGGAACCTCATCTCCCGCTTCTACGAGTTCTTCGCGCCGCGCGGCTGCCGATGCGACCACCTGGCGATCTTCCGCCCGCACCCGCGGTCGGTGGAGCAGGCGCTCGCCGATCAGGACCTGGTGTACGTGGGCGGCGGCAGCACCGCGAACCTGCTGGCCCTGTGGGAGCTGCACGGGGTCGACCGGGCCCTGCGCGACGCCTACGCCCGGGGCGTGACGATGGCCGGTGTGAGCGCGGGCGCGATCTGCTGGTTCCGCCATGGCCTGTCGAACTCCCTGGGCCACGGGTTCGCCCCCGTGGAGGGCCTGGGGCTGCTGCCGGGTGCGTTCTGCCCCCACGTGAACGGCGACCCCCATCGCGTTCCCGCGCTGGAATCGGCGATCGCCGAAGGGCACTTCCCGGAGGCGTTCGGCGTGGACGACGGCGCCGCGCTGGTGTTCACCGACGAGGTCCTCACCGAGGTGATCTCCGCCAGGGAGCGCCGCGGCGCCCGCCGCGTGACCCTCCGCGGGGGCATCCCCGTGTGGGAACCGGCGCTTCCGGCGGACTGACGCCGGCCCCGGGAGGGACGGCCGCGCGGGCGGCGTAGAGGTGGTGGTCCCCCCGAACCGGAGGACCCCGTCCCCCCTCGCACCGCTGTTAGCGTCGCCCGCCTCGGAACGGAGGCCCCATTGAGCGGACGTGCCCTTCTGCTCAGCGCGATCACCGCCGCCGTGGTGGCGGTGTCACCCGCGGTCGCCCAGGACCCGCCCGCGGGGATCGAGAACCGCCTGCCGGACCCCGCGTGGCTGCCCGCCCCGCCGGAGGCCCCGCGCGCGCTCGTGCTGGCCGACCAGCTGGTGGACCCCGTGCTGCCCGCCGGTGAGCGGCGCCGGCAGGAGGCGGTGGGTCGGCTGGTGCGGACCGGCCTGATCGGCGGGGTCGAGGCGTACGCCCCGGCGACGGCGACGGTGCCGGCCACGCGCGCCTGGGCCGTGCAGTTCGGCACCCCCGGCGGCGCCCGGGCCGCCCTGGAGGCGGTGCGCTGGGCGCTGCGCGTGCGGTCCGACACCGTGATCCAGCGCAGCGACGAGCTCGCCGACCCCGCCGACGGCCGCATCATCACCACCACGGCCGCCGACGGCACGGTGCGGGTGGACGCGGTCTTCGCGGCGGGCACGTGGCTCTATGGCGTGGGCCGGGTCGCGGCGCCCGGCACCGACCCCGGCCTTGCGGGCCTGGCGGCGCTGGCCGCCCACCTGTGGGCGCGCCAGCCGGAGCGTCCCGACCCGCTGGGCGCGCAGCCGCTGGGCGTGACACCCGATCTCCGGGCGGCGCTTGCCGCAGCGCACGCCCGGGCGATGCGCCGCCCGCCGGCCGTGCCGCCGGAGCCCGTGGCCGGGTCGGTGCAGGCCGCCACCCTGGCCGGCACCGGGTGGGCCCTGGCGCGGTTCCCCCGCGTGGACGGCGACCCGGAGCTCTTCCGCACCACCGCCGCCGGCACGTGGGTGGCCGTGGGCGATCCCGGCGGCCCCGGATGTCCGCGCATCCCCGCCGCGGTGCGCGAGGTGTGGGGGCTCACCGCGAGCTGCCCGCTGCCGGCGTCACCGGTGGTGCGCCCCGACGACCCCGACGCGCTGGCGGCCGAGGACTCCCCCTTCGACGGCCTGGGGACCTGGGTGTGGGAGATCGGGCGGTCGGGCGGCGCCCCGGCCGTGGCGGCCCGCGCGGCGGCCAGCGGCATGCGCACCGTCTACCTCAAGTCCGGCGACGGCGCGACCTACTGGCGGCAGTTCGACGCCGCCCTGCCCACGCTGCGGGACGCGGGCCTGAAGGTGTGCGCCTGGCAGTACATCTACGGCCGCCGGCCGGTGCTGGAGGCGCGCGTGGCGGCCCGCGCGGTGCGCGCCGGCGCCGACTGCTTCGTGGTGGACGCCGAAAGCGAGTTCGAGGGCGGCCGCGGCTCGTACGAGGGACGCACCTACCGGGCGGCCCGGCGATACATGGCCGAGCTGCGGCGGCTCGTGGGCACCGAGTACCCGGTGGGCCTCACCAGCTTCGCGTACGTGGACGGGCACTCCTCGTTCCCGTACTCGGCGTTCATGGAGGGCCCGAACGGCGCGGACGTGGTGATGCCACAGGTCTACTGGGGCGCCTTCGGCACCGCCGTGGACCGGGCGCTGGCCCGCACCGCGCGCTGGAACAGCATCTACCGGGCGCCGATCGCCCCGATCGCCGGGACCTACCGGCGGGAGTCGCCGGCCGATCTGGTGCGGTTCCGCTGCCTGGCCGCCGCGTACGGCTGGCCGGGCGCGTCGTACTGGAGCTTCCAGCACACCCGCGCCGCCCAGTGGCCGGTGCTCGCCCGGCCCGTCGCCAGCTGCCCCACCCTGGCGGTGCTGGCCCGCACCTACCCGGTGATCCGCTTCGGCGCCCGTGGGGACGCCGTGGTGTGGCTGCAGGCGCGCCTGCGGACCTGGGGCGTGCCGGTGCCCCGCACCGGGCTCTACCGCCAGCAGACCCGGGCGGCCGTGCGGGCGTTCCAGCGGTCGCGCGGGCTGCAGCCCGACGGGGTCGCGGGGCCGCTCACCTGGGCGCTGCTGCTGGAGCGTCCCCCGGCGTAGCGTCCTCCACCGGGACCACCTGCACCCGCACTCCCAGGCGCTCCCCGCCGCCGCCCTGCCAGATGGTGCCCTCGGTGGGCGTGGCGTCGCGGAAGTTGCGGCCGCACGCCACACGCACGTGGTCGAGCCCGGCGGCACAGCCGTTGGTGGGGTCCATCCCCACCCATCCCAGCCACGGCAGGTACAGCTCGCACCAGGCGTGCGAGGCGTCGGACTGCACCTGGTTGGCGTAGTCGGCGCCCGTGCGGATGTAGCCCACCCGGTACCGGGCCGGCACGCCCAGCAGGCGGGCCATGCAGATGAGCAGGTTCGCGAAGTCCTGGCACACCCCGCGGCGGCTCACATAGACCTCGAACGGGGTGGTCTCCAGGCCCGTGGATCCCGACACGTACTCGTACTCGTCGTGGATCGTCTCGTTGGCGTCCCAGAGCGCGCCCAGCACCGAGCCGTCGTTGCGGCGCGCGAAGGCGTTTGCGTAGGCGGTGAGCTCGGTGAGCTGCGTCTCCGGCAGCTCCGGCGGCAGCAGGTACGGCAGCAGCATCTGCCGCTGCCACGGCATCCACACCAGCGGCAGGCGCGGCGCGTGGCCGTTGGACTCCCGCGGGTCGGGGCCGGTGCGCACCCGCACCACCGACCGGGACCGCACGGTGAGCTCCGAGTACGGGCGGTCGATCTCGACCCCCGTGGCGACGTTGCCGAACACGTCCTCGAACCGCGACCGGCGGGCCTGCACCGAGACCGTGATCTCGTGCTCCAGGACCTCCTGCATGCGGTCGTGGCAGGGCTCCAGCCGGAAGCGGTGGGAGCTGCGCTCCACCGGGTCGGCGTGCAGCACCGACACGATGCGCTCGCCCACGGCCTGGCTCGGCATGCGGCGGCGACGCCGCGGCGTGGCGCCGGCGGATGGGGTGACCGTCTCCATCACCGCGCCGCGCCGGATGAGCATGAGCTCCCCGGGGGCGAGGACGTTCCACGTGCAGGTGGCGGGCGAGGTGCCCGCGCACATGATGGTGCGTTGCCGGTCGAGCGCCGAGTCGAACGCCAGCATGAGGTCCGGCGTCTCCACCGGCGGGGGCGGCAGCGGTGGGTGGTGGCGTGACCAACCCATCTGTTGCTCGGACTCCCGGGCCGCGTACACCGCCAGCGTCTCGCCGTCGGTGAGCAGCACGTTGCCCACATCGTGCCCGTCGAGCTCCCACAGCAGGTCGCGCAGCCGCAGCGCGCCGAAGGACGCGAGCTGCCGGGCGCCCTCGGCCAGCAGCCGTGAGACCACCCATGCCAGCGGGTGCTCTCGCGGGGCGCCGACGGGCTCCAGCAGCGGCAGCCCCTCGATCGGCAGCCGCCGCACCAGCTCGGGGCCGGGGTCGCCGTCGAACGCCATCACCCAGTCGCGGCGGGTCGAGGTCGCGCCGGCCGCGGTCCTCGGGGGCGCGGAACGAGCCGACGAACGTGGTGGAGCGCTGGCGCCGCATCAGGCGGTACCGCTCCTCGATGCGCTCCCAATCGGCCCGGGTCTCGTCGGACGCGCCGAAGGCCATGGGCCCCTTGAACGTGACGGCGCCCTGGCCGCTGTCGGGGTACCAGGCCAGGCCCCAGCCCACGGGCGCCTCCCCGCCGATCTCCTTCAGCGAGAGCGCGGGAGCGGCATCGACGTCCAGGTTCACCGCGATCAGCTGGGGCACCGCAGGAGTGTAGGCGCGATCCGGGACGGCGCCGCGCGGCATCCGTCACCGATCGCGATACTGCGGCATGCCCGCGTCCAGCCCGCCCGAGACCCGCCTGAGGATCCCCGGCGTCCCGGCCGCCCTCACCGTGCGCGGCGGGGAGTCCGAGCGATCGCTGCTGGAGCGCATCGCCGAGCTGGACGGCCGGTACGAGGGCGGGGTGATGCGTCTGCTGCGCCGGCTGGTCCGCCCGGGCGACGTGGTCCTGGACGCCGGGGCCCATATCGGGATGATCGCCATGACCCTGGCCGCGGGCACCCCGGCGGGGCATGTGCACGCGATGGAGCCGTTCCCCGGCACCGCGGACCTGCTGGAGGGGAACCTGGCCGCGAACGGGCTGGAGGCCGTGACGGTGCACCGCGTGGCGATCGCCGACCGCAGCGGGCCGCTGCGGTTCGTGAGCAATGAGGGGTTCTCCGCCGGTGCCCACATCGGCGCCGAGGGGGACACCGAGATCGCCGGCACGACGCTGGACGACTGGGTCGCCGCGCAGGGGATCGAACGCCTGGACCTGGTGAAGGCCGACATCGAGGGGGCGGAGTTCGCCCTGCTCGAGGGGGGCGCCCAGACCCTGCAGCGCTTTCGCCCCGCCCTGCTGCTGGAGGTCAACCCGGCGGCCCTGCGCCGCGTCGACGGGCGCGGGCCCCGCGAGCTGTGCCACCCGTACGTGCACTGGATCGGCCGCGGAGGGGCGCTGGTGCCGCTGCGCGGCGAGGACGACCTGATGGCCCGCCTGCGCCGGCACGGCCTGGGAGACGTGCTGGCCACGGCCGCACCGCCCGGCCGCGGCGACCTGCGCGCCCTCGCCGGGCGGATGCTGGAGCTGCTGCCCAGCGGGGCCTCCGAGTACGCGGTGGAGCCGTCGCTGCGGCTGCGCGCCGTGGTGCCGCCGTCGGCGCGGATGCGGGCCGGGTCGCGCGAGCTGCTGCCGGTGGAGGTGGCCAACACCACCGGATCGCACCTGTCCGGCGACGGGCCGCACCCGGTGCGGATGGCCGCGCGCTGGTGGAGCGACGCGGGCGCGCCGGTGGCTGACGGACGCCGCACCGAGCTGGGCGGGGAGCTGCGCTCGGGGTCCACGGCCCGGATGACCGTGGAGCTGGCCGCCCCCGGCCCGGGCGAGTACCGCGTGGTGGTGGCGCTGGTGCAGGAGCACGCCGCGTGGCTGGACGACCTGGGACCGGAGTCGGCGCTGCGGTTCAGCGTCACGGTGGACGCGTAGGCTCCCGGGCATGAGCGATCAGGCGGAGGAGCTGGCCCGGGACCGCGGCCGCGCGCAGGCGCTGCTGGAGGAGTGGATCGCGAGCGAGGCGCTGCGCCGCCACTGCCGTGCCGTGGAGATCGCCATGCGCGCCTACGCCGCCGAGCTGGGCGAGGACGGCGATGCCTGGGGCGTGGTGGGGCTCCTTCACGACTTCGACTGGGAGCGGCACCCCACCCTGGAGCAGCACCCGCGGGACGGCGAGCCGGTGCTCGCGGCGCTGGGGTACCCGGACTGGTTCCGCCGGGCGATCCTGAGCCACGCGGAGCACATGGGCGTGAGCCGGGACACCCCGATGGAGCGTCACCTGTTCGCCTGCGACGAGCTGAGCGGGTTCATCCACGCCTGCGCGCTCATGCGCCCCGACCGGCTGGAGGGCATGGAGCCGCGGTCGGTGCGCAAGAAGCTCAAGGACAAGCGGTTCGCGGCGAACGTGAGCCGCGCGGACATCACGCTGGGCGCCGAGGAGATCGGCCGGGAGCTGGACGACCACATCGCCTTCGTGATCGCCGCGCTGACGCCGCACGCGGCGGAGCTGGGGCTCTCCGGCCCGTAGGCCCTCCCCATCCCGGGGAAGTCTCAACGTGGTTCTCAGGTCGCTTTCAGGCGGGCGCCGCATGCTGCCGCCAACGCTTCCGACCCATCCAGGAGGACCGCATGGAGAAGATCGCCTTCCGGCGCACCGTGATCACCGCCGGTGTCGCCGCCGCCATCAGCGCGGGCGCCATCGCCCTGCCGGTGTTCGCCCAGAGCGGTGGATCGTCCGGCACCACGACGACCACCCAGGGCACGACCACCGCCCAGGGGTCCACGACGGCCCCGTCCAAGAGTACCGCGCCGCGCTCGCGAAGGAGCTCGGGGTGTCGGTGGACAAGCTCGAGGCCGCGGAGAAGGCCGCCCGCGAGACGGTGTTCCTCGCCCACCTGGACGAGGCCGTGGCCGACGGCCGCATCTCGGAGGCCGATGCCAAGGAGCTGCGCGCCGCCGCGGCCGCGGGCAATCTCAGCGAGAAGCTGGCCGAGCAGGGCCTGGAACGCCTGAAGACGCGCCTGGACGCCGCCGTGAAGGCCGGCGACATCACGCAGGCCCAGGCCGACACCATGCTGGCCGAGGCCAAGCAGCGGGCCGCCGACGGCGACGGCTTCGGGCTGGGACGCGGGTTCGGGTTCGGGGGCGACCACGGCGGCCGTGGCCACCACGGGCCGCGCGGCATGGGCGGGTTCCCCGGCCCCTGATCCACATGGCCGAGCGGGTGACGTCTCGCGTGGGGGCCGTCACCCGCATCCGGCACTATCTGCCGCATGCGCGTGCTGATCGTGGAGGACGACCCCCGTGTGCGGTCGTCGGTGGAGCGGGCCCTGCGGGCCAACGGCTACACGGTGGAGACCGCCGAGGGCGGCGCCACCGGGCTGGCCGCGGTCGTCCGGATCGCCCCGGACGCGGTGGTGCTGGACGTCAACCTGCCGGACATCAACGGCTTCGACATCTGCCGTGAGCTGCGCCGCCGCGGGGACCGCACGCCGATCCTGCTGCTGACCGCGCGCGATTCGGTGGCCGACCGCGTGGAGGGCCTGGACGCCGGGGCCGACGACTACCTGGTGAAGCCCTTCGCCCTGGCCGAGCTGCTGGCCCGGCTGCGGGCGGGACCCCGACGACGGGACCCTGGAGTACGGTGACCTGCGGCTCGACCTGGAGACCCTCATGGGCGAGCGCTCGGGGCGGCGCTTCGAGCTCACCCGCACCGAGTTCCTGCTGCTGGAGCTGTTCATGCGGAACCCGGACCGCGTGCTCACCCGCGAGGTGATCCTGGACCGGGTGTGGGGGATGGACGCCCGGACGTCCACCAACGGCATCGAGGTCTACGTGGGGTACCTGCGGCGCAAGCTGGAGTCCGGCGGGGAGCCGCGCCTGCTGCAGACGGTGCGCGGCTTCGGCTACGCGCTGCGGGACACCCCGTGAGCTTCCGTGCCCGCATCACCGTCGCGGCCGCCGTGGCGGTGGCGCTGGCGGTGGTGCTGAGCGCGTTCGCGGTCTACTCGGCCACCGGCACGGCGCTGCGCAGCCAGGTGGACCAGGACCTGCGCCGCCAGGCCGAGCGCCCCTCCCGGGATCTGTTCCGTCCCGAGCGGCGCCGCGGGGACTTCGGCGGGCAGGTGGCCGGACGGTTCGGCGGCGCCGGGGCGTTCGTGCAGCTCATCGACGCGACCGGCACCCCGCTGTCGCTGCCCAGCAGCGAGGAGGCGTTGCCGGTGGCGCCCTCCGCGGCGGCGGTGGCCCGTGACGGCGGGCCGTCCAGCTACTCCACGGTGACGGCCGGCGGCACCGAGGTGCGCGTGCTCACCGTGCCGGTGCAGCGCGGCCTGGCCCTGCAGGTGGCCCGCCCGCTCAGCGAGGTGAACGCCACGCTCGACACGCTGCGCACCCGGCTGGCGCTGATCTCGCTGGCGGGCATCGCGCTGGCCGGCGTGCTGGGCGCCGCGGTGGCCGCCCGCGGCGTGCGGCCCGTGCAGGCCCTGGCCGGCAGCGTGGACCACGTGGCCCGCACCGGGGACCTCTCCCACCGCATCCCGGTGGATGGTGACGACGAGCCCGCGCGGCTGGCGCGCCGGTTCAACGAGATGCTGGCGAGCCTCGACCAGGCCCGGCAGGCCCAGGACCGGCTGGTGGCCGACGCCTCCCACGAGCTGCGCACGCCGCTCACCGCGCTGCGCGCCAACGTGGAGCTGCTGGCCTCGGGCGCGCCGCTGGACGACCTGGAGCGCGGGAACCTGCTGGAGGACCTCACCGTGCAGCTGGACGGCGTGGGGGGCCTGGTGGGCGACCTGGTGGAGCTCGCCCGCGGCGACCGGCCGGTGACCTCCCCCGTGCCCGTGGACCTGGAGGAGCTGGTGCACGACGCGGCCGCCCGGGCCCGGGCGTTCTGGCCGAACGCCGACATCCGCGTGGAGGGCTCGTGCGGCGAGGTGATGGGCGACCCGGACGCGCTGGCGCGCGCCGTGGGCAACCTCATCGACAACGCGGTCAAGTACGGCGAGGGCCGCCCGGTGGAGGTGACCATCGGCGACGGCGAGGTGGCCGTGCGCGACCACGGGCCCGGCGTGCCGGCCGAGGACCGCGAGCGGGTGTTCGCCCGCTTCTGGCGATCCCCGGAGGCCCGGTCCCGCCCGGGCACCGGCCTGGGCCTGTCGATCGTGCGGCAGGTGGCCGCGGGCCACGGCGGCACGGTGGGCGTGGAGGACGCCGAGGGCGGCGGCGCGCTGTTCCGGCTGCGGCTCCCGGTGGGACCCGGCCCCGCCTGAAGGGCCGTTCACCCCGGGGTTTCCCCGCATTTCGAGGTCCGCCACGGCGGTCGTAGCGTCGCCCCGAGGGCGCCGTGCCCCCGCATCGGGGCCGCCCTCCGCCCGGCAGCACCCGGGCGCTCATCCTCATGAGGGGGACCACCAGTGAATGAGCGAAAGCTGGCCCGGACGATCCTCGCGCTCGGCATGACCGGCGCGTTCGTTGCGGGCACCGCGGCGGCCACGGCCGAGCCGGCGCGGGAGCAGGGCGGCACGCGTGAGATCACCCTGGCCTACGTGACCACCCAGCAGCACCCGTACGGCCAGGCCATCGACTACTTCGCGGCGCAGGTGAACCGGCTCTCCGGCGGATCGATCAAGATCGTCCCGCGGCCGAGCTACCCGTCCGCCGAGCCGGGGCTGCTGAACGACGTCCGCAACGGGACGATCCCGATGGCCACGATGTCGACCGCGGTGTTCGACTCCGCGGGCATCACGGCGTTCCAGGCCCTGCAGGCGCCGTTCCTCGTGAACGGCTACGCGCTGGAGAAGCAGATCATCGCGGGCCGCCTGGGGCGCAGCATGTCGGCGCGCGCCACCCAGCAGGCGGGCAACCTGTTCGTGCTCTCGATCCACGAGGGCGGCATCCGGTACCCGCTGGGGTCGACCAAGAGCTTCACGACCCTGAACTCCTTCAAGAACGCGAAGATCCGCTCGGTGCAGTCGAAGGTGCTGTTCACCGGCCTGCAGGCCCTGGGCGTGAGCCCGGACCCGCTGCCGCTGCCGGAGGTCTACCTGGCCCTCAAGAACGGCACGGTGGACGGCATGGAGGCCAACATCGGCCTCATCGCCACCAACAAGTACTTCGAGGTGGCCAAGAACGTGACGGCGAACGTGCCGCTGTGGCCGTTCCCGACCGCGCTGTCCATCAACCGGGCCTTCTACAACAGCCTGTCGCGGAGCGAGCAGACCGCGATCCGGACGGCCGCGAACCTGGTGCCGGCGTACTCGATCGGCATCGTGACCAAGCGGTCGACGCTGCCGCAGGACCTCGTGAACTGCGGCGTGAAGTTCAAGTACGCCCGGAACGCCGAGGTGCTGAAGCTGCAGGCCGCCGGGCGGCGCGCCTACTCCACGCTGTCGCGCGACTCCACGACCCGGCAGTTCATCGCCGCGATCCAGCGGATCAAGAAGGACTTCAAGACACCGGCGGTGCCGCGGTTCCCGAGCACGTCCACGGGAGCCTGCACGTTGTCGTGACGCGGAACCCCCCAGCCGCGGCGACGGGAGGGCCCGGGCGACCGGGCCCTCCCACCTCGCGGATCAGGGGGCCAGGTACTGGCGCCAGCGCAGCGCGGTGCCGTCCTCGGGGCGCGCCCACACGAACAGCCCCACGCGACCCGAGGCGTCCATCTCGGCGACGCTCTGCTCACCCGGCAGCGCGCCCCGCTGCCACAGGCCGCCGAGCGTGGTCTGGGCGCCCACGGCGGTGTCGGGGCCCACGCTCACCTCGAGCGGGGCGAGCATCACCAGCCGCGGCCCGCGGACGATGCCGAGGCGGCTCACCACGCTCAGGTCCTCACCGCCGCAGGACAGCACGGGCGGGCTGGGGACGATCCTCCAGTTCGCGCTCGCGCCGGTGCGGTGTGCGGCGCCCACCGGCTGCTTGCCACCCTTCACGCAGTTCGCGGCCCAGGACACGGCGGCCCCGTTGTCGATGCTCACGGCCAGGTTGCTGAACAGCCCGGGGGCGGCGGCGGTGAGGGCGTACGGGGCCTCCCAGGACGGGGCCGACGGGTCGGCGAGGTAGCTGGCCTGCACCTGCTGCGCGCCGTCGCCGAACCACGCGGCGATCGCCTGCCCGAGCGGGGCGATGTCCACGCGCACCGTCGCGGCGGGGACCGCGCTGCCGGGCGGGGCGAGCTCCTTCACCGCCGCCCACGCGCCGGTGGACGGGGTGCGGATGGTGTGCTCGATGCTGCCGTCCGCCATGGGCCAGGCGGCCAGCGCCCAGCCGCGGGCGCCCACCGCGGTGCTCACCGGGCCGTTCGGGGCGACGAACTGCGTGTCGGCGGTCCAGGGCGGGGTGTCGGCGCCGTCGAGGGTGGTGGATGCGCTGCGCACCGTCGCCGCCCCGGCGCCCGGCTGCTGCACCCACACCACGGTGGCGGTGCCGGTGACGTCGATCGCGCCGCGCAGGGAGACCACGTCGGACGTCTTGGACGCCACGGTCCAGGTGCGCCACGGCTCGCCGCGCTCGCGTGCCGCGGCCTTGATGCTGGCGCCGGCGACCCACACCACAAGGGGCTCGGCGACCTGGGAGATCGAGACGTGCGGCAGCCGGGCGCCGGAGAGCTCGAGCGTGCGGGGACGCGTGAACGGCCCGGTGGCCCGGCGGCGGAAACGGACCTCCAGGCGGCCCGTGCCGGTGCAGCAGGTGGCCTCGCGGAGCCAGCCGACGGCGGCGTCGCCCTGCCGGGACACGGCCACGGTGAGGCGTGAGTAGGACGGGCCGGCCGGGGCGAGGACGGCGGACTTGTTCCACCCCGGCTTGGGGGCGGGGGCGGCGGTCGCGACCGAGGGCACCGCGGCGCCCAGGATCACGAGGGACACGAGGGTGCGGGGGGCGCGGCTCATGCCCGCAGGTTGCATCACCGCGCGGGGGGTTGTCCAGGGCCGGTTGCGGGGGTTCCGATGGCGTGGTCTGATCCGCCGGACGTCCGGGCGAGGGGGTGCCATGTCGGTCCGGTACATGTGCGGTGCGGCGGGTCTGGCGGCGCTGGCGGTGGCCGCCGGGTGCGGCGACGGCGCGACGGCCCCGGCGCCCACCCGGCCGGCGACCACCTCACCCGTGTCCACGACGGCCGTCGTGGTGCCCGCCGGGCCGAAGGTGCAGCGCCCGGAGGGCTTCCCGGAGGCCGCCGAGGCGCGTCTCATGACCCTCGTCGACGACCCCCGGCGGGAGTGGTGCACGCGCGAGAGCGCCGAGAACCGCCACCCGGGATCCCGCGCCGGGGTGTTCTGCGACCTGCGGGTGACCGACCGGGTGCGCCTCTACCTCGACGCCTTCCCCACCACGGCGGGTGCGGACCGGATCTACGCCCGGTACCGCGACGGACGGCGCGTGCCCGCGGGCGCGCCGTGCGCGGCGCCCCGGGACGACCGCCGGCCCGGGGAGGGCACGTGGCGGCGCGGCCGGGTGATGTGCTTCACCTACGACGGGGATTTCTGGCTGGTGTTCACCGACACCCGCGCCCGCAGCCTGGGGTTCGTGGTGGCGGCCGACGCGGAACCGGTGCGCGCGTTCTTCCGGGCGGTGCGGGCCGGCGCCTGAGTGGGCGCCGGCCCGGTGCGGCCTACTTGAAGAACGTGAACCCGGTGGTGGTGAGCTTGCCGGGGGCCGGACCCCGCGGGTTCGGGGATCCCTCGCGCACCGCGAAGGCGAACCGGAACGGCTGCCGCACGTCGAACGTGCGGGCCCGAAGCGGCACCTTCACACACACCAGCTTCTTGCCGGCCTTGCTGAACCGCACGGTGGTGGTGCCGAACACCCGGATGCTGCGCCGTCCGCTGAAGATGGCGACGCGGATGGCCGCCGGCTTGGTGCTCTGCACCCGCACCCGCACGCACTTGCGCTTGCGCAGGTCGGCGAGCGACGGGGTGCGCGGCGTGATGAAGATGCCGCTGCCGCGGCGGCTCACCTGCGGGTTCTCGATGCCCTGGGTGTCGGGCACCGAGGGGTCGTCGCTGGGCAGGCGCACGACGAAGACCGGGGACTTGGTGATGCCGGTGGTGTAGACCACCCAGCCGTTGCCGTCCGGCCCGGCGGAGACCACCAGGGAGTACGGCCGGTTGACGCCCGCGACGCGCACGAGGGTGGTCGCCGGGGTCCAGCTCGCACCGGTCTCGGAGCGGCGGTAGACCACGTCGGCGCTGCTGCGCCACACGGCGTGGAAGCGGCCGGTCTGGTCGGCGGACAGGTAGGGCACGCCGGTACTGCTGTCCGCGCGGGAGCTCAGCCGTTGCTCGGGGGTGAGCACACCGCCCACGATGCGGCGCAGGCGGATCCCGTCGTCGGTGGATGGGCCGCCGTACCAGAGCACCGCGCTGCCCCTGGGGCCCGAGGCGAGGTGCATGGAGGACACGACCTCGGTGCTGAAGACGGTCTGATCGGGGCCGGTCTCCCCGACCCGCACGTACCCCTTGTCGAGGTCCGAGAAGGCGAACACCGGCTGCCCGGCGGCGTCGAACTGGACCTGCCCGTTGTAGGCGGACGGGCTGATGGACACCTGCTCGGCCGCGGTGACCGCCGGCGTGAGGGCCGCCGGCAGCTTGACGAGGCGCAGCGTGGGGTTGCCGTTGACGACCCAGATCCCGAGCGGTCCGTTGGCGACCACGTTCACGCGGCCCCCGCCGATGTTCACCGACGGTGACGGCTCGGCCACCGCCACAGCGGGGGTCCATGTGACGCCGTTGTCCGTGGAGGTGAGGCCGTACATGCCGGGGGTCCCGGTCACGTTCGACGCCCGCTCCGTGATGAGCACGAGCCGGTTGCTGGGGGCCGGGTCCTGGGTGATGTAGGACCCGGTGAAGTCCACGCCCGCCGCCACCGGCAGCTCGACGGTCGGCGAGAACACGGTGCTGCCGGCCGCCGCCCGGCGGTAGAACGTCCGGGTCTGGAGACTCTCCTCGACGTTCCAGGTGACGTGGGTGACGCCCTGGCGGTCGACGAACACCCACGGCTCCTCGCCGTTGGTGGTCATCCGGATCGGGGTGGCCCCGACCGCCGTGGCACACCCACCTCCCAGCATCACCGCGACGGCGGTGATGACGATGCTTCTGCGCATATGGGACCTCTCTCGGTGGGGCACGCTCACGGGGCCAACCTACGGCCCCGGCGGGATCGGGCACAACGTCACCCTGGGTCACGAACGGCGGACCCCTCGACTCCCCGCGTCTCGGCGCTATCCTTCCCGGGCCCGGGGCACGTCCCCCGGCGGGCCGACGTAGCTCAGCTGGTAGAGCACATCACTCGTAATGATGGGGTCCGGGGTTCGAGTCCCCGCGTCGGCTTCCGCAACTGCTGCCCTTCTGCATTGCCTGGGCTGCGACAAGGAGTTGTCATGGACGCCCCGAATGCGCCCGTTCGCGGAACCGGGATGGAACCGCAGATGGAAGTGGACATGCCGTCAACGTGCTCGTCGTTCTCGGATCTCCAGCCGGACGGCCCTCCGGACTCCGCTCCGCAGGTGATCGGTCTTGAGTTGTTCGCGTAGGGATGGCTCATCACCGGCCAGAAACGCCTCGAAATGGCCGGTCTCGGCGACCATCGCCTCTGCCAACGCTGCGCCGGTCGCCTTCTGGCGATGAGGCACGAGCTCCGCATTCCATTCCGTCAGCAGATCCGCTTCGGTCAGAACAGGGGCGCAGACCTCGTAGAGATCAGCAAGAGGCGCTACGAAGCGACTGAGGCGATGGATCTGGCGCTGAATCAGAAGGACAATGCCTTGGTCAGAGAGGCATGCGACCCGTCGACCCAGGTCGAGCGATGCCGAAGGCACGCGGCCAATCTGATCAAGGGCTGCGGCGCGGCGCTCTCCGGAACTGTCGAGTTCCGGCAACGGAAGGAGATCCCAAAGTCCGTCGGTCGGCCACTTCGCCGGTCGCGGGAGGTCCGGACGCGAAATGACCCTTGCCATGACCAGGTGTCCGGCAAGGGTCACGCCCCGGCGCATCGAGCATGGATGATCGAGGACCATAGAGAGTCCCGTATCGGTATCGACGCCTGGAATCTCCGTGTCGCTGAAGATGTCGCCGGTCAGGAGAGGCCGGAACGAATCCACCTCGTCGCCGCGGGCGAGGTAGATGCTTGTCACCCCTCCATCCGGCGCGGCCAACATCCCGGGAACCCTGGCTAACCCTCGAGAACCAGCGACCTGCCTCCATCGTCCGTTTCGACGATTCGCAAGCGCGGGTCAGGTGCGGATGTTGCTCTCCAGTCCGGAACCTGCGCGTCCAAGAGGCCTTCGGCTGAGCATCGTCGGCCGGCGTACTCGAGCAACCCAACCGCCCCCCCTGGCGTCGAGTAGACGTCGAGACCGGTCAGGGTGGATTCGTCGGTGAGGCGTGCTTCCAGCCACCCTGAAGGCTCTTCAACCGGGAACCGCGCAAGCAGTTCGAGGAACGCTGAGAGACCCGCCAATCGCCGCCGATTCTCAGGATCAGGGGCAGATCCCTGACGCCACTTGCGCAGGGCGGGCACGCTGACGCCCACGAGGCGGGCGATATGAGACCAGGCCATACCGTGGTCAATTGACAGCTCGTCTAGGAGGTCGCCAACCGCCCTTTTCAGCCGTTCATTGGTCAGCGCCGAGAGTTCGGCTCGCTGGGTGTCGCCGTGAAGCTGCTGGGATCGCGCGTGCAGCAGCGACACGACATCTCGTAGACCAGCTGCGTCGCGATTCAGCGCTACGACATCTGTTTGATGGGGGAGCTGAGGCTCCACCACAGTCTTCGTCTCGCCAGCTGTGGGGAAGGGAGCTCTTGTCGTCATCGTTCACCTCCCGATTGCTCCGGGCGCACCGAACTGCCCACGCGCCTTGTCCGTAATGGATGCCTCGAACACGTCCTGCGCAGCGTTGTGAAGACGGTCGAGAACCTCCACAACTCCTTGAGGGCTGAATTCAGGAAGCTCGTCCGGCGGATTCTCCCAGTAGCTATCGATATCGAGGAGGAAGAATGGTCCATCCCCAAGGTCTGGGACCCGCAGCGGACCACCGAGGTCCACGCTTCTGCCCTTTAGCGCCCCGAATCTCAGGACTACGCCACGTGTCTCCTCTGGCCGGTACACGACGGCCCCCTGCATGATCTGAAGAGGCTTGCTCGACAGCCGCATCGGAGCGACGAGTGCCTCACTGATGTAGGGGGGCCAACCGAGCGGATCGTCGCCGACTTGGGGAATACGGATCTCGTTCACGTAGCGCAGGCCCACCCTTGACGTCCCGAGGATCTCGTCTAGCCCTTGGATTCGACCCATCAGGTCCCAGACCATGGCCCTTAGTTCCTCGAAACTTCGGTACTCGCTCGTCTCGATGATCGCGATGTCGGCGCCAATGCTGACCACCGTCCGCCGAGTACGGGACGAGAGGCGGACCCGTCTAGCAACTTCGTGAACCACCCCATCGGGCTGGATTTGGAGCCCCAAGGGGACTTGGAACGGTTCAAAGAAGGGGAACGTCGTCCGGAGCTCGCGATGGAGCGGCCGAACAGCGGCCTCCGAAGCCAGCGCGTCGACGGGCGGGAACCGGACCTCGAAGGCCGCGATCCGCACAGGAGGATTGGGGTAGGTCGTCGTCGGGGTCATCGCACCTCAGTAACCAATACTGAAACCGTACCAGTAACCGACTATCGGCGACGAGTCAACGGAGGTTTAGTCCGTCTAGGACCCACCACCAACTTCCGGTGAGTCGAGCGGCGGCTCATGGAGCCGGCGATTCAACTCGATCGGGTCAAACGCCGCCTCTTGGGCGGATCGGGCTCCATGAGCAGCAAGCGACTCCAGAACGTCATTCGCGGTAGTGGCACAGTCTGCAACTTCCGCGAACTGCTCAGAGTCGAGCCCAATGCGTGCCAGCGCCTCCTGGTCGATGGGGCAGGGATATCGGAAGTACTGGCCCAGCGTCCCGGCGCGGCTGGCGCGGGCCTTGTCGATCATCCTCGGAAGCCACTGGTAGCCGGCGAGGGTGTCCTCCATCGGGGCCGGATCTTCCTTGGCAAGGTCCTTGGTGCGAAGGGGCTCGTCGGGGTTCACGTGTCGATGAGGTAGTCGGCTTCGAAGCGGTCCGGACGCGCGACGAACCGGAATGCCGAGACCGGGGTCGTCGTGCTCCGAGCGATTCGCCACATCTCCAAGGCTGGCATCGCGGCAGGAAGGCTCAGCGATTCAAGCTCGGCAGGCGTCAAGATCCGTGACCGGAGGCGTTCACGGTATCCAACGATGCGACGACCGACGGCCGCTTCCAGTTCGTCGTAGGTGATCTCGCTCGGCCGCAGAAGGGCAGCACGCCCCTCGGTCGTCAGAGCCTCAGCCGCGTAGCTCACCTCGCCGAGGCCCCAGATGTCGCCCGGTGAGATCGCGCTCTCGATGTGACTGGTGCGCCTGATAGTCGGCGCGCCCGACGGAACTTCGAGACCCTCAGCCGCCTCCGCGTCTGCTGCGGCCTCCGTCGCGCTGTCGATGACCACCTGCCAAGGCTCCTCGAGCAGCGGTCGCAGGCGGCTGATCCAAGGGATGCGCGGTCCGAGCACGAGGTAGCCGCGCGGATAGACCGACATCACCCAGCCATCGCGGGTCAGGGCCTGGAGCGCCTGCCGAACGACGGAGCGGGCACAGTCGAACCGGGTTTGCAGGTCGCGTTCGCTTGGGAGCCGGTCCCCGGGTTGGAGATCCCCACGAGTGATCTGCGCGGCGAGTGCCTCGCGGACCTCGCGGTATCGAACACCTGCGCTGGACATGGTACGGACCATATCCTAAGGTCGCCGAACACGTGGTCCGTACCACGATCCGTCCATGCGAGTGGGAGGCATACCGATGAGACTGCCCATCGACACGGGATCAGTAACCCTGGTGGCCGGCAAGGTCGAGGCCGTCATCGACTTCGAGACCAAGCGCCCCAAGGCAGACGCCAACGGCGAGCCGATCTACGCGATCGACCTGGTGGCGCTCGGCAGTGAGGGTGCCCAGATCTGGCCCGTGAAGGTCTCGGGGGAACCGAAGGGCGTTGTCGTCGGCCAGCCGGTGCGAGTCACCGAGCTGGTCGCGGTGCCGTGGTCCATGGAGGACCGACACGGCATCAGCTTCCGGGCGTCCCACATCGCCCCCATGCCGACGAGCGCGCAGAAGGCCGCGTAGCCCCAACAACCACGAATCGGCGGGCCCCTCAGCGGCCCGCCGATCGGACTTCGGAGGAATTGGTGCCTCCTCGCACTCAGCCCCAACCGCCGCAACCTGACGGCGTCATGGGAGCGGTCTTCGATCTCGTGATCGGCGGGACGTTCCGCCTGTTGTGGTGGTTGGTCAGCCACCCGCTGACCTTGGTGTGCCTCGCCGCTCCCGGGCTTCTTGTCATCGCCCATCCCGCTGCCGGCGCTATCCCGGTCCTATTGCTGCTTGTGCTCCTCGGGTGGCGGCTGCTGCGCCGTCCGTCGTTCGATCGCTGGGTCGGCCGCCGCCTGCGCCGTCGTTGGCGCAAGGTCTGGCGTTACGAGTTCCGGTGGCGATCGGTGATGACTTGGAACGGGCTCACGCTGCGCGAGGGCACCCGGAACCACTACCCACGTCTCGTGGCCCTGCGGTGCACCGAACACGGAGACCGACTCCGGTTGCGAATGCTGCTCGGCCAGACCCCCGAGACCTACGAGCAGGCCGCAGACGCGCTCGCCCACGCCTTCGGCGCGCGGACGTGCCAGGTTCGTCGCGATAGCCCCGGAGTGATCTGGCTGGAGCTCCAGCACACCGACACGCTCGTCCGCACGATCCCCGCCCTGCCCATCCCCACCACCCCGGACCTCGGTGCACTGCCCGTCGGGGTGTTGGAGGACGGTCGACCGTGGGTCGTCGGCCTGCGCGGGACGCACGTCCTCATCGCCGGTGTGACCGGATCCGGCAAGGGTTCGGTGATCTGGTCACTGATCCGCGCCGCGGCACCGCTCGTGCACGTCGGCGTGGTCCAGCTGTGGGTGATCGATCCCAAGGGCGGTATGGAGCTCGGGCTCGGCCGGCCGCTCTTCACACGGTTCGCAGCCGACGAGTTCGAGGAGATGGCCGATCTGCTCGATGAGGCGGTCGCCGTGATGAAGCACCGTGCTCGTCGCCTTGCCGGCACCACGCGCCTGCACGAGCCAACCCCGGACGACCCGATGGTCGTGCTGGTCATCGACGAGGTTGCGAACCTCACCGCCTATCTCCCCGACCGCAAACTTCGAGAGAGGATCAGCCAGGCCCTCGGGGTGCTCCTGACGCAGGGTCGTGCCGTCGGCGTCAACGTGATCGCGGCCCTGCAGGACCCCCGCAAGGAGATCCTGGGCTTCCGCAATCTGTTCCCAACCCGGATCGCCCTGCGGCTGGACGAGCCCCAGCAGGTCGACATGGTCCTCGGAGACGGTGCGCGAGACCGCGGCGCCCAGTGCCACCTGATCCCCGACACCCAGCCCGGCGTCGCCTACGTCCGCCTGGACGGTCACGCCGAGCCTTTTCGCACCCGAGCCTCCTATTCAACGGACGAGGACATCCGCGGTCTTGCCCGTGACTACCCCGTCCAAGCACCGATTCCCGAGCGGCGGGCGGCATGACCTCGGACCCGTGGGACGAGACGACCATCGCGCAGCTGGTCGCCCGTGTTCAGGACCCGAACCGCGATCGCTTCTTCGAGCAGGTGCGCCGGACAGGCAATTGCCATCACCCCATCCGCCTTCGGAGCACCGCGGTTCGCAGCCGGAACGGGCGGATCCTGATGATCCGGTGTCGCAACCGTCGGGAGTCGGTGTGTCCGTCGTGCTCCTGGGAGTATCAGGGTGACATCTGGCAGCTGCTGTTCGCCGGCGTCGCCGGGGGGCGCAAGGGCCTCCCCGAGACGATCGCCACCCACCCGATGGCGTTCGCGACCCTCACCGCACCGGGATTCGGCGCCGTCCACGGCCGACACCCCGGCGGCTGCCGCCAACCACGGCGCCGCCGCTACTGCCGGCACGGACGCCCGAACTGGTGCGATGCGGACCACGATGGTGGAGACCCGGCTCTCGGGGACCCGTTGTGCCCCGAGTGCTACCGCTATCAGGACGCGGTGCGGTTCAACTGGCATGCCCCCGAGCTCTGGCGGCGATTCACCATCCAGTCGCGCCGTTGCCTGGCTCGGGCGAGCCGCGACAGCGGGCAACCGGTGCGACTGTCGTACGCGAAGGTCGTCGAGTTCCAGCGCCGCGGCGTTGTTCATATCCACGCGATCGTCCGCGCCGACGCCTGCACCGATGAACTCACCCCGCCGACGGCCTTTCCCGCGGAGATGCTCGTCGATGCCCTCACCGACGCCGCGCAGGGGGTTCAGATCGACATCCCGGGCCAGACGCTGCGCTTCGGCTCCCAACTCGATGTGGCGATCGTGGCCACCGGCGGCACGAGTGCCACCCCAGAAGCCGTTGCCGCATACCTGGCCAAGTACGCAACCAAGGCCGCCGACGAACCGGGACTCAGACGACGGCTACACGACCTCGCTGAGCTTGAGGCACTCCAGCTCCGCCCCCACCTGCGCCGCATGGTCGAGACCGCATGGTGCCTCGGTGACGGCGAGCCGAACATGCGGAAGTGGGCCCATGCACTCGGCTACCGCGGCCACTTCGCGACGAAGTCCCGTCGGTACTCGACCACCCTCACCGCCCTGCGTCAGGCCCGCGCCGAGCACCAGCGGCAGCGCGATGATGCCGCCGACTGCGCTCCGTCCGTCGAGTGGCGATACGACGGTGCCGGATACCTGACCAAGGGCGACGCCGCGTTCGCCCGTGCGGCCGCAGCCCACGAACGCGAGCGCCGCCACCTACGGCATCTCGACAAGGCGAGCCGGCCATGAGCGGACGCCGCGTCTGTTCCGGGTTGCAGGTGGGCTCGTCCGCTCCAGCACGAGGCGGCATGGGGCCGCAGGACCGCAATGTAATGAAGGTCCGTCCGCGGCCGGCGGCCGAAGGCCGCCGCCTTGAAGGAGTAGAGAAAGTCCTCACACGCCAGCCCGCGTCGCGGAGGCATCGGACGACACCAGCGGGGCTCGCCAGGACGATTCCCCGGGGCGGCGACGACCGCGGTCGCGGGCTCCGATGAACGGGCGGACGCTGCTCACCCTGGCCGAGGCAGCCGAGATGCTCGGGATCAGCCGCCGGACGTTGGAGCGGCGAGTCGCCGCGGGAGCCCTGCCCGTCTTCCGTGACGGGCCGCGACTGCTGCGAATCGCCCGATCCGACCTGGACGCCTACGTGCAGGGACGCACCATCCTGATCTCTGACCTCGTCGCGCCTGCCAGGGTCCCACACCTCCTGCCCCGAGCCGTTCAGCGCGGCTCTGAGGGCCGGCTCTGGGACGCACCGGACCCGCTGACCGACCGGCGAGCCGCGTAGGTGACCGAGCGTCGCCACCAGGCCCGTGTGGCTCCCAGCGTGTTCGAGCGCCATTCGACGGGTTGCAGCAAGAGCCGCGGCCGCCGAAGCTGCGACTGCTCCCCCGTCTTCGTCGCTCGGGTCCGCGTCGGCGGGCGACTCCTGTCTGGCACCTTCCCGAACCTCGCGGACGCGGTTGCCTGGGTTCAGCAGGCCAAGTGGACGCTTCGGGCCGGTGGCCGACCCAACGTTCGACCCGCCGCACCGACGCTTCACGACGCGGCGGTGAGCTTTCTCCACCGCGCGCGCAGGGGCACGGCCCTCACCCGCTCACGGCACCCGTACGCGCTGAACACGCTCGCCGGCTACGAGACCACGCTCCGCCTCCACGTGCTGCCCTGGCCCGAGCCGCGCAGCGGCCTCGGCCTCGGTTCCCTCCCGAGCGACGCCATCGACACCAGGACCATCCAGAACATGGTCGATGCCCTTTCGGTCGATCGTTCCAATGAGACAGCCCGCGTCGCGTACGCCGCCCTGGCCGCGGTCCTACGCGACCTCTACTCCCGGGGCCTGATCGAGTCTCTCCCGCCGAGGGTCCTGCTGCCGCCACCAGGCCGGCCGCGAGAACGGGCGCTCACCATCGACGAAGCCGACCGGCTGCTGGCCGCAGCAGAGGCCGACGACAGCCGGACGGGGCGATCGCTGATGGCCCCGGTCGTCGCGCTGCTGATCGCGACGGGCGCGCGCATCACGGAGATCCTGCGTCTGGTCTGGGGACCCGCCGGCCTCGACCTCGACTCGCAACCGCCGCGTGTCGCAATCGCCAGGGCGACGACCAAGAGCGAATCGAGGACGCCTACGCGGACGTCCTACGCGGGCACCGTGACCGCTGCGCCCCGGCGGCTGAGGACGCGCTTGTTTTCGCGCGCGAGGATGGCCGACCCCTCGACCGAGGGGGCCGGGTCCGCTCCGGTCTCGATCGGGTGGTCAAGCACGCTGATCTGGAGGGCGTCAGCCCTCACGTACTCCGGCACAGCCAGGGCACCTGGCTTGCATCGGCGGGCGTTCAAGGCCCTGCCCTCGCCGCGCGCCTCGGACATGCCGACGCGGCGTTCACGATCCGCCGATACGTCAAGCCAACCGACGCGGACCTCGCCAAGGCGCCTGACGCACTGCAGCGGCTCCGACAACAGCACCGGAGCACGTGACCCCGCTATGCGTCGGTGGCCGGGTCGGTGTCCGCCTCACGTACGGGGATGTGCCGACGCTCGAGCAGGCTTCGCACCGCGACATGGAAGCTGATCGGTGAAGCGGTGAGCACCTGACGGATCATGGCCGTGAAGAACTGCGGGGCCGCCACGTCGGCGGGGACCTCGTGCTCCCGAACCTCGACGGCGACCGACCCCTCGGCCACGTCATCCCAACCGACGAGGATCAGGCCGGTTGCGGTGTACCCGTTGCCATCTCCCGGATCCCGCAGCTTTCGGATCATGTCGATCGTCCGCTCGAAGGCGTCCGGCTCTTGGATCAGCACGCTTGATCGCTGGACGAAGAGAAAGCCGACGGCAGCAAGCGGGTAGCGCCCTCTGAGGTTGCCCGCGTCGCCGTAAGCCTCCTCGAAGCGGTTCGGGAGGTTCTTGCCGAAGGACGACACCTGGGCTTTCGTGCTGATCAGGAGCTCCGGGCCCCGGTCCCACCGGGCGATGCACACGTCGACCTGCTTCTCGTAGGCCCTGCCGAGGACCTTGGCGTCAACGGGTCCCACCGCGGCAAGGTCGGGAAGCCGGCTGGCGACATCTTCGGAGAGTTTGCGGGGCAGCTTCTCCAGCAGCATCGCAACATCACGCGCCAGAACACGGGGACGTGTCGGGCGCGGCCAGACCTCATCGGAGGAGAAGCCGGCTCGCCGCAGCTCGTGCGCTGTCCAGGCGTCGATCGCCCGAGCGAAGCGCCCGCTCTCGGAGACCTGTCTGGCATCAAGCGGGATCCCGAGCAGGCTGCTCAGAAGACGGTAGTCCGGCGCGTAGAGCGGAGCTTCACCGTGGTCGTGCTCCCAGGGATCCGTCAGCTGGTAGCCCGCCAGCAGGGCGTCAAAGTCCGAGAACGCGTCCTCGCGAGCCATCACTCGGTGGAGCGGCTGCTCGAACGGCCGCGCGCCGCACGCCTCTCGGCGAGGGTTGCCCGCGCCTGTCGCAGCTGAGCAAGCTCGCTCGCGGAGACGCTCATCCCATCGGACAGGAGGATGTTGTCGACGCGTGACACGGCCTCGAGCAGGTGACCGTGTCGCAGGAGATCGATGACCACGGGCCGGACCATCCTCAGCGCACCTGCCTGTGCCCTCACAGCGCGCGGCGAGGGAACGGGAAGCAGGTCGGCTTCTTTCGGCTCCAGCTTCAGCAGACCCCCACCGTAGGCGCGCCCGACCGTCTCGGCACCGAGCAGGGTCATCGCGTTGAGTGACGCGAGCGGGAGGAGCGACCGGCCAAGGTCGGCCATGCCCTCGTGCAGGTAGAGGCCGTGGACCGAGTTGAGATGGTGCACCTGGGCGGAGTTGCCGACCAAACGCGGCGTGTCGGCGTTCATGTAGGTCACGAACAGATCCGGCGGCGGCACAAGCGGGGTGCGCCACCACGGGTCGCGTACCCGGCACTTGTAGGCGAGCTGGACGCCGCGCGCCTCGCCCTCCTCGATGTACCGTCGTGCCGCTGCCGAAGGCTCACCCTCGGGCCTGAACAGCCAGGTCGGGGCGCCCCCCTCACCGAGGCGGGTCCAGTCATCCGCGGTGAGGTCCAGGCGATGCCGCAGGTGGCGGCTTCCCGTGGGGGACATCGGCACCAAGTCCGACGGCGAAAGCCCGAGGGCCTGTACCTCGTCCGGCGAGAGCGCGAAGTAGCGGTTGTTCCCCGTCACCGCTCCGAGGGTGGTCTCACCCCAGTCAAGGAGGCGGCCGAAGCCTGCCTCGCCGGAAAGGCGGGAGAAGAGCGCCCGGGCCTCGGCCGGCAGGAGCGCATCGGTCCACTTGGCGTTCGGTCGGGTGGGAACCCAGCTGGAGACAAGCTGGGTCGACGAAACCAGCTCCTCAAGGTCCCGGACCTGGTGGAGCTCGCAGTGGTCGGTTGGACCCTGCCCTTCCGCCTGGAGGAGCACGACTTCTTCCTGGACGCCCGGGAACACGCGCTCCGTGAACAGCACCAACCGTACCCGCGCGAACCGGCGCATCAGGAAGCTGCGCACCTCGGCCGCATAGTTGACGGAGAGGAGCTCCGCCGGGAGGACCAGACCCAACCGCCCCTGGGGCTTGAGGAAGAGCGCAGCGTGCACCGTGAACGCCGCCCACGACGATGCGAGAGCAGACAGCCGCACGCCCGCCTGCAGTGCAGCCTCGCGGGCAGCTGAGCGTGCGTCGCCGGAGAAGCCCTGGTAGCGGACGTACGGTGGGTTGCCGACAACCGCGTCGAACTCCGGCCTTGGGGGGCGCGCGAAGAAGTCCCCGGTCTGGAGATCTGCCTCGTAGCCAGCTTCCTTCAGGTACCGGCCAGCGGCGGCGACGCTGTCGTTGTGCAGTTCGGTGCCGTGGAGCCCTCCCGGTGCCGCGCCGAGATCGCCCAGCCGACGAGCGGCTGCGAGCAGAAAAGCCGCCTCGCCGCATGAGGGCTCCAGAATCTGGTCGCCCGGATCCCGGATGGCCCAATCCGCGAGGTGCGTACAGAGCTCCGGCGGCGTGAAGAAGGCTCCACGGGCCTTGCGGTGTCCCGGACTGTCAGAAGAAATGAGAGCGATGCGCGTCACTGGGGCGAAGATACAGCTGGACGCGGCGGGCTCGATGCTCGACACGCGAGGCCCAGCGACGCGACGTGGACGTCCCGGCAGCGACCTCTCCGTTGCACTCTATGAACCGCCGCGCCGCGACGGGTGGAGGTTCCCCGACAGCGCAACTCGACATGCGGAGCAACCCACCGAGACTCTGCCGGCAGGCGATCAGCGAGACGGCCGGTGGATGACCTCGCAGATGCAGGCCTCGTCGCAGTCCACGGGATCAAGGGACCTTCCGGCCTCGGCGATCGCCGAAAGCTCCTCCCGCGCGTTCCTCGATTTCGCGAAGGCGCTGATCAACGAGATCAAGTGCGTGTGCGCAGGGGGCGTGTCCGCGGTCGCGCAGCTCGAGGATCCCGCGAAGCTCGCGAAGCGACAGCCCAACCCGCTGACCGGCGAGGATGAACCCGATGCGGCCCAATGCGGAGGCCGAGTAGTCCCGGTACCCGGACTCGGTGCGCTCCGGCACCACCAGACCCACTCGTTCGTAGTGCCGCAAGGCCTTGGCGGTGACTCCGGCGCGCGCCGCCAGCTCCCCAATTCTCATCGCTCCACGATAGCCCTTGACCTTGCCCCGCGGGGCAAGGTTTACCCTCGGCCTGAACGCGCGACGAGTGGAGGGCCGATGCAGGTCACGTTGAGGTACTTCACCGAATGCCCGAACTGGAAGGTCGCCGAAGAACGACTGCGGGAGGCTCTGCGCCTATCGGGTAGGAGCGTTGCGATCGTTCACGAGGTCATCGAGACACACGACCAGGCTGAGCAGATCGGCTTTCGGGGATCGCCGTCCGTGGTCATCGACGGTCACGATGCCTTTCCGGACCAGGCAGGACCTGTCGGCCTCTCGTGCCGAATCTACCGCACAGCCGACGGCCCTCAGGGTGCTCCGAGCGTCGACCAACTCACCGAGGTGCTCGCCCGGTGAAGCGACCCCAGACCCTCGGCTGGTTGGGTGGAGTCGCTGCGGGCGCCCTGGCGCTCGCGTGTTGTGCGGTCGGTCCCGCTGTCGTCGCCGGGACCGTTGTGGGTGGCATCGCTGCGGTCACCATCCTGGGCTGGACCGCGGGGATCGCGGTGGCGCTTGTGGGAGTCGCGGCGATTGCGCTCACCACGCGTAAGAGGACAGCCTGCCGAGTCAATGCGGCTCGTTCCCGGGCTCGCGGGTCGAAGCACGCGACGGATCTGTCGGGCTGTGACCGGAGCGGATCAGAGGGTCCTGGCGCCCATAGCAGGCACTGAAAGCGAGGTGCCGTCCGACCGTCCGCGCCCTTGGGGAACCGAGCCGGAACCACAACGGGTCAACAACGCGTAGGACCACTCAGTCAGCAGGGCTTTCTCACGATTTGTCCCGGCACTCGTAATGATGGGGTCCGGGGTTCGAGTCCCCGCGTCGGCTTCCCTTGGCGATCTGCTTGGTCGCTTCCCATGCGACTGCCGTCCGCCGGCGTGCGGGTCAGTCCCGCTCCTTCTCCCGCTCCAGCTCGGCCGCCCGGCGGCGGTCGGCCTCCCGCTCCTCGGGAGTGCGGGTGATGTTCTCCCCGTCATCGGCGCTGTCGTGGAAGTGCTCGGGCAGCTTGTTCGGGTCGTTCTGCATGGTGCGCCTCCGGTGATCGCGGTTCGTCGGTCGCGTTCCGGGTGCCTACCCCCGGCCCCTCCCGCCAAACGGTCGGCCGACGGCGTGGTTCCCCCGTGGAGTCCCGGGGTATGGCGCCCGAAACACGACGGGGAGGCGGCATGGGCGACGAGGACGCGGCGGTTCGGAAGGTGGTCGACATCCTGGGCGGCCAGCGCTTCGGCTTCCTCACCACCACCGCGCCGGACGGGACGCTGATCAGCAGGCCCATGGCCATGCAGGATGTCGAGTTCGACGGCGACCTCTGGTTCTTCGCCGAGCGGGACTCCCGGAAGACCATCCACATCGCCGCCAACCCCCGCGTGAACCTCGCGTGTGGCTCGGCCGCCGAGTGGGTGTCGGTGAGCGGAATCGCCTCGGTGGTCGACGACGTGGCCCTCAAGCGCGAGCTGTGGAACGGGGCCGTCGAAGCGTGGTTCCCCGGCGGCCCGGACGACCCCGGGGTGATCCTGCTGCGGGTCGAGGCCGACGGCGCCGAGTACTGGGACACCCCCGGAGGGCGCGCCGCGACGCTGGTGAACCTCGTGAGGTCGCGACTCACCGGCCGCCGCTCCGCGGGAGGCGAGAACGCGACGGTCACGATGTGAGCGTCAGCCGCCCGGCGAGACGCACTGATCCCCCCGAAGACCACCACCCTGCGAGGCCGTGTCTAGAGCCCCGCCCCTCCATCGGGTGGGCGTTGGCTCCAGGACGACGAGCGCTCAGCGTCGGAGACGCCGCGTCGCCCGCCGGCGAGGTACGAGATGCCGGCGATCGTCACCACGATCCCCGCCGAGACAAGAAGGGTCCAGATCACCGGCCCAACCGTACCGCGGTCGGGTTGGGCCCCGAAACTGCGCATCGCATCAGGGCAGTCGCCGCGCCCGGATGACGGCGTCGGCGCCGGTGCCGGCGGCGGGCCGGGGGCGGTTCTCGGCGATCAGGATCTCCCAGCGGTCCGGGTCGAGGGCCGCCAGGGCCTCGTCCACCGAGACCTGCACCTGCCCGGCGGCGCGCGTCGGCTCGCCCGTGGAGGGATCGACGGGCAGATGCCCGGCCAGGAGGAGGGTCCCGCCGGGCGCCACCCCCGCCGCCAGCCGCCGCACCATCTCCCCCACCGAAGCGGCGACATGGACGAACAGGCTCAGCACCAGGTCGTACGCGCCGGGCGGCGGCGCCCAGCTCGCCAGGTCGGCCTCCACCCAGTCGATCCGGCCGGCCACATCGGGCCCCAGGCCGTCGGCCATCGCACGGGCCTCGGCGAGGGCCGTCGCGGCGAAGTCCACCGCCGTGACCCGCCATCCGCGGGCGGCGAGCCAGCGCGTCTCGGCACCGTGGCCGCAGCCGGCGGCCCCCTCGGTGAGGTGATCGTTCGCGGGCAGCAGGGCGAGTCGGTCACCGTGCGCGCGCAGGGCGACCGACCAGCGCTCCTCCCAGGACGCCCGGTCGTACGCGTTCACGCCGGGGTCAGCGATCGCGCAGGCCCTTCCCCTCCCGGATCCGGTCGACGTGCTTCTCCACCCGGGCGGCGCGCGTGGACGACTGCTTGGCCTCGGAGATGTGGAGGTTGTACTCGCGCTGCCGCCCGGGGGTGAGCGCCTCGAACGCCGCCGCGAGATCAGGGTCACCGTCCAGCCGCTGCTGGAGCTCCTCGGCCAGGGCGAGATCCGGGGCCGGGCCCACCTCCAGGCCGGCCTCCTCCACCCGGATCGCCTCGGCCACGTAGTCCGGCAGCGTGCCGGCCAGCCGCTCGACGTCGGCCGGCGAGGTGAACCGGATGCGCAGTGCGGAGCGCGAGTTCGGTCCCTGCTCCTCCAGGATCCCCTCGGGGTCCTCCATCAGCGCGCCCTTGAAGAACATGAGCGCCAGGAAGTCCTTCATCTCCTGGATGATCGCGATGTTCGCGCCACCGTGGGCGTAGCAGGGCTTGCCCCACTTGAGCTCCTCGGTGAGGCCGCAGCCCAGCAGCACGTCCCGCAGCCGGGTCATCTCCTGGGGCCATCGCTCCGACCGGGCGATGTACGCGTCGACCTTGGGGTTCACGGCGGCTCCGTTCCGCGTGGGACGTCAGTGGGTCAGGGTACCCCGGGGTGCCGGCGGCCGCCGGACGGCGTGCCGCCGGGGCCGGGATGGGGCACCATCATGTCGTGGAGGACCTGCCGGACATCGAGCCCTCGCCCGCCGGGCGCGCCGACGCCGCCGCGCTGGCTGCGCTGGCGCTGATCCCGCCATCGATGACCCGTCACGAGGCCCGCACCCGGGCGCTGGCCGCCATCACCGCCGCCGCGCTCGCCCGCGCCACGGGGCCGGCGGAATGCCTGGGGCGGGCGATGCGCGTGCACCTCACCGAGACCCGCGCCGCGCGCCACGGCATCGACACGGCGCCGGCGAGACCGAGCCGCGACGAGGTCGCCGCGTTCGCGGCCCCGGTGGCGGCCGCGATGAAGGACCTGCGCCGCGAACCCGCTCCGCCGCCGGCGATCACCCGGCGCGTCGACCGCTGGTGCGCCGAGCACGGCGGCGAGCCGGACCTCGCGCTCGCCGACCTGGTGCGTGCCGCGATGAGCGCGGCCCGGTGGACCGACGCGGAGCCGGGTCTGGTGCTGGCCGCTGCCCTGGTGCGCCTGCCCGGCTCCCCGGGCGCGGGGCGGCGGGTGCTGGAGGCGGCCGCCGACCTCGCGCTCCGGCCGGACTGAACCGCCGGTTCGGCGGGCGCCGGCGTCAGGAGGCGGGAACCGGCGCCGCGGCCGGTGGTCCCGCCGGCCGCGAGAGCGTTCGCAGCAGGCGCGCGAAGCCGTCAGGGCTGCGGCCGTCGAGTCGCGCGCTGGTGACGACCGGGATGCGGGACGTCGCGACGATCCGCGCACCCGCCCGCCCGGCGCGCCGCACCAGGGTGCGGTCCTCGTGCGCGGTGAGCGGCGGGAACCCGCCGAGCGAGCGGAGCCACCCGGCCCGGATCCCGAGGTTCGCCCCGTGCACGTGCCCGTGCCCCGCGCCGGCCGGGGTGGCGTACGCCGCCAGGTACCGTCGGCGCACCTCCTCCGGATACCCCGACCAGTCGGCCACCTCGACGGTGCCGCAGACCACGTCGGCGCCCCGGTCGGCGAGCTCGATCTGGTGGCGAAGCCAGTCCGGCGGCACCGCGCCGTCCGCATCGGTCGTGGCGATCCACAGGCCGCCGGCACGGCCCCCGCATCCGGCCAGCGCGAGCTCCCAGCCGGCCTGCCGCGCCGCGCCCACGTTGCGGGCGGCGACGGCGGTGACGATCGACGGCCTCCAAGCCGTGAGCGCCGCGACGGCGGCGGCCTGCGTGCCGTCCTCACAGGCGTCGCAGACGGTGATGATCCGGACCGGGCGCGGGCAGCGGGCGGCCGCGACCACCACCGACCGCAGCGCGGCCGCGATGCGCTCCTCCTCGTTGCGCGCGGGGATCACCACCGCGACGTCGCTGATCACCGGCGGTACACCTGCAGCGTGAAGCGCTCGTCCCGGTGGTCGACCATGCGCGGCAGGCCCGCCGCGGCGAACGCATCGTGGACGTCGACGGCGTCCAGCTCGTAGCCCTCGATCTCCCCGAGGTAGTGCTCGACGACGAGGTCGCCGCCCGGTCGCAGCGCGCCGACGGCGCGATCCACGAGCACCGGGAGCGCCGCGGGCGGCAGGTAGTACGCGAACTCGGCGATCACGACCAGATCGAAGCGCTCGGTGGGCCACTGCTCCGGCACCTCCATCCGGGCGAGACGCACACCGGGAAGACCGTCGAGCGCCGCTCCCGCGATCCGCAGGGCCTCCGCCGAGGCGTCCACCGCGAGGACCGAGGCGCAGCGCTCGGTGAGCGCCGCGGTGAGCGCACCCACCGAGCACCCCGGCTGGAAGCAGCTGCCGTATCGCTCGGCCGGCAGTGCGGAGACCAGGACGTGCCGTTTACGGCGCTCGTACCAGCCGGAGCCGTCCCATGGGTCGGCCGAGTCGCGGTGCACGCGGTCGAACGTGGCGCCGAGGTCGCGGCTCATGCGAAGACGACCTCCCGGTCACGCAGGAACCGCTCCAGCACGTGCGGCGGGAGGATCGGCGCGTGCCCGGCCGGCGCGGCCAGCTGGGAGGCGTGTTCGGCGATCGCCGCCGCCTTGCCGGCGCGCTCGTCGTCGGCCAGCCGCACGACCCGCGCGCGGGCCCAGTCCACCCCGCCCCGCCCGGGCCGGCACCAGTGCCACAGCCACACCGGGTAGCGGATGGTGCGGCATCCGGGCCGGCTGCCGAGGGCCGTCCCGCGGGCGGCGGCCTCGTGGTCGGGGTGGCCGTCCCGCTCGTGGGGGGTCAGGTACAGCTGCCGCGGCGCCGCATGCGCGGCGACGGCGCGGGCGATCGCCGGCACGTGGCGGTCGAGCGCGCCGTCGGGAAGGCCGAGTCGCACCACCTCGACGTCCGGTCCCAGCAGCCGCACCAGGCCGCGCCGGGACTCCTCGACGCGCCGGGGTCCCAGGTCGCCCGCGTGCGCGGGGCCGTACGCGGCCTCCCCGTCGGTGAGGGCCAGCACCGTCACGGGAACGCCCGCCCGAGACAGCCGGCGCAGCAGGCCGCCGATGGGGAGCACCTCGTCGTCGGGGTGCGGCGCGACCACCAGGACACGGTCGACCGGGGGCAGGCGCAGGCGCGGGATCGGCGTCCGCAGCGCCCACCGCCGCCACCGGTGCTCCGGGACCCCGCGCCCCCGGATGTGCCGGCTCACGGCGCGGCCCCGATGGCGATGCGCCCGAGCGCCTCCGCGTCGTGCTCGGCGTGGTGCTGGGCGAGGTAGACCAGCAGGTCCGCCATCCGCTGCGACAGCACGTGCCCGGTGGCCAGCGGGACCGCGCCCAGGGCCTTCGCACAGCGGGTCAGCACCTCATGGCCGGCGGCCGCGACCGCGCACCGCACCCGCAGCGCCAGCCGCGCCGCATCGCCGTCGTGGTCACTCGGATCCGCGTCGATGGCCGCGGCGGCCCCGTCCAGCTGCGCGACGACCGCCGCGACCAGGGCGTCCACCTGTCCGAGGTGCGCGAGCCGGTGCGGGGAAGGGCGACGCCCGATGTCGTCGGCCATGGCGGCGGCGAGCGCCTGCATCCCCCCGGCCCAGCACGCGGCCACCCCGACGGCCCCGTGCCAGAAGCCCGGCCGGTGCAGGTAGAAGCCGGGCGGGCCGACGATCGCGGCCTCATCGACCGTGACGTCGAAGACCACCTCGCCGGTGAGGGCGTCGCGCATCCCGAGCCCGCGCCAGAACCCGGGGACCGCCGCCACGCCGCCGCCGGTGAGATCGACCATGGCCAGCATGCGCTCCGCCCCGTCGCGGCCCGTGACGAGGGCGTGGGTGAGCACGCCGGCCCCTGATGCGAAGGGCTTCGGCCCGGCCAGCCGCCAGCCGTCACGGCAGCGGGTGAACTGCACGAACCGCCCGCCCGGTTCGGCGGCCCACACGCCCATGAGCGCGCCGGGCGGGGCCGTCCGGCCCGCCTCGTGCAGGATGGCGAGGGCGTCGAGGTGCCCCTCGGCCAGGCGGGCCAGCGGCAACGACTCCGCCGCGAGGCGGCGCAGGTGGTCCAGGCGCCCCCGCGTGTCGCCGGAGCCCGGGAGCGGAACCCCCTCGGCGTCTGCCGCGACGGCGTGCAGACGCGTCAGGACCAGGTGCGGGGCGTCGGCCGCCGAGGTGGGTGGCGCGAGCGGGGGGTCCGTGTGCGACGGGGTCACGGCGGAGCGGTTCCCGCATGCGGCACTCCCCACACCAGGATCCGACACGGGGAGTGCGGAGGGCGATTACCGGCGGGGTGAGGGGGAAGCACGCGGGTTCAGGCGCGCCATCCGGCGCGGCGGACACCCATCAGGAGGACACGAATGTTCCTGCGTGTCGACCGACTGCTCACCGAACTGCCGCCTCCGGGCGACCCGGATCCCAACGGCGCGGCCGCCGTCCAGGAGCTGATGGGCGGCCGCTTCGGTGAGATGTCCACCCTCATGAACTACACGTTCCAGTCCTTCAACTTCCGGGGCCGCCAGAGCGCGCGTCCGTTCTACGACCTGGTCGCCAACATCGCCGCGGAGGAGTTCGGGCACATCGAGCTGGTGGCCGCGACGATCAACACCATGCTCACGGGGGCGACCGATGTCCCGGTGGCCGAGGGCGGCCCCACGCGCTCCGGCCCGCTGGGGCGCCTGGCCGATGCCCGCAACACTTACCACAGCATCGCCGGCGGGCTGGGCGCGCTGCCCGCCGACTCCATGGGCCGGCCGTGGGACGGCACGAACGTCTTCAGCTCCGGGGACCTCGTGGAGGACCTCACGCACAACTTCTTCCTGGAGACCGGCGCCCGGAACAACAAGCTCAAGGTGTACGAGATGGTCGACCACCCCGCCGCGCGGGCGCTCACCGGGTACCTGCTCGTGCGCGGCGGCGTCCATCAGGTGGCCTACGCGCGGGCGCTCGAGCTGCTCACCGGCGCCGACCTGATGAAGCTGTTCCCCAGCCCCAGGATCCCCACCGACAAGATCCCCGAGTCCAAGCGCCACCTGGACCGCGGCGAGCACACCAAGCTCTACCGGTTCTCCCCCGGCGACTTCCACGAGCTGGCCGCCGTGTTCCGCGGGCCCCACCCGGAGACCGGCGAGGAGCTCCAGGTGATCGACGAGGCGCCCGAGGGGTTCCCCGCCCACGACCTCCCGCCGGAGCCGGAGGTGTTCGCGCCGGGCTACACCCCCGAGGAGATCACCGAGATCGCCACGCGGCTGCGCAAGGACGCGGGGCTGCCGGAGATCCCCAGTGGCGAGGTGGCCTCCACCTCCAACGGCGGCGCCAAGAAGCGGCCGGCCAGCCGTTCACGCAAGGCGGCGGCCAAGCCATAGGACGGACCGGCCGCGCGGGCCGGGGCGCACACCGCGCCCGGCCCGCGCCGACGAAGGGTCAGGTGCCGCGCCGCTGCAACGCCGGCACGTCACGCGACACCAGGACGGCGCCCACCAGGGCCGCCGCCACCGGCAGCGCCGCCACCAGCGTGATCACCAGCGGCCAGGGCGTCACGAACGCGATGTTCTGGCCGCGCAGCCCCCACCGGCAGGGCCAGCAGCTGGCCCATCCCGGCCAGCACGAACGCCCGCACGGCCTGGATGCGCCGCCGGTGGCCGGGCCCCGCGCCCACGGCCACCAGCGTCGTGCGCTCGTCACGGCCGTCGGAGGACACCAGCGCCAGGCCCACCAGCACCACCAGGACGGACAGCACCAGGGCGGCCGGGAGGATCACCAGGTAGATGAGCCGGCTCACGGAGAACCCTCCGGAGCTGTCGAAGTCCAGGGATGCCCCCAGGGTCTGGTCGGGGCCGCCCAACCGCAGGCCCAGGTCGTCCGAGAGCGCCGAGAGCGCCGCCCGCTGCGCATCGTTGACCGGCGCGGGGAGCCGGTAGCGCACCTGGACGTCGTTGAGGGTCGCGCGGGGAAGCCACCGGTCCACCAGCGCGGCGTCGGCGACGGCGTATCCGGTGAGACGCCCCCGGACCTCTTCGGGTGCGGGGACCGCCACGACCTGTGGCGCCACGTTCCCCTCGTCGGTGAGCACCCGGACGGCCGGGGGGGCCTCCGGAAACCCGGGGTCGGTCAGGAAGACGACGCGGCCCGCCACCAGATCGGCCCGGCTGGCGCCCAGCCCGAGGACCTCGAGCTGATCGGGGCGCACCGCGGCCAGCGGCACGGTCGTGTTGTCGCTCACGATCTGCAGGCAGGTGCTGCGCGCGCCCGGCAGGAGGCGGGCGAGGGGCTCCGCGAGCCGTGACGCCACCCCGCATCCCGGGACACCCGCGGGGCCCGCCTCGGCCGTGCCGAAGAGTGTGAGCGTGACGACCCGGGGGTCGCCGACGTCCGCGGGCGCATCGCGATCGATCGATACCGCGATGATCCCCACCGCCACCGCCAGTGCTCCCGTGGCCATCACCGCCGCCACCACCGGACCGGTGCGGCCCCGGTGGCGAGCGACGTCCCGCACCGCCAGGCGCCCGGTGCCCGACAGGCCCCCGGCGGCACGCTCCAGCAGGCCCACCACATACGGGACCGCGATGGTCACCCCGATGACGGTGAGCGCGATGCCCGCCGTCGCCAGCAACGGCACGCCGCTGTCCGACCGGTTCCCGACGCCCCAGGCGAGCATCACCAGGCCGACGCCGCTGACCGCCAGGCCGGCCACCGGCATGCGGGCCCGCACGCGCGGCGCGGGACGGCGCCCACCGAGGGCCTGCAGCACCGACGTCCTGGCCGCCACGCGGGCCGGCAGCATCGACGCGGCCACGGCCACGCCCAGCGCCAGCACCGCGATGAGCACGAGGTCGCGGGGGTCGACGGCCATCGTGCCGATGCGCTCCCCCGCCCACTCCTCCACCGCGTTCCGGGCGAGACTCCACGCCAGGATGCCGCCCGGCAGCCCCATCGCGACACCCAGCAGCCCGAGCGCCCCGCCCTGCAGGAGCATCGACGCCGAGCGCTGGCGGGGTGAGGCCCCGGCGGCGCCCAGCAGGCCGAGCACACGCAGCTGCCTGCGGGCGCCGACCGCCATCGCCGAGGCCACCACCAGCCCGAAGGCCATGAGCGCCAGGGCGCCGACCAGGTAGAGCAGCGTCCGGGCCTGCGGGCTCAGCGGATCGCCCTCGAAGTCGGCGAACGAGCGGAAGACGGATGCGTCGGGGGATGCGACGGCCTCTTCGAGCGTCGCGACATCGCCGGTGCCGGCGCCGACGAGCAGCTTCGCCGGCGCACGCTCGGCGAGCGGGATCCCGTCCACAAGCCCGGGACCCACGGCCCCCCGAACGCTGAGCTGGGACGGAACGAGGATCCCCGTCACCGCCAGCCGGCGCGTCCCCTGCTCCAGGACCACGGCGTCGCCGGCTCCCACGTCCAGGCGGCTCGCGGCCTCGGGGGTGAGCGCGACCTCACCCGCCGTCCGAGGAAGCCGACCGGACCGCAGCTCCCAGATGCCGGCCGTCACCGGGTTCGTGAGGTCGACATCGGCCAGCCCGACCGTGGCGCGGTCGACGCCCTGTGGGCCCTCGACGCGCAGGACGCCGCTCGCCTCCACCCACTCCGTGACCTCGAAGCCGCGATCGCGCAGGCGGGCCGCGATCTGGTCCCCGTCATCGGCGCCGGGCTGGACGAGTGCGTCGGCGGACCCCATGGACTCGGCGTTCCGCTCGGCCGCCGTGTCGGGCACCGTGCGTGTCCCGACGGTGCCGAAGGTGAACGCGGCGACCGGCAGGGCGATGAGCAGCACCACCAGCAGCGACCGCCACGGGTGGTGACGCGCGTCGCGCAGCGCCAGGCGCGCGAGCGGACGGAACGAGCTCACGGCCGGGCCCCCGCACCGGAGCGGGCGTCCACGTCGTCCACCACGCGCCCGTCGCGCAGCCACACCACGCGGTCGGCGAAGGATGCGATGCGCGGCTCGTGGGTCACCAGCACCACGGCCCCGCCGTCGGCGGCGTACCGGGCGATCAGGTCGGCGACCGCCTCACCGGTCACGGTGTCCAGGGCCCCGGTGGGCTCGTCGGCCAGGATGAGGCGCCGCTCGCCGGTCATGGCCCGGGCGATCGCGACGCGCTGCTGCTCGCCGCCCGAAAGGTCGTCGGGGAAGCGGCGGCCCTTGCCGTCCAGGCCCACCGAGGCCAGCGCCTCACGTGCGGCGTGGCGGGCGGCCTTCACCGGGGTCCCGTCCAGCTCCATGGGGAGCATCACGTTCTCCTCGGCGGTGAGTTGCGGCACCAGGTTGAACTCCTGGAAGACGAACCCGATGTGGCGCCGCCGCACCGCGGCCAGGCCGGCCGGGTCGAGGGCGGCCAGGTCGTTGCCGTCCACCAGCACCGTCCCGGAGGTGGGGTGGTCGAGGCCGCCGGCCATGTTGAGCAGCGTGGACTTGCCGCTGCCGCTGGGGCCCATGATCGCCACGAACTCGCCGGCCTGCACCGTGAGGCTCACGCCGTCGAGGGCGACGACCTCGGTCGCGCCGGCGCCGTACCTGCGGCGCACGTCGTTGATGCTGAGGACCGGGGTCATCGCTGCTCCTTGTCGGGGTCGGGAGATGTGCGGGCGGCGGCGAGGATGCGCTCCTCGCACAGGTCGAGCCACCGCAGCTCGGATTCGGTGAGGGCGATCAGCGCATCCAGGGCCAGCCGCGGCGCCAGCGCGCCGTTCATGCCGGAGTCCCGTGCGGCGCGGCGCCGCTCCTGCAGCACCGCCATCCGCGAGGAGCGCTCCAGCCGGATCACCTCCAGGGCGTCCACGCCGGGTGCGGCGACGGAGATGAGCACCTTCATCATCAGGCCGTCCCGGGACGGGGCTTCCCGTCCGCCCGGGGTGGACATGAAGCCGGTGATCGCCTCACGACCGGCGGCCGTGAGCTCGAAGGCGCGGCGCCCATCGGAGTCGGGCTCACCGCCTCGCACCAGGCCGTCGCGCTCCAGGCGCTCGAGGGTCGTGTAGACCTGCCCGACGTTCAGCGGCCAGACCTCGCCGGTGGCGGCCTCGAACTCGGCGCGCAGCTGATAGCCGTGCCTTGGGCCGGCGCCCAGCAGCACGAGGAGGCTTTCTCGGATGGACATCCGTTCAGGCGGCCTCTCGCATGGACGTCACGCGTGGATGCCCGCAGACCGCCCGCAGGACGAACCGCCCGTCCCGTTCGTCCAGGCGCCCCTCCGTGATGAGCCCGCTCACCTCGCGGGCGACCTCATCCACGCCCGGAGCCGGGTGGCCCGCGGCCACCGCGCGCCACGTGACGTCCTGGATCAGCGCGCGCCAGCCGATGCCCGCGGGGTGCGCCGCAAGCGCCTGCTCAGTGCGGCGCCGCAGCGAGGGCGAGTTGGGAAGTCCGCTCAGACCCACGGGGGATCTCCGATCCGTCGAGGTACATACCGAGTATGCGCATATCCAGTATGCATACCCCGTATGCAGTCGTCAACCGGCGGCATCCGCAGGCGACGAATCCGGGCGGATCACGGTCCACGAGTCGCACGGCGCCGATCGGCGCGGAGCCCGCTACCCGGTCGGGCGGAAGCCGTGGGGCAGCAGCGACCAGAAGGGCAGCACCAGCACCTCGCCGCCCGCCTCGCGATCCACGATCACCACCGCCTCGTCGGCGGCGAACTCGGCGAGGAACTGGCGGCACATCCCGCACGGGGTCGATGTGGCGTAGACGACGGTGAGCCACTTCCGTCCGAGCTCCATCACCCCCGCATGCATCGCGGCCACCACCGCCGACTGCTCGGCGTGGATCGTGGGGTTGAACGCGATGTTCTCGATGTTGGTACCGCCGAACACCCGGCCGTCGCGGGCCTCCACCGCTGCGAGCACGCGCTTGCCGGAGTAGGGGGCGTAGTGGCCCACCGCCGCCCCCGCGGCGGCGGCGCGCAGCGATGCCAGGCGTTCCGGGGAGGGCTCCATGCCCGAAGGCTCCCACGCGGCGCGGCCGACGACCGGGCAGATCCTCCAGTCGCCCGCCGGAGCGCCGGTGTGCCACCGATACAGACCATGCGGGGCAGGACGAGGACGGGTCCGGGGGCACCGGACACACGTCCGCCGCACCGGCCGACGGGCACTCGGCCAGGAGCGGCACCACACCGACGGGGCGGCGCCGAGGGGCACTCGGCACCGCCCCGTCGCGTTGCCGGGACCCGCTGCCCGGCCGGAGGCCCGAGGGGGTCCGGGGCCGCCGCTACGGTCACCGGCATGACCGGGTTCGTGCGTCGCCAGCCATCGGCGGTCCTGTTCGCCGCCCAGATCGCGGGCGTCCTGCTGTACCCGTTCATGGAGAGCACCGACGTCGGCCGGCCCCTGTTCAGCGTGTTCGGCATCCTGGTGCTGGGCCTGGTTGTGCTGGCCGTCCGCTCAACCCCCGGCCTCACCTGGATCGCGGTGCTGCTGGGGATCCCGGCCACGGTGATGCTGGTGATCCAGGCCGTCACCGGGAGCGACACGCTGCTCCCGTACTCCTCCGCGCTGGAGGCGGTGCTCTACCTGTACGCCGCGGGGGCGCTGATCGCGTACATGCTCGAGGACCCGCGGATCACCCGGGACGAGCTGTGGGCCATCGGCGCGACGTTCACGCTGGTGGCGTGGGCCTTCGCCTACGCCTACGTGGTGTGCCAGGCGGTCGTGCCCGGCAGCTTCACCGCCGCGGTGGACCCCACCGGCGAGCGCACCTGGATGGAGCTGCTGTTCCTGAGCTTCACCACCCTCACCAGCACCGGGCTGAGCGATGTGGTGCCCGTGGAGCCGTTCGCCCGGAGCCTGGTGATGATCGAACAGCTCGCGGGCCTCGGCTACGTCGCGATGGTGGTCTCGCGTCTGGTGGGGCTCACCCTGCACGTGGGCTCCAAGCGGGAGTAGCCGGGGCGCGTGCGGCACCGGTGACACGGCGGGTGCACGTCCCGGGTCCTCAGTCCGACGGGTGTTCGAGCCGATCGGCCCGTCGACGCGCGAGCACGGGCCGTTCAGGATGCCCGGAGGTCGTCGCGCCCGCCGGGAGGACCATCCGATCACCGCGCACCAGGAGAGGCAGACCGTCGCCGCGCAGGGCCCCCTGATGCGCCTGCTTCGCCCCGGCAACGCCGGCCCGGACCCCCGGGCGCGCGCCGGGCGGCTGGGCTACATGCCCGGCATCGACGGCCTGCGCGCCATCGCCGTGGGATCGGTGCTGATCTACCACCTCGGGGCCGCATGGCTGCCGGGCGGGTACCTGGGCGTGGACGTGTTCTTCGTGATCAGCGGGTTCCTGATCACCTCGCTGCTGGTGAGCGAGCACCGCGCCACCGGGCGCATCGCGCTGCGGCGCTTCTGGCTGCGCCGCGCCTGGCGGCTGCTGCCCGCGGTGCTGCTGATGATGCTCCTCACCCTCACGGCCATGCTGATCCTGCATCCGGAGGAGGTGGGCCGGCTGCGCGGCCAGGTGGTGGCGGCGCTCGCCTACGTCATCAACTGGCACTTCGTGTTCGCCGACGTCCCGTACTTCGAGCAGTTCGGCCGCCCGTCGGTGCTGCTGCACCTGTGGTCGCTGTCGATCGAGGAGCAGTTCTACCTGGTGTGGCCGCCGCTGCTCGCGCTGGCCCTGCCCCGCGTGCGCCGGATGGGGCTGCTGGCCGCGGTGACGCTGGCGGCGGGCGGCTCGGCCGCTCTGGCCTGGGTGCTGTGGGAGCCCTTCCAGGACCCGTCGCGCATCTACTACGGCACCGACACCCGGGCCGTCGCGCTGCTGTGCGGCGTCGCCCTGGCGCTCCTGGCGGCCGGGGTGGCGGGCGGCGAGGCCGTCACGCGGTGGCGCCCGGCCAAGGAGCTGGTGGGGATCGCCGGCATGGGCGCGGTGGTGGTGGCCATGCTCACCCTCGGCGACCTGGAGGAGCGGCTGTACCGCGGCGGGTTCCTGCTGGTCGCCCTCGCGACGGCCGGTGCGATCTGGGCGGCGGCCGATTCCGGCTCGATCCTCAGCAGGGTCCTGGGCGTGCGGCCCATGGTGTGGATCGGCCTGCGCAGCTACGGCATCTACCTGTGGCACTGGCCGGTGATCATGCTCACCCGCCCCGACGTGGACGTGCCGTTCGACGGCCCCGTGGGGCTCACCCTGGGCATCGCGGCCCTCTCCTACCGCTTCGTGGAGACCCCGCTGCGCCGGCACGGCATGGCCGGGGTGCGCGCCGGATACGCATGGATCCAGGCCCGCTGGGGCAGGGCCGGCGGCGTGGCCACCGCGTCCTCGGCCGCCTTCGGGATCGCCGCGGTCGCCGTGCTGGTGGCGCTGAGCCCGGTCCGCACCCCCGCGGTGCCCGGGCTGGACGCCGCGTCCGCCCAGACCCGCACGGCGCCCGCCGCCGCGCCGGACCCCGCCGCCGGCACGCGTGCCGTGCTGTTCGTGGGCGACTCGGTGATGCTGGGCGCCTCGCCGGCGCTGCGCACCGCCTTCGGCGACCGGGCCGTGGTGGACGCGGCCGTGGGGCGCCGGTTCCCCGAGGGATCGGAGATCGTCCTCGCGTATCTGAAGACGCTCCCGGCGGACGCCGACGTGGTGATCCACCTCGGCAACAACTACTTCGTGCGCCCCGACGACCTGGACGGGCTCATGCGGCGCCTGCCCGCCGGGCACCGCGTGTTCCTGGTGACCGTGCGGGTGCCGCTGGACTGGCAGGACTCCGTGAACGAGATCCTGCGCGGCGCCCCGGCGCGGTACGACAACATCACGCTCATCGACTGGCACGCCGCCAGCGGTGGCCCCGGGCTGCTGGTGGACGGCGCCCACATGAACGAGCGCGGGATGGCGATCTACACCGACCTCATCACCGCGGCCCTCCGGGACGACGCCGGAC